>JACCDQ010587426.1_pt1 | contig 20393 bp, 15 predicted proteins | sample 7446031 | NCBI WGS metagenome assembly JACCDQ01 (sample SAMN15323442, study PRJNA562643) | freshwater metagenome | isolation source: river surface water | place: USA:Blue River Watershed | collected 2017-08-17
TCCGCGCGAGTTCACCCAGCTGGCCGAGCTGACCCAGAACCTGACCCAGGCGCTGGTCAATGGCAAGGCGGCGCCACTGCACACCCAGGCCCAGGAAGAGACCAACCGGTTTCTTTCGGACACACGCTATCTGATCGCTGCCGTAGCCGTGCCCAAGGGTGAAGCCTTGTTCCGCTGGCAGGAGGCCCGTACCGCCGGTGGCAACACCCAACTGAATGACCGGGCCGACATCGCTCAGCTCTGGGCCAATACCTGCATGCCCGTATTGGAACCCATGCTCGCTGGCTGCCGGGTATCGGCATTATTGCCAGAAGCGTTTCATGCGGCCTGCGCTTCGGCGGACCGGGCATCGCGCCCGTATTCGGTTCAAGCCTGCATCAACTTCCTGAGCGAATCGATCGATCTACCGCCCGAGAAGCAGCGCGCTGTGATCGGTCCCTTTCATGCGCAACGTCTGGAAGAGTTTCGTATCGCCTTCGGACCCCGCAATGACGACGCACTGTTTCACGGGGTCGTCTGGCCACTGCTGGGCGTTGAAGATGAGCAGACCGATATGGTGGCCGAGATCGAGCAAGTGCTCCGTGCTGCCGGCGTCACCGACATCGTGACGCACGAGCACCGCTTCCCCATGGAATTCTGCGAAGACTGCGGGGGGCCCATGTATGCCAACGCCGATGGTGAGCTGGCGCATCTGGAAATGCCCGAATCGGCGGCAGCTCAACCGAGTACGCTGCACTAGGATGAACAACCAGGCCTGGCTGCAGCGCAGCCTTGATTCGGTGTGGCATCCCTGCACCCAGATGAAGCAACACCCGGCGTTGCCTCTGGTGCCAGTGGCACGTGCCGAAGGCGTGTGGCTCGAAGACTTTGAAGGCAAACGCATTCTCGACGGCATCAGCTCGTGGTGGGTGAACCTGTTCGGCCACGGCAACCCCACAATCAATGCGGCCATCACGGATCAGCTCAGCCGGCTTGAGCACGTGATGCTGGCCGGGTTTACCCATGCACCTGCCATCGAACTCGCCGAACGGCTATCGGCCAAGACCGGCGGCGCACTCGGCCATGCGTTCTTTGCTTCCGACGGTGCCAGTGCCATCGAGATCGCGCTCAAGATGTCATTCCATACCTGGCAGAATGCCGGGCAGTCTGACAAGCGCGAATTCGTCTGTCTGCAAGGCAGCTACCATGGTGAAACACTGGGCGCGCTTTCGGTGACTGATATCCCGCTTTTCAGCGAAGCCTATGCCCCGCTGATCCGTAACGAGCATGTGCACTTGGCCCCATCGCCCGATGCGCGTCTGGCCCAGCCCGGCGAAAGCGCCATCGATGTCGCCAACCGTGCAGCTGATGCCCTCGAGCAACTGCTGAACGAACGTGATGGCAAAGTCGCGGCGCTGATCATCGAACCGCTGGTGCAGTGTGCCACCGGCATGGCCATGCACGACCCGCACTATCTCAAACGTGCCCGCGCCCTATGCAATCAATATGGCGTGCATCTCATCTGCGATGAAATTGCCGTGGGCTTCGCGCGCACCGGCAGCTTCTTCGCGCACGAACAGGCGGGCATTCGCCCGGATCTGCTCTGTCTTTCGAAGGGCATTACCGGCGGTTACCTGCCACTCTCCGTCGTGCTTTGTACCGATGCGATCTATCAGGCCTTCTGGCACAATGAAACCCGCCGGGGATTTCTGCACTCGCATTCCTATACAGGCAACCCGTTGGCCTGCCGTGCCGCACTGGCCACGCTGGATATTTTTGATACGCACGATGTCCTGGGTGCCAACCGCAGACTGAGTGCACATATCACCCAACGTTTACGAGCGATTGCGCTGCACCCGCGGATTCGCAATTTCCGTCACCGCGGCATGATCTGGGCCGCCGATGTCGACACTGATCTCGCCGACTTTAACCGCCGATTCTTTGCGCAGGCGCTGCAACGTGGTTTGCTCATGCGCCCTATTGGTAACACGATCTATCTGATGCCGCCCTATGTGCTGACCACGACCGAGGCCGACTGGATGGCAGATCAGGCACTGGCCGCGCTGAATGCCACACTGGCCGAAGCCCCTGCAGAACACGCATGAGACCGAACGATCTCGATCGCGAGCTGGCAAAGCTGGAGGCCGCCCACCTGAAGCGGGTGCGTCGTACCCCGCAAAACCCTTGCGGCCCGGAGATGGCGCTCGGCGGTCGGCAGCTTGTAGCCTTCGCCAGTAACGATTACCTCGGGCTCGCCAACGACCCGGCGCTCAAACAGGGGGCGATCACAGCGGTTGAATACTGGGGCGTGGGCGCTGGCGCATCTCCCCTGGTCAGCGGTCGACTGGGCATCTTTGATGCACTGGAACAGCGCCTGGCCGAATTTGCTCAACGCGACGCCGCCTTGTTCTTTCCTTCCGGATTCCAGGCCAACCTGGGCGTCCTCACCGCGCTGACCGACCGGCACGATGTGATTTTTGCCGACCGGGTGAATCACGCATCGCTGATTGATGGCGCATTGCTCTCGCGTGCTGAACACTGCCGCTATCAGCATGCCGATCTGGCCGATCTGAAACACAAACTCGAGACGACGCCAGTCACCCCCGGAGGCGCACGCCTGATCGTGACCGACAGCGTGTTCAGCATGGATGGCGACGAGGCCCCGCTGCGTGATTTGCTCGCACTGGCCGAGCAATACGATGCCTGGCTGATTGTTGACGATGCACACGGTCTGGGCGTGCTCGGCCCACAGGGTCGGGGCAGTATTGCCGATGCGGGTCTGCCGCCACACCCCAACCTGGTCATGATCGGCACCTTGGGCAAAGCCGCCGGCGTTTCCGGTGCTTTTGTGGCGGGTCAGCGCAATGTCATCGAATGGCTCATCCAGCGCGCCCGCAGTTACATCTACACGACCGGCCCCAGCCCGATGATTGCCGGGGCGCTGCTTGCATCGATCGACCGCATCCTTAATGGCGATGACCTTCGGGCGCAATTGCAAAGCCATATTGACCGATTGCGCACAGGGATTGCCCGGTTGAATCTGCCGTTTACGCTCTTGCCCTCACGCACCGGCATTCAGGCGCTGGTGATTGGTGACAATGCCCAAACCCTGCAGATCGCCAACCGCTTGCTAGAACTAGGCTATTGGGTACCGGCCATTCGGCCGCCTACCGTGGCCGTCGGATCAGCGCGACTACGCATCTCGCTCTCGGCAGCACATACCGATGTACACATCGACGGACTCATCGAGGCGTTGAGCAAGGCCGTATGACGATGCCCATTGTTCTGCTGCACGGCTGGGGCTTTACACCCGCCACCTGGCAACCGGTGATCACGGCGCTGACAGCGCTGGGCGCACCTGCAGAGCGCGTACTGGCCCCTGCACTCCCCCTCACTGAATCGGGCGAGTCTGATGCAGTACTTAACGCGCTGGCATCCTGCCTACCCGCACGCTGTCATCTGGTAGGCTGGTCGCTGGGCGGCGAGTTGGCCTTGGCCCTGACAGCCGCCCACCCGAAACGCATCGCAGCACTAACCCTGATTGCCAGCACGCCCTGCTTTATGAATCGTGATGATTGGAATCTGGGCCAACCTGAAGCCTTGCTGGATGATTTTGATCAGCGGCTGGCCGAGAACCCGGCAGCGCTGACCAAACGCTTTGCCACACTGATCCGTCATGGCGATGTTGCCGCTGCCCGAGACCGCACGCTAAGCGACGCCCTCAACCAATGCGCGGATACCGCTGCGGCGCGACTCATGAACGGACTCCGGTTATTGCGCACGATGGATCTACGTCAGATCACCCCGCCAGCCCCTGTGCCGTTCACCATGGTTCATGGCACCGCCGATGCCGTAGTGCCTTTAGCGGCGGCCGAGTTTTTGCGAGATCGCCATGACGCAAACCTGACCCTGATTGATGGGGGCAGCCATGCACTCCCCTACACACACCCTGCCGAGATGGCTGCGGCAATCCTAGGTGGACGGAGTCCGGCATGACGAACCCGGTACGCCAGAGCTTCAACCGGGCAGCTGGCTCATATGCGGCGAGCGCCGCCCTCCAGCAACTGGTGCGCGATCAGCTGCTGCGCCAGGCCACTCAAGGTCTTACTGCTGACTATGCCGGCACGCTATTGGATGCCGGTTGCGGCACCGGCGAACTCCTGCAACAACTGCGCGCCGATTTGCCCTGTGCCACGATCATCGGTGTTGATTTTGCTGAAGACATGCTCCGCCAGCAGCTGATGACCCCCGGGCTAAGCTGGGTCAACGCGGATCTGCAGCAGCTACCGATTGCCGATAGCCATGTTGATCTCTATCTCTCCAGCCTGGCCTGGCAGTGGTGCGACATCGCGCGTGCGGTTTCCGAAGCCAAACGAATTCTGCGCCCCGGCGGTCATCTCTGGCTGACCACCCTGGTCAGCGGCACCTTTGCCGAGCTGGCCGTTGCGCTCGATCAGATTGGGCTCCAGCCTTCCCGTCACCTGCTGTCGATGCCCGATGCCACACAGGTACTGAATCACTTTGAACAGGCAGCCATGCAGGTTGTTCATAGCCAGCGCGATACTGTCACGACCTGGCATGATGACTTTGCCAGCCTGCGCCATTCGATTCGGGGCGTCGGTGCAAATCACCTGCCAACCCCTGCGCGGGAACCGATTGATCGCAGCACCCGGCTGGCATTGGTAAATGCCTACAACCAGCAGCGCACCACCCATGGCTTGCCGCTCACCTACAATGTGCTGACGATCCACGCACAACGCCCCTGAGCACGCGACCAAGCACACCATGACCCAGGCTTACTTCATCACCGGCACCGATACCGAAATCGGAAAAACCCACGTGAGCTGCGCCCTGCTCGCCCGGGCAGCGGCACAGGGTCTGCGCGCTGCCGCGCTCAAACCAGTCGCTGCCGGTGTCGATACCGAGGGACACAATGAAGATGTCCTACGCCTGATGGCTGCCGCCAACGTGGCGCTGCCCGAGCAGACCGTCAATCCCTGGCGATTGCAGGCGCCACTCTCCCCGCATATTGCTGCCAGGCAGGCCGGCGTTGAAATCACCACGCCCCCGATCATCGAATGTTTTCATGCAGCGTGCGAGCAGACCGATCTGCTGCTGGTCGAAGGGGTGGGCGGCCTTTATGCGCCACTCTCCGAAACACTGTCACAACCGGATCTGATTCGTGAACTGGATATCCCCGTCATCCTCGTTGTCGGTTTGCGTCTAGGCTGTCTGAATCATGCCCTACTGACCACCGCCGCGCTCGCGCAGGAAGGCTGTGTACTCGCGGGCTGGGTCGGCAACCTCATCGACCCATCGTTTCAGGCGCAAACAGATAATATCGATACCCTGTGTCGTCGCATCCAAGCGCCCTGCCTCGGCACCCTGCCTTTTGACCCGAAGGCCACCCCGGCCGATCTGGCAACAACCATCACCCTCCCTTAAGATGCTGTTCCATGAAAATCCTGTTTGATCTCCTGCCCATTGTTCTGTTCTTCGCGGCCTTCAAGCTGGCTGACATCTATGTCGCCACCGCCGTGGCGATCGTTGCCACAGCCGCATTGATCGGCTGGACCTGGCTCAAGACGCGCAAGGTCGATCCGATGCAGTGGGTCAGTCTGGGGCTGATTGTCGTATTTGGCGGCGCCACCATCTGGCTGCGTGACGAAACCTTCATCAAGTGGAAGCCAACCATCCTGTACTGGCTGTTCGCGGTGGTGTTCCTGGTATCGAACCAGTTCATGAAGAAAAATCTGGTCAAGGCCATGATGGGCCAGCAGATCCAGCTGCCCAACGCGCTGTGGCAACGTCTGAATCTGGCCTGGATCATTTTCTTCAGCGCCATGGGTGCACTGAACCTTTTTGTGGCCTACCAGTTCGACACCGACACCTGGGTCAGCTTCAAGCTTTTTGGCGGCATGGGCCTCATGCTGCTCTTTGTGTTGGCACAAGGGGTGTATATGTCCCGGCATCTCCCCAAGGAAGGAAACTAAATGCTCTATCTGATTGTTGGCGAAGACACGCCCAACTCGCTGGAAAAACGCCTCGCGGTGCGACCGGAACACGTGGCCCGTCTGCAGGCCCTGCAGGCCGAAGGCCGTCTGATTCTGGCGGGCCCCTTCCCGGCGGTTGATTCGCCTGATCCGGGGCCGGCCGGTTTTACCGGTAGCGCCATTGTGGCCGAGTTCCCCAGCCTGGCAGATGCCAAGGCCTGGGCGGCCGCCGACCCGTACGTGGCTGCCGGCGTCTACGGCAACGTGGTCGTCCGCCCCTTCAAGAAGGTCCTGCCGGCCTGAAAAGGGCAAAAAGACTAGCCAAGAATCCCGCCACCCTTTATGCTGCTCACCATGCCCCTGACGAACCGTTCGGGTGCGAACTGATTGAGAACTTCACGGAAAAAACATGACCTTTAAAGCTCTGCGCTCTAGCACTCTGCTCACGACGCTCGTTACTGCCGCCATTCTGTCGGCCACCCCAGCAATTGCCGCTCCGGGAACTGTTGCCACCGTTAATGGCACCGCCATCCCCCAATCTCTGGCCGATGCGCTGGTCGCCGAAAAAGTTTCGCAGGGTGCACAAGACAGCCCGCAACTGCGTCAGGCTGTGCGTGAAGAATTAATTGACCGCGAACTGATCGTTCAAGCCGCCAAGAAGGCCGGTCTGGAAAAGCAAGCCGATGTGCAGACAGCCATTCGTCTGGCTGACCAGGGTGTGCTGATCCGCGCTTATCAGATTACCTATGCCCAGAAGCATGTACCGTCGGATGCACAGCTGAAGCAGTTGTACGATCAGACCATGGCCAACATGGGTAAGGAAGAATTCAAAACCCGCCTGATCGTGGTGCAAAGCCAGGCAACTGCCAAGGAAGTCACTGGCAAACTGGACTCGGGTGATAGTTTCGAAAATGTGGCCAAACAGTATTCCGTTGGCCCGGGCGCCAAGGAAAACGGCGGCGACATCGGCTGGAACCCGATTACGGCATTCCCGAAGCCCGTGGGTGACGCAGTCGTGAAACTGGGCAAGGGCAAGTACACTGCCGCGATCAGTGCCGAGAATGTCTGGTTCATCGTGCTACTGGAAGATCGTCGTCCGTTCAACCCGCCGAGCTTTGATCAGGCCAAGGCGCAATTCCGTGATGCCGTCATCAATCAGGAATTCCAGAAGGATCTGCAAAAAATGCGCGCCAGCGCCAAGGTACAGTAAGCTTTTACTGACACCAACAAAAAGGGAGGCCGAGGCCTCCCTTTTTTACTGGTGACGCACTTGAAGCGTTCCGGTCAACCCAGCGACTTGCGCGCGTTGCGGAACATGCGTAGCCACGGACCATCTTCGCCCCAGATCTCGCCGAACTTGCCGGGGAACCACGACATCTGCAGTGTCCGGAAGGTGCGCTCCGGGTGCGGCATCATCACGGTAAAGCGGCCATCGGCAGTGGTGACACCGGCCACGCCCTGCGGCGAGCCATTCGGGTTGAACGGATAACGCTCGGTGGCGGCGCCCTGGCTGTCGATATAGCGCAAGGCAACTGAGACCTTGTTCAGGTCATCGGCCTTGGCAAACTGCGCCCGGCCTTCGCCATGCGACACAATCACCGGCAGCATGCTGCCATGCATACCGGCCATGAAGATCGATGGCGAATTCGGCACATCCGCCATAACCAGACGGGCTTCGAACTGTTCGCTCAGGTTACGCACAAAACGTGGCCAGTGATCGGCACCCGGAATCAGATCCTGCAGGGTGCTCATCATCTGGCAACCGTTACACACGCCGAGCGCAAAGGTATCGGTCCGGTTGAAGAACTGGGCAAAGCCATCGCGCAAACGCGGGTTGAATCGGATCGTCCGTGCCCAGCCCTGACCAGCGCCCAGCACATCGCCATACGAGAAACCACCGCAGGCTGCGAGACCAGCAAAGTTATCCAGCGTGACGCGGCCGGTGAGCAGATCGCTCATATGCACATCGACGGCGGTAAAACCGGCACGATCAAAAGCCGCGGCCATTTCGACCTGACCATTAACGCCCTGCTCACGCAGGATAGCGATGCGTGGGCGTGCACCGCTGGCGATGAACGGGGCGGCGATGTTTTCTGCGGGGTCAAACGAGAGCGCCGCAAAGAGACCACGATCAGTCGTGTCGGTAATGCGGTCGTACTCCGCCTGCGCGCAGGCCGGGTTATCGCGCAGCGACTGGATACGGAACGAGGTTTCGGACCATGCACGTTGCAGTTCGATGCGCGGTTCGACAAAAGCGGTCTTGCCCAGATGCGAGACACGGATCTCGTCCGTCTGGTTCGGGTAACCCACCACTTCGGAATAGCGGGAGAGGCCATGGGTACGCAAGCGTGCCATGACGGCTTCACGGTCACTGCGACGCACCTGGATGAGCGCGCCCAGCTCTTCACTGAACAATACGCGCAGCAGTTTCTCGTTACGGCGGCCTTGCAGAATGCCCGGCTTCTTGTCGTAATCGGTATCCTGATCCATCGGGTCGACGCAGAGGATATCGGCGTTGATCGTGACACCACAACGCGAAGCAAAAGCCATTTCGGCGGCGGCTGCAAACAGTCCACCATCCGAACGATCGTGATACGCCAGCAACAAGCCATCTTCGTTCAGCGACTGAATTGCGGCATAGAATGCCTTGAGCTGTTTGGGGTCATCGACGTCCGGCGCATCGTCGCCGGTGGCATTAAAGACCTGTGCCAGGGCAGAACCCCCCAGGCGGTTCTTGCCGTTGCCCAGATCGATGAGGATCAGTTCACTATCAGCCACATCGCGATCCAGCACCGGGGTCAGTGTCTGGGCGATATCGGGTACCCGCGCAAACGCAGTGACGATCAGCGACAGCGGCGACACCACTTCTTCCGTCTTACCGTTTTCATCCCAACGCGTGCGCATCGAGAGCGAATCCTTGCCCACCGGAATCGACACATCCAGCGCCTGACACAGATCGGATACGGCCTTCACCGTGTCAAACAGACGAGCGTCTTCGCCCGGCGCACCGGCAGCAGCCATCCAGTTGGCAGACAACTTGATATCAGCCATTGTGGCAACGCGGGCAGCGGCTAGGTTGGTCAAGGCCTCACCGACCGCCATACGACCCGATGCCGGCGCATCCAGCACGGCAACCGGGGTGCGCTCGCCCATGGCAAAGGCTTCGCCCAGGCGCGTGTTGTAACCCATCGCAGTAACCGCCACATCGGCCACGGGCACCTGCCACGGACCAACCATCTGGTCGCGTGCGGTCAGGCCGCCCACACTACGGTCGCCAATGGTGATGAGGAACGATTTATCGGCCACCGTTGGCAGACGCATCACACGATAGGCGGCGTCCTTGAGCTCGACGGCATCCGTATCGACTGCAACGGCCACTTCGGCTTCGTGCGTGACGTCACGCGTCATGCGTGGCGGCTTGCCGAGCAATGCATGCATCGACATATCGACCGCATGGTTGTTAAACAGACTGTCGCTCACAATGAGCTGGCCTTCAGCCGTGGCGGTACCGACCACAGCAAAGGGGCAACGCTCGCGTTCACACAACGCAGCGAATCGTTCCAGATCCTTGGGCGAAATGGCCAGGACATAACGTTCCTGGGCTTCGTTACACCACAGCTCAGCCGGGCTCATACCCGGGTCTTCGCTCTGGATGGCGCGCAGTTCGAAGCGGGCACCGACACCGCCCGAGTGGGCCAGTTCCGGCATGGCGTTCGACAGACCACCCGCACCGACATCGTGAACCGAGAGAATGGGGTTGTTGGCACCCATCTGCCAGCAGCGATCGATCACCTCCTGCGCACGACGTTCAATTTCCGGGTTGCCGCGCTGAACCGAGGCAAAATCTAGATCCGCCTGGTTACTGCCCGAGGCCATCGACGAAGCCGCACCGCCGCCCAGACCAATGAGCATGCCCGGACCACCCAGCTGCACGAACAGCGTGCCGGGCTCGAAGGTCTCTTGCTTGAAGGATTGCTCGGCCTGAATCGAACCGACACCGCCGGCAATCATGATCGGCTTGTGATACCCACGAACGATGTCGCCGACTGGTTGCTCATAGGTGCGGAAATAGCCGGCCAGATTCGGGCGACCGAATTCGTTATTGAAGGCGGCGGCACCGATCGGACCTTCGATCATGATATCGAGCGCGCTGGCGATACGATCCGGCTTACTGGCCGGGCGCTCCCAGGGCTGCTTGGCATCCGGCAGATTCAGGTTGGAGACCGTAAACCCACAGAGGCCGGCCTTGGGCTTGGAGCCCTTACCCGTAGCCCCTTCGTCGCGGATTTCGCCACCCGAACCGGTAGCCGCCCCGGGGAACGGCGAAATGGCTGTCGGGTGGTTATGCGTTTCGACCTTGGCCAGATAGTGCGTCAGTTCATTGCTGAAACTGTAAGTACCATCGGCGCGCGGATAGAAACGCTCGACCTCAGCACCTTCCATAATGGCGGCGTTATCCGAGTAGGCAACGACCGTGCCCTGCGGCGTTTTGTTGTGGGTATCGCGGATCATGCCGAACAGCGACTTGGCTTCAGTCACGCCATCGATGATCCAGTCGGCATTGAAGATCTTGTGACGGCAATGCTCGGAGTTCGCCTGCGCGAACATCATCAACTCCACGTCCGTCGGATTACGTCCGGCCTCGGTAAAGATCGCCATCAGGTATTCGACTTCATCGTCCGATAGCGCCAGACCCATATCGCGGTTGGCAGCCTCCAGCGCGGGCCGGCCACCCGCAAGAATATCCACGGTGGCCAGCGGGCGCGGTGCCACATGGTCAAACAGCGCATAGGTGCCGGCCACGGTGTCGAGCACCGTTTCGATCATGCGGTCATGCAGCAATGCGGCCATCGCGGCACGCTCTGCGCCCGAAGGGGTCTTTTTACCCACGGGCACGAAACGGGTCACTCGTTCCACGCGCACCACATTGCCCAGACCGCAATGACGCAGGATGTCAGTGGCCTTCGATGACCACGGTGAGATGGTGCCCAGCCGCGGGGCGACTATGAATGTGCCGGCCACATCGGTGGCTGCGCCGGTGGCATCCAGTACTGCATTGAGCCGCTCGGTTTCGGCCGCATCCAGCGGTGCCGATAGCTCGACGAGGTAGAGGTATTCGTTGTCGATCCCGGTAATACCCGGCCAGGCGGTTTTGAGTCGCTCCAGAAGACGTTGGGTGCGGAATTCGGACAGCGCAACAGCGCCACGCAAGGCAATCACAGACGACATGAGCAGAACCCGGAAAACCGGCGCCGGGGCACCGGAAAAGTGACAGTAAACAAAGGCTGAATTATACGCCGTGCCGACCCCCGCTCAGCGCCTCTGTCAGTGCACCGATCTGGCCATGATAGCCCGCTCTCAATAGATTCAATAGCTTAGACCGGAGACCTCTCTAATCCTTTGAAAACACGCGGTATCTCAGCATCACAAAGCATCTGGCAATCCCGTTTTGCAGGGCATCATCGCGATAAAATAATAAGTATTGTCATCGCATCCTGAACCCCGTGTCTGTCTCCCCCGATCTCAACTACGAAGCTGGCCTTGAAGCGACCCGTTTGCTCAGCGTGGCGGGCATCCGGGCGGTTGAAGCCGCCGCACTGGCGCAACACCCCCGGCCAGATCTAATGCAGCGTGCCGGTCATGCGGTCGCAGCATGGGCACAGGCACTGACGGGTGATCGCCCAGACCCGATTCTGGTCCTGGTGGGACCGGGCAATAACGGGGGCGACGCACTGGTCTGTGCCACCCGATTGATGCAACAGGGTTATGACTGCCGTTGCGTGGGGTTACCGGCCCATCAGAAGACACCGGCCGATGCCCAAGCCGCTCATGCCGCTTTCGCCGCAGCGGGTGGCACGTTGCTGGCAGAGATCCCCGCTCAAGCGGCTTTCCGCTTCAGCCTGATCATTGATGGGCTATTCGGTATCGGGCTCAATCAGCCTCTGGCAGCGCCCTACGCCGACTGGGTGGATACGGCCAACACCTTGAGCTTGCTCGACCAGATTCCGCTGCTGGCCATCGACATCCCTTCCGGTCTGAATGCAGATACCGGGGTTGCGCAGGATCTCTGCATTACAGCGACCCATACGCTGACCTTTATCGCCGGTAAACCCGGCCTGCTCACCGGCGATGGGCCTGACCATGCCGGAGAGGTCGATGTCTGCCCGCTGAATCTTTCGCCTACACTGATCGCCGTCGCCGACGATGCCGACGCCGGTGCAATGAATCTGCCCGAACTGTGGATCGACGATCTACCGCAACGCGCGCTCAACACGCACAAGGGCGATGCGGGGAGCGCGGGTCTGCTCGGCGGCGCCCCCTCGATGACGGGCGCCCTGTTGCTGGCAGCTCGCAGCGCATTGCACACCGGCGCGGGCCGCGTCTATGCCGCAGCACTGGGCAACGGCGCCTCCGGCGCACCAAGTGTTGACCCGCTGCAACCGGAAATCATGTTCCGGGACCCGGCCAGCTTGCGCGAAGCCCCCCTGACTGCGCTGGGCGTTGGCCCGGGCCTAGGCCGATCAGATGTCTCTCGTGCCGTACTGGCCAGCACGCTGGATTTTGCCGGACCCCTGGTACTTGATGCCGATGCCCTGACACTGCTTCCAGACTTTGCCGACCGGGTCGCCCACCGTTCAGATCCCACCCTGCTCACACCGCATCCCGGTGAGGCTGCAGTGCTGCTCGATACCGATATCGCCACCGTTGAAGCCGACCGGATCGGCTTCGCCCGCCAGATTGCCAGCCGCTATAACGCGACCGTCGTGCTCAAGGGCTGCGGGAGTGTGATCGCAACGCCAAATGGCCAATGGTGGATCAACACCACCGGCAACCCCGGCATGGCGAGCGCCGGCATGGGTGACGTCCTGACGGGGATCACCACCAGCCTGCTGGCACAGGGTATGGCCCCGGTGCAGGCCCTCTGCGCGGCTGTGTGGTTACACGGCGCCGCGGCCGATGTCTGCGTCGATTCGGGCGAAGGTCCTCATGGACTCACGGCCAGCGAAGTCATTCTGGCAGCCCGTTCACTCCTCAATACCCTGATCTGACACCATGACCTTAGCTGCTGCCGCTTTCGACTTTCCGCTGGATCTGGGCACCGAGATCGCCGCCAATGTGCGTGCCGCGCTGATAGAAGATATCGGCGCGGGTGATCTGACTGCCGAGCTGGTGCCTGCTGCCAACCACAGCATCGCCACCGTGATCGTGCGTGAACCGGCTGTGGTGTGTGGCATCGACTGGTTCAACCGATGCTTTGCCGAGATCGATCCGGCCATCCAGATTCACTGGCAGGTACGCGAGGGCGACCATGTCGGGCCGGATACACTGCTCTGCGAACTACAGGGCGCCTCACGCGCCTTGCTATCAGGCGAGCGCGCTGCACTGAATTTTCTGCAACTACTCTCTGGCGTTGCCACGCGCACCGCGACGTTTGTTGCAGCAGTCAGCGGCACCCGCGCACAGATTGTGGACACCCGTAAAACCATTCCCGGTCTGCGCTTTGCACAAAAATACGCGGTGCGTGTTGGCGGTGGTGGCAATCATCGTCTCGCCCTGTGGGACGCGATCCTGATCAAGGAAAACCACATCCTGGCGGCCGGTGGCATCACACCTGCCGTGAAGGCCGCCCAGGCTGTGGCATCACAACATACAGACCGCTGTCGTTTTGTTCAGGTTGAAGTCGAATCGATTGCCGAGCTGGATGAAGCGCTGGCTGCTGGCGCCGATTTTTTGCTACTCGACAACTTCGATCTGGCCATGATGCGTGACGGCGTTGCCCATCGGGATGCCTGGACCCAGAAGCGGGGCACGGCTGCCAAGCTGGAGGCCTCCGGTGGCGTCAGTCTGGACACCGTACGCGCCATTGCCGAAACCGGTGTGGACCGCATCTCGATCGGTGGTCTCACCAAAGATATTCGCGCGATCGATCTTTCGATGCGCTTCAAAGATACCCCTGCCCACTGACTCAGGAACCTCTATGCCACAACAAACGCTCCTCAATGCGGCACACCGCGCACTCAACGCCCGCATGGTTGATTTTGGCGGCTGGGACATGCCCGTCAACTATGGTTCGCAGATCGAGGAACACCACGCCGTGCGCAACGACTGCGGCATGTTCGATGTCTCGCATATGTGCCCGGTAGATGTGGCCGGGCCAGACGCCCGCGCCTTCCTGTCGCGCCTGGTGGCCAACGATGTCGCCAAGCTGATGCAACCGGGCAAAGCGCTCTATAGCGCGATGCTGACAGAAGCCGGCACTGTCATCGATGATCTGATCATCTATTACCAGAACGAGCAGCTGTTCCGGATCGTGGTGAATGCTGGCACCGCCGTGAAAGACCTGGCCTGGATGCAGACCTGCGCCAAAGACTGGGGCATGCATGTCACCATTGCTCCGCTGCGCGACGATCTCTGTGCAAGCCCGAATGCCGCACTGGGCATGATTGCGGTGCAGGGCCCGAACGCCCGCGCCAAAGTCTGGGAGGTGTTCCCGCAACTCAAGGCGGCCACCGAAGTGTTGGGCCCGTTCTTCGGTTGCCCGGTGGGTAACTGGTTTGTAGGACGCACCGGTTACACCGGTGAAGATGGCTTCGAGCTGATGATACCGGCCGCAGAAACCGAGACTGCCTGGAATGCCCTGTTGGCAGCAGGTGTCCAGCCCTGTGGCCTGGGCGCGCGCGATACGCTGCGCCTGGAAGCCGGGATGAATCTCTACGGCAACGACATGGATGAAACCATCTCGCCCCTAGATGCCGGCCTGGCCTGGACAGTCGCCATGAAGGATGGGCGCAATTTTGTCGGCCGCGAGGCACTAGCCCGCCAGGGTCAACGTCAACAGTTCCTCGGCCTGATCCTGCTCGATAAGGGCGTCCTGCGCGGCCACCAGAAAGTGTTGACCGCACAGGGTGATGGCGAGATCACCTCCGGTACTTTTGCCCCGACGTTGGAACAATCGATCGCTCTTGCCCGCCTGCCAATGGGCGTGGCGATTGGGGATACGGTCGAAGTCGATATCCGCGGCAAATTGCTCAAGGCCCGCGTCGTTAAACCCGTCTTTGCCCGCAACGGCAAAGCGCTTGTCTGATTTTTAACTTATTTATCCAGGAGACTCTGATGTCCAAAGCACCCGCCGAACTGAAATACGCCGAATCCCACGAATGGGTTCGTGTTGAAGCCGATGGCTCGGTCACCATCGGCATTACCGATCACGCCCAGGAGGCGCTGGGTGATCTGGTGTTTGTCGAATTGCCGCAAGTCGGCACAGATGTTGCCGCCGGTAAGGAAGTGGCCGTGGTTGAATCCGTCAAAGCCGCTGCCGATGTGTACGCCCCGATCAGCGGCAAGGTGCTGGCAGTGAACGAAGCCGTCACCGATGCACCCGAAAGCGTCAATCAAGACGCCTATGCCGCCTGGCTGTTCAAGATGGCACCCAGTAACCCGGCCGAAATCGAAGCACTGCTCAGTGCCGATGCTTACCTGGCCGTTGCTGACGCCTGATCGCTAATTCCAGTACTGCCCCCGCTTCCTCCCATCCCACGCTTTCCGGATACCTGACATGACACCCTGCACACCGCTGATCGAACTTGAACAGACCGACGAATTCATTGGTCGCCACATCGGTCCCAATGATGCGGAAGCAGCTGACATGCTCGGTGTCATCGGTGCAAGCAGCCTGGACGCGCTGATCGATCAGACGGTACCGGTCGCAATTCGCCTGCCGGCCGATCTGCCGCTGCCCGCACCCCGTCGCGAACACGTGGCACTGGCCGACCTGCGTGCCATTGCCGATCTGAACGTGATCAATCAGTCGTTCATCGGCATGGGCTATTACGGCACGCTGACACCCGCCGTGATTCTGCGAAACGTCATGGAGAACCCCGGCTGGTATACCGCCTACACGCCGTATCAGGCCGAGATTGCCCAGGGGCGCCTGGAAGCGCTGATGAACTATCAGCAGATGGTGCTGGATCTGACCGGCATGGAAATCGCCAACGCCTCGCTGCTGGATGAAGCAACCGCAGCGGCCGAGGCCATGGCCATGGCACGCCGTGTTTCCAAGTCCGAGTCCAACCGGTTTCTCGTGGATGCCGGTTGCTTCCCGCAGACCATCGATGTGGTGCGCACGCGGGCAGCCTACTTCGGTTTCGAGCTGGTCATTGCCGACCCGACCGCGGTTCAGGACGAGCCCTTCTTCGGGGCGCTGCTGCAGAACCCGGATGAGCGCGGCAACGTACGCGACCTGACAGAGACGATTACCAAACTGCGTAACGGCGGCGCGACCGTCGCCGTGGCCTGTGACCTGATGGCGCAGGTACTGATCACGTCACCGGGTGCCATGGGTGCCGATATTGCACTGGGTTCGAGCCAGCGCTTTGGCGTTCCCATGGGCTTCGGTGGCCCGCATGCGGCGTTTTTTGCCACACGCGAATCACATGTGCGCTCGATGCCCGGCCGCATCATTGGCCTCTCCAAAGATGCGCGTGGCAAGACGGCCTATCGCATGGCCTTGCAGACACGTGAGCAACACATCCGCCGCGAAAAGGCCAACTCCAACATCTGTACCTCGCAGGTCCTGCTGGCGAACATGGCGGGGCTGTATGCGGTGTACCACGGCCCGCAAGGTCTGCAAATCATCGCCCATCGCATCCATCGCCTAGCTGCCTTGCTGGCCAAGGGCCTGCAGGATGCTGGGATTAAGGTCACGACGCCGCAATTTTTTGATACCTTCCAGATTGATCTGGGGACGCGTGCGCCGGCGGTCTATCAGTCAGCGCTGGCAGCTGGCTTTAACCTGCGCCAGGCTTCCGATACCTGTCTGGGCATTGCCTGCGATGAAACAACGACCCGCGACCATGTCGCTGCCCTACTTGAACTGATTACCGGTAAAGCAGCCGATATCGCAACGCTAGATGCTGCCGTGTGCAAGAACGACCCGACGCTACCGGCTGCCCTGCAACGCACTGATGCGATTCTGTCGCACCCGGTTTTCAATACGCACCATACCGAACACGAGATGCTGCGCTACCTGAAGTCGCTGCAGAATCGTGATCTGGCGCTGGATCATTCGATGATCTCGCTGGGCTCCTGCACCATGAAGCTCAACGCCACCAGCGAGATGATTCCGGTTACCTGGCCAGCCTTTGCCAATATGCATCCGTTTGCGCCGCGTGAGCAGGCTACCGGTTATCTCAAAATGATCCAGGGTCTGGCCGACTGGCTGCAAACCATAACCGGCTTCGACGCCGTCTGTATGCAGCCGAACTCCGGCGCCCAGGGCGAGTACGCGGGCCTGGTTGCCATTGCGCGTTATCACCAGAGCCGTGGCGATACCCACCGCAACATCTGCCTGATTCCGAAATCTGCCCACGGCACCAACCCGGCAACCGCCCAGATGGCCGGCATGCAGGTGGTGGTGGTCGACTGTGACGAGAACGGCAACGTCGATACCACTGATCTGAAGGCCAAGGCCGCACTGCACGCCGACAATCTTTCGTGCCTGATGCTGACCTACCCCTCAACACACGGGGTCTTTGAGGAAGCCGTACGCGAGATCTGCGACATCGTTCATGCGCATGGTGGCCAAGTCTATATGGATGGCGCCAATCTGAATGCCCAGGTGGGTCTGACGGCCCCCGGTTTCATCGGCGCGGATGTCAGCCACATGAACCTGCACAAGACCTTTGCCATCCCGCACGGCGGTGGTGGCCCCGGCATGGGCCCGATTGGCCTCAAGGCGCATCTCGCACCCTTTATGGCCGATCACGTGGTGCAGGCCACCGGTGATGCCGATCGCAGCCATGCAGGCCAGGGCGCGGTTTCCGCCGCCCCCTTTGGTTCTGCATCGATTCTGCCGATCTCCTGGATGTATATCGCCATGCTCGGTGGCACCGGCATCAAAAAGGCCACTCAGACCGCGATTCTCAACGCCAACTACGTGGCCGACCGCCTGCAGGCGCACTACCCGGTGCTCTATCGCGGCAAGAACGGTCGCGTCGCCCATGAGTGCATCCTCGACATCCGCCCGATCAAGGCCGCGACCGGCATTGCCGAAATCGACATCGCCAAGCGACTGATGGATTACGGGTTTCACGCCCCCACGGTCAGCTTCCCTGTGGCCGGCACCATCATGGTAGAACCGACCGAGTCAGAATCGAAGGCCGAGCTGGATCGCTTTGTCGACGCCATGATCAGCATACGCGACGAAATCCGTCAGATCGAATCGGGCGCACTCCCGGCTGATAACAACCCGCTCAAGCGGGCGCCGCATACGCAGGCCGATGTGATGGCCAGCGATTGGGATCGTCCCTACAGCCGTGAGCAGGCCGCTTACCCCTTAGCGTGGATTCGCAGCAACAAGTTCTGGCCAAGCGTCAACCGGATCGATGATGTCTATGGCGACCGCAATCTCAATTGCGGCTGCCCCTCGACCGAAAGCTACGCCTAACGTACTAACGCTTCATAAAAACCGGCAGTGGGCAGAATACCCCCTGCCGGTTTTTTTATTCTCAGGCCGAGTCGTAAGTCAGGCGCTGGAGGTGTGTCTGGATAAATGCCTTCACCACGTTCACGTCCGGATCAATCACCTCAACCCGTTGCGGCAGATCTTCCAGATGCTCCAGCCCTTTCGGGGGCTGCGGCAACTGACCAATCGCTTCCTGGATAGTTTCAGCAAACTTGGCCGGTTGCGCCGTTTCCAGCACGAGCAGCGCCACCTGTTCGGGCAGCTGCTTGATCTGCTCCTGCGCAACCTTCACGCCATCGGCGGTATGGGTGTCGATCAGGATGTTGTACTGTTCCCAGACCTGACGAATCGTCGTCAATCGATCGGCATGCGAGCTTGACCCTGAAGTAAAACCATATTGCGCGATATTGGCCCAGTATGGCGTATCGGTCAGATCAAAGGCCCCACCGGCATCGACCTTAGCCCACAATTCGCGCACCTTGGCTGGATCGCGCCCGACCAAGTCGAAAATAAATCGTTCGAAGTTCGAGGCCTTGGAAATATCCATGGATGGGCTCGACGTGACATAAGTTTCGGTCGTTGCGCGCGGACGATACACACCCGTGCGGAAGAATTCATCCAGCACGTTGTTCTCGTTGGTTGCAAGTATCAGCTTGGCAATCGGCAGGCCCATCTGACGCGCAATGTGACCCGCGCAGATGTTGCCGAAGTTACCCGATGGCACACAGAAGGCGACTTGCTGGTCGTTATGCTGCGTCCCCAGGAAATAGCCCTGGAAGTAGTACACGATCTGCGCGGCAACCCGTGCCCAGTTGATCGAATTCACCGCGCCGATGCGGTATTTGGCCTTGAAGACAGCGTCATTCGAGACGGCCTTGACGATGTCTTGCGCGTCATCAAACATGCCGCGCACCGCCAGGTTGTAGATGTTCTTATCTTGCAGCGAGTACATTTGTGCACGCTGAAAGGCAGACATCTTGCCATCCGGCGACAGCATGAATACCGTCACACCATCTTTACCGCGCATGGCGTATTCGGCGGCCGAACCAGTGTCACCCGAGGTGGCGCCTAGAATATTAATGCTTTCACCGCGATGCTTAAGCACGTGTTCGAACAAGTTTCCGAGCAACTGCATGGCCATGTCTTTGAAAGCCAGTGTCGGGCCGTTCGAGAGCTCCTGTAGACCGAGGCGGTACTGATTCAACCAGGTAACCGGTGTGATGTCATTGGCGTTGCTACCGGCACGGGTGTAGCAGTAAACCTGCGGGGTATAAGTCTTCTGACAGATTGCCTTCAGATCATCAGCCGGAATATCTGTAATGAACTTGCTCAGGATCGCGAAAGCCAGATCGGCATACGACAGACCACGCCAGGCATCCAGTTCAGCCCGAGTGACTTGGGGATAGCTTTCCGGCAAATACAGGCCGCCGTCCGGCGCCAAGCCGCCTAGCAGAATGTCGCAGAAACCCTGTGCCGGCGATTGGCCGCGCGTGGAGATATAACGCATGCGTACTCCGATTACTGCAGGTTTTCCAGACGCAGGCGCGTAACCGCACCCTTCACCACCGGCAGCTTGCCGATGACATCCATCGCATTCAACACATCCTGCTCACGGCAGACGTGAGTAAGGATGATCAGATCGGTCTGGTCTTCGCCCTCTTCCGGCTCACGCTGCAGCAGTGCATCGATCGAGATGTTGCGGTCAGCCAGGATGCGGGTAATCTCGGCCAGCACGCCCGGCTGATCAGCGACACGCAGACGGAGATAGTTGCCCGACTCAACCTCGCCAATCGGCAGGATCGGCAGGTTAGCCAGCGCGTCCGGCTGGAAGGCCAGATGCGGCACGCGGTTTTCCGGGTCGGCGGTCGACAGGCGGGTGACATCCACCACGTCGGCGATCACAGCCGATGCGGTTGGCTCGGCGCCCGCGCCTTTACCGTAGTACAAGGTCGAGCCCA
>JACCDQ010510910.1_pt1 | contig 20387 bp, 16 predicted proteins | sample 7446031 | NCBI WGS metagenome assembly JACCDQ01 (sample SAMN15323442, study PRJNA562643) | freshwater metagenome | isolation source: river surface water | place: USA:Blue River Watershed | collected 2017-08-17
CCCCGCGGTGCGAGCCACCAGAGCACAGGCAGATCGTGCACTATATAAGACTGCGATGCGCAGCAAGCTTGAAAACCAAGAAAATTTGACCATTTTTCAGGCGGCCGTCGATGATTTGATTGTTCGTGACGATCAAGTCTGTGGTGCCACAACGCAATTGGGCCTGAGTTTTTATGCTTCCCAGGTTGTGTTAACTGCGGGAACCTTTTTAGATGGAAAAATACACGTTGGTCTAGACAACCACTCTGGGGGGCGTGCAGGCGATCCGGCTGCCATCAGACTATCTTCTAGATTAAAAGAATTAAAGTTGCCCCAAGGGCGTTTAAAAACAGGGACGCCCCCAAGGATTGACGGCCGAACTATTAACTTTTCTGTGATGCAAGAGCAGCCAGGTGATTTAGACCCCCTACCGGTGTTCTCTTATTTGGGTCGCCCAGAGTTTCATCCAAAGCAACTTCCTTGTTGGATCAGCCATACCAATGAAAAAACACACGAAATCATTCGTGGCGGCCTTGATCGTTCACCAATGTATACGGGGGTGATTGAGGGGGTTGGTCCAAGATACTGCCCTTCCATTGAGGATAAGATCCATCGATTTGCTGGCAAGGAAAGCCATCAGATATTTTTAGAGCCCGAGGGTTTAACAACCCATGAGTTCTATCCAAACGGTATTTCAACCAGCCTTCCCTTCGATGTTCAGTGGGATTTGGTTCGAAGTATTCGAGGGCTTGAGAATGCAATGATTGTGCGCCCTGGCTATGCAATCGAATATGACTACTTTGATCCAAGGGGCTTAAAGCCAAGTTTGGAAACTAAAGCGATTAAGGGCCTTTTCTTTGCCGGCCAAATCAACGGCACTACGGGTTATGAAGAGGCTGCAGCGCAAGGTTTGTTGGCCGGGATCAACGCTGGCTTGAGTGCTAAAGGCAAGGATGCGTGGTATCCAAAGCGTGATCAGGCCTACTTGGGCGTTCTTGTGGATGATTTGATTACCAAGGGCGTTCAAGAGCCCTATCGGATGTTCACAAGTCGCGCCGAATATCGCTTAAGCCTCAGGGAAGATAACGCTGACACTCGATTGACCGAGCAAGGTCGCGAGCTTGGTTTGGTCGACGATCGTCGCTGGGAGTTCTTCTGTAAAAAACAGGAAGCTGTTTCACGTGAAACACAGCGCCTAAAATCAACCTGGGTCAGCCCCAAACTAATGAGTTCCGCCGAGTCAGAGTTTTTGCTTGGCCAGGTCATCGCCCACGAATACAGTTTGGCTGAATTATTGAAGCGACCCGGAATCACTTATGAAAATCTAACAACCTCTTTTGATGGACGCTGGTCAGCTGAGCCTCTCGATCAGGATGTTGTCTTAAGAGATCAAATAGCTGAACAGGTTGAAATTGGCATTAAATATCAAGGATATATAGACCGGCAAGCAGCCGAAATAGCCCGTCATGCCTATCATGAGGAAATGACTTTGCCCCCTGATATCAACTATTCAAAGGTTTTGGGTTTATCAATGGAAGTTCAGCAGAAACTCAACCTTCATAAGCCAAGCACTCTGGGTCAGGCATCAAGAGTTTCTGGCGTAACCCCAGCAGCTATTTCTTTGCTGTTGATTCATTTGAAAAAAGGTTTGGGTCGACGCCCCAGTGCTGATTGATGGAAAAAGATTCACAACAAGCACTGTTCGCTCAATTAAGTGAAGGTGTCAAAGGCCTCAATTTAGATCTTTCTGAAGTTATTGTTCAGCGCTTATTGGACTATTTAATTGAATTTCAGCGCTGGAATAAAACCCATAACTTGTCCTCAATTCATGATTTAAATCAGTCAGTTACATTACATCTGCTCGATTCCTTGGCGGTTTTGCCTTATTTGGATAAATACATTGAGCAAACACTAAAATCAGATGAGGTTTTTACTTTGGCTGATCTTGGATCTGGTGGAGGCTTGCCAGGAATTCCTTTGGCCATTTGTCGACCATCATGGAAAATTCATTTGATGGAGGCAGTTCAGAAAAAAGCAGTCTTCTTGCAACACATCGTGACCAAGTTGAATTTAGATAATACAAAGGTTCATGGCGCAAGAATTGAAGATGCTGCCCCAGGACTTGCGGACTCCGTAAGTTGTTGTATTTCAAGGGCTTTTTCAGACTTTGGCAAGTTTATTGCACTCTCTGAGCCAATGCTTAAGTCTGGCGGGATATTGTGGGCGATGAAAGCTCGAGCCTTGGAAGATGATTTAAAAACCATTCCTAGCTCGTGGAAGATTGAAAAAGACTATTTGTTCAATGTCCCGGGTCTTGATGCTGAAAGACGGCTTTACGAGTTGGCTCGCGTGAGAGAATTGAAGGCTTAATTAAAAGAAGACATTTATGGCAAAAATATTTTGCGTGGCAAATCAAAAAGGTGGTGTTGGCAAAACCACCACCACGGTTAATTTGGCTGCAAGCTTGGCTGCTCAAAACCAACGAGTCTTGGTTGTTGATCTTGATCCGCAGGGCAATGCCAGTATGGGTTCAGGCATTGATAAGATGGGCTTACAGCACAGTGTTTATCACGTCTTAATTGGCATGTCTGATGTTTTAACTGCAAGAGTTAAATCAGAAACGGGGGGATATGACGTTCTCCCAGCGAACCGAGAGCTTGCAGGCGCTGAAGTCGAATTGGTAGAGTTTGATCAACGTGAAGAGCGGCTTAAAAATGCTCTAGCACCAGTGCTGAATCAGTACGACTTTATTTTGATTGACTGCCCCCCTGCTCTTTCACTGTTAACTTTGAACGGTCTTTGTGCGGCCAATGGCGTGATTGTGCCAATGCAATGTGAATACTTCGCCCTCGAAGGGTTGTCAGACCTTGTTAATACCATCAAACAAGTGCACGCCAATCTCAATCCAAGTTTAACGATCATTGGTTTATTGAGGGTCATGTTTGACCCGAGAACAACCCTACAGCAGCAGGTTTCTGACCAGTTAATGGAACACTTTGGAGACAAAGTTTTTAACACCATCATTCCTAGGAATGTTCGTTTGGCTGAGGCACCTTCTTACGGTATGCCTGGAGTGACTTTTGATAAAAGCTCCCGCGGTGCACAGGCTTATATGCAGTTCGGCGCAGAGATGATTCAGCGCATAAAAACAATGTAATGGATAAGAAAAAATTATGACGACAATGAAAAAAAAGGGTTTGGGGCGAGGCTTGGAAGCCCTCTTGGGCGCCAACGATAAGGCTAGCGGCAATGCTGGCGGTGTTGCAATGCTTCAGATCACACAATTACAAGCTGGCAAGTATCAGCCTCGCAAAAATATGGTGGATTCATCATTGCAGGAGCTCTCTGAAAGCATCAAAGAACAAGGCATCATGCAGCCCCTCTTGGTGAGAAGTGTTGCATCAGGTAAGTACGAAATCATTGCTGGTGAACGCCGTTTTCGTGCGGCCACCATGGCGGGCCTTAAAGAAGTTCCTGTATTAATCAAACAGGCCAACGATCAGGCCACTGCTGCAATGGCTTTGATCGAAAACATGCAACGAGAAGATTTGAATGCTTTGGAAGAGGCAAACGGCCTTGCGCGATTGATCGAAGAGTTTGGTTATACCCACGATAAGGCGGCACAGGCCGTTGGAAAATCTCGCAGTGCGGTTTCAAATCTATTGAGATTAATTCAGTTGGCCAAGCCCGTTCAGCTCATGTTGGCCAAAGGCGAGATGGACATGGGTCATGCCCGCGCCCTATTGCCGCTTGAAGCGGCGGCGCAGGTAAGCCTTGCCCAGAAAATTGTGATTCAAAAGCTCTCAGTGCGCGAAGCAGAGCAAATGGCCACTAAGTTGGTTTTGAATAAAACTCAAGTTGGCGGTTCTAAAAAGGCGAAAATCAAGGCTGACCCTGACTTAAGGCAGCTCCAAGAAAAGCTATCGGATCAACTGAATTTGGCAGTTGAAATCAAGCAAAAACGACGCGGCGGTGAAATCAGCATTAAATTCAGCCAATTTGATGAATTAGACGTATTTTTAAAGCGTCTAGGCATCGAGTAAATGTGAAATTTTTATGAATAGCATTGACCCAAAGCCCACAGATTCTGTAAAATCTCAAGGCTTTGTACCTGGAGTTGAGCAAAAAGCTGAAGTTAACAAAAATGCTAATTGGAACAATGAGTTAGATGATTCTGAAGAGTTGTCGAAACCGTTGACAAGGGCTGAACTAGAAGTAATTTTGGGTTCAGAGGCGCTTAAGCCAAGCAGAATTTCAGTCAAGCGGTTATTTCTACTTCAGGCGCTGGTAACGCTGCTCTCCTGTTTGGCTTGGGCTTGGTCAGTAAAGGGTAAGCCGTTTGGCTTAGACTCTTCCGCCATATCCTCATTGCTGGGCGGTTTAATAGCAATCATCCCTGCGGGGCTGTTTGCTTTAAGAGCAAGGTTGCTGGCAACAACAGCGAATGGGTCAAAGGTTGTTGGATCTTCAATAGTGGGTCTTGTAACCGGGGAATTAATAAAAATCATTGCAACTGTTGCAATGTTTTTTTTGGTAATAGTTTTTTATCCAGAATTGGATTGGTTACCGTTGTTGTTAACTTATGTACTGGCGCTGAAGTGTTATCTACTGGCGTGGTTTTTTAAGTAAACAAGCGGTTTGAAAAGAACAGAAGGAAGTAACAATGGCGACTGAAGCAACCGGCAAGGCTTTAACCCCTACCGAATACATTGCAGAGCATTTGCAAAACTTAAACACTTTGCATGCCAAGCAAGAGGCTATCGTTGATTTCTCAGTACTTAACTTAGACACTGTGTTTTGGTCTTTGATGATGGGCTTGATTGTTGTGGGCTTTTTGCTCATGGCGGCTCGTCGCGCGACGGCTGGTGTTCCAGGTCGTTTCCAGGCATTGGTAGAGTTGTTGGTGGAGATGGTTGAAAGCCAATCGAAGAGCATCGTTCATGGTGATCGTTCTTACATTGCGCCACTAGCCTTATTTGTTTTCTGTTGGATTATTTTGCTCAACACACTTGACTTGGTTCCAGTGGATTGGGTTCACGGCATTAATGGCTTCTTGGGAATTTTTGGAGACATCCACGTTCCTCATCACAAGCTTGTGCCAACAACTGATTTGAACGGCACACTTGGCTTGTCAATGTCAGTTTTAGTTTTGATGATTTTCTATAGCTTCAAAGCAAAAGGTGCTGGTGGCTTTGTTCACGAACTTCTATCTGCACCGTTTGGCGCCAAATGGTATTTGGCCCCATTTAATTTGGTTTTGAACATCATTGAATTTATTGCTAAAGCAGTCTCACTAGGTATGCGATTGTTTGGCAACATGTATGCAGGCGAATTGGTATTTTTGCTGATCGCCCTGTTAGGCGGCATCTGGCATTTTGGTGTCGACTTATCGTTCCTAGGTTTTGTGGGTCACGTGATTGCGGGCTCCGCTTGGGCGATTTTCCATATTTTGGTGATCTTGTTGCAGGCCTTCATTTTCATGATGTTGACCTTGGTTTACATCGGGCAAGCACATAGCCACCACTAATTTTTTTACTAACTGTTTTTTTATTTAGGAGTCAACATGCAAGAATTTCTAGCCCACATTCAAGGTTTAACAGCAATCGGTATCGGCATCATCATCGGCCTAGGCGCGATCGGTGCTTGTTTGGGTATCGCATTGATGGGTGGTAAGTACATCGAAGCATGTGCGCGCCAGCCAGAATTGATGGAGCCACTACAAACTAAGATGTTCTTGTTGGCTGGTTTGATCGACGCTGCTTTCTTGATCGGTGTTGGTGTTGCGATGTTGTTCGCGTTCGCAAACCCATTGCTTGCTGTAATTAAGTAATAGGCGTAGTTATTGACGGGCGCAAATTGAGCGCCCGTGGATATTTGTCATTGTGACCGAAAGGAACTAAACGTGAACCTAAACGCGACGCTATTCGCGCAGATGGTCGTCTTCTTTATTTTGTGGTGGGTTGTAGCCAAATTTGTTTGGCCACCATTGGTAAAGGCATTGGACGAGCGAGCCACAAAAGTGGCTGATGGTTTGGCTGCCGCTGAGCGCGGTAAGGCTGATCTTGAGTCTGCAAAAAAACGTGCTGAACAAGCATTGTCAGAAGCTCGCAATGAAGGCACTCAGCGTATTGCTGATGCTGAAAAGCGCGCACAACTATCAGCTGAAGAAATCAAAGCAAATGCACAGGCAGAAGCTGCCCGCATCATTGCTCAAGCAAAAGCCGAAGCCGAACAACAGGTAACTCGTGCAAGAGATGCTTTGCGTGCTGAAGTAGCTGCATTAGCAGTAAAAGGTGCCGAGCAGATTTTGCGTCGTGAAGTTGATGCAAAAGCACATGCTGGTTTATTAGATCAGCTTAAGGCAGAGCTTTAATATGGCAGATTTAGCTACTATTGCCCGCCCTTATGCTGAGGCTCTTTTTAGAAGTGCAAAGCCTGCAGATTTATCTGTATGGGCAGAGCAGCTAGAAGAGTTGGCACAAATTGCTAGCAATCCTGATTTGCTAGAGGTGGCCAATAATCCAAAGCTAGCCACAGCAGAGTTGCAACAAATTTTATTGAGCGGCGTTAAAACAAAGCCAGCAGATGTTGTTAAGAATTTTGTGGAAGTACTAACGCAAAATCATCGTCTACTAGCTTTGCCAGAAATCTCTGCTCAATTTACAGCTTTGAAAAATGCTCAAGAAGGCGCTGCAGAAGTTTTGATCACAAGTGCATTCCCGTTGCAAGGCGAGGAATTAAAAAGCTTGTTATCAACATTGAAGAAGCGCTTTGGTGGAAGAGAGCTACGTCCTACAGTAAATGTAGACCCAGAATTGATTGGCGGAGTGTGCGTACAGGTTGGCGATGAAGTGTTAGACACTTCAGTAAAAGCCCGCTTGGTATCGATGCAAACCGCTCTTAGCGCATAACCGAATAAGATCCCAGGAGTAAGCAAATGCAACTCAACCCATCAGAGATCAGTGAACTGATCAAGAGCCGAATTAGCGGTGTAGGCGTTGGTGCCGAAGTCCGTAATCAAGGCACCGTAATTTCAGTAACAGACGGTATTTGCCGTGTTCATGGCCTTTCAGGCGTGATGCAAGGTGAAATGCTTGAATTCCCAAACAACACGCTTGGTCTTGCGCTTAACTTAGAGCGTGATTCAGTAGGTGCTGTTATTTTGGGTGAATATGAGCACATCAGTGAAGGCGATCCAGTTAAATGTACTGGTCGTATTCTTGAGGTTCCAGTAGGTCCAGAATTATTGGGTCGCGTTGTAAATGCTTTGGGTCAGCCGATTGATGGCAAAGGTCCAATCAATGCAAAAATGACAGACTTTATTGAAAAGGTTGCTCCTGGCGTTATTGATCGTCAGTCAGTTAGCCAGCCTCTTCAAACAGGTTTAAAGTCAATTGACGCGATGGTGCCAATTGGCCGTGGTCAGCGTGAGTTGATCATTGGCGACCGTCAAACTGGTAAGACAGCTGTTGCTGTTGATGCCATCATCAATCAAAAAGGCAAAGGCATTCGTTGCGTATACGTGGCGATTGGTCAAAAAGCTTCTACGATTTCAAACGTATTGCGCAAATTGGAAGAGAACGGCGCAATGGAGTACACAGTGATTGTTGCTGCTTCTGCTTCTGAGTCAGCAGCGATGCAGTACTTGTCAGCTTATGCTGGCTGCACAATGGGTGAGTATTTCCGTGACCGCGGTGAAGATGCTTTGATTGTTTATGATGACTTAACTAAGCAAGCGGTTGCATATCGTCAAGTATCACTATTGTTGCGTCGCCCACCAGGACGTGAAGCTTATCCTGGCGACGTATTCTATTTGCACTCACGTTTGCTTGAGCGCGCAGCTCGCGTGAACGAAGTGTATGTTGAGAAATTCACAAACGGTGCAGTTAAAGGTAAGACAGGTTCATTGACCTCATTGCCAATCATTGAAACTCAAGCGGGTGACGTTTCTGCTTTCGTTCCAACCAACGTGATTTCTATTACAGACGGTCAAATCTTCTTGGAAACAGACTTGTTTAACGCGGGCGTACGTCCAGCGATTAACGCGGGTATTTCTGTTTCACGTGTGGGTGGTGCCGCTCAAACTAAAGTTATTAAGAAATTATCTGGCGGTATTCGTACTGACTTAGCGCAATATCGTGAATTGGCAGCGTTTGCTCAGTTCGCTTCAGATTTGGACGAGGCAACTCGTAAGCAGTTGGAGCGCGGTCGCCGCGTTACTGAATTGCTCAAGCAACCTCAGTATCAACCACAACAAGTTTGGCAGTTGGCGGCGTCATTGTATGCAGCTAACAACGGCTTCTTGGATGATTTAGATGTGAAACATGTTTTAGCCTTCGAAAAAGGTTTGCATGATCACCTCAAGAGCAAGTTTGCTGATTTGATCGGCCGTATTGAAGACACCAAGGATCTCTCGAAAGAAGACGAAGCTGCATTGCGCGCTGCGATCGAGGACTTTAAACGTTCGGCTTCTTTCTAAGAAGTAAGGAGAGCCGATATGGCCGGAACAAAAGAGATACGGACAAAGATCAAGAGCGTACAAAATACGCGCAAGATCACTAAGGCGATGGAAATGGTCGCCGCATCTAAGATGCGGCGTGCTCAAGAGCGCATGCGCAATGCACGTCCTTACTCTGAAAAAGTAAGAAACATTGCTGCAAACTTGGGTAAGGCCAATCCAGAGTACCGCCCTGCTTATTTGGTTGAGCGTGAAGTTAAAAATGCTGGTGTGATTGTTGTGACAACAGACAAGGGTCTTTGCGGTGGTATGAATACCAACGTTTTAAGAGCTTTGACAAATACCATGAAAGAGTTGGACTCTAAAGGTGTTTCATTGTCATGCACTCCAATTGGCATGAAAGGCTTCCAGTTCTTAAATAGGATCAAGGCAAAGGTTGTTTCTCATGTAACACAGATGGGTGACACGCCGCACTTAGAAAAACTCATTGGCGCAATCAAGGTTCAATTGGATGCGTATGAAAACGGTGAAGTAGACGCGGTTTATTTGGCGTATACAAAATTCGTGAACACAATGAAGCAAGAGCCAGTAGTTGAAAAACTACTTCCTCTTTCAGGTGAAAAATTAACACAAACGACTGAAGAAGCTCGTGAGTATGGTTGGGACTATTTGTATGAACCAGACCCGCAATCAGTTGTGGATGAATTGTTGAAACGTTACGTTGAAGCGTTGATTTACCAAGCAGTTGCAGAAAATATGGCATCTGAGCAATCCGCTCGCATGGTTGCCATGAAAGCTGCATCTGATAACGCGAAAAACGTGATTGGTGAGTTGCAGTTGGTTTACAACAAAACACGTCAAGCAGCCATTACCAAAGAGTTGTCCGAGATTGTCGGCGGCGCTGCGGCGGTTTGATAACCAAAGTATTGTAAAAAATTAGTGATCGGAGAACTACGATGAGCAACGGAAATATCGTTCAGTGTATTGGCGCGGTGGTGGACATTCAGTTCCCACGTGACAAAATGCCAAAAATTTATGACGCATTGATCTTGGAAGAGAGCAATGAGGCATCTTTTGCAGAAAAAGGTTTGACCTTTGAAGTGCAACAACAATTAGGTGATGGCGTTGTGCGCGCTATTGCGATGGGCTCAAGCGACGGTTTGCGTCGTGGCATGGGAGTTAAAAATACAGGCAAGGGTATTTCAGTGCCTGTAGGCCCAGCAACATTGGGACGAATCATGGACGTGTTGGGTCGCCCAATCGACCAAGCTGGTCCAATCGGCACAGATGAGCGTCGCGCGATTCACCAATTGGCTCCAAAGTTTGATGAGCTATCACCATCAGTTGACCTACTAGAAACAGGCATCAAAGTTATTGACTTGGTTTGCCCATTTGCTAAAGGCGGTAAAGTTGGTTTGTTCGGTGGTGCCGGTGTGGGTAAGACAGTTAACATGATGGAGTTGATCAACAACATCGCTAAGCAACACTCAGGTTTGTCAGTGTTCGCTGGTGTTGGTGAGCGTACTCGTGAAGGTAACGACTTCTACCACGAGATGAAGGACTCTAACGTTCTTGATAAAGTTGCGATGGTTTTCGGTCAGATGAACGAGCCACCTGGTAACCGTTTACGCGTTGCTTTGACTGGTTTGACAATGGCTGAGCGTTTCCGTGACGAAGGCCGTGATATTTTGTTCTTCGTTGACAACATCTACCGCTACACATTGGCCGGTACAGAAGTTTCTGCTTTGTTGGGTCGTATGCCATCAGCTGTGGGTTACCAGCCTACATTGGCGGAAGAAATGGGCCGTCTACAAGAGCGTATTACTTCAACAAAGACTGGTTCTATCACATCGATTCAGGCCGTTTACGTTCCTGCCGATGACTTGACAGACCCATCACCTGCTACAACATTCTTGCACTTAGACTCTACAGTTGTGTTGTCACGTGACATCGCTGCTTTGGGTATTTACCCAGCGGTTGATCCACTTGATTCAACAAGCCGTCAGTTGGATCCACAAGTTGTTGGTGAAGAGCATTACAACGTGGCTCGCGGTGTTCAGACAACGTTACAGCGCTACAAAGAATTGCGCGACATTATTGCTATTTTGGGTATGGACGAATTGTCACCAGAAGATAAGCAAGCTGTTGCACGTGCACGTAAGATTCAGCGTTTCTTGTCACAGCCATTCCACGTGGCGGAAGTGTTTACAGGTTCACCTGGTAAATACGTTCCACTTAAAGAAACTATCCGCGGCTTCAAGATGATTGTTGACGGTGAGCTTGACCATTTGCCAGAGCAGGCATTCTATATGGTTGGCGGCATTGATGAAGCTATCGAAAAAGCTAAGAAGTTGCAGTAAACCAAGGAATTTAAATGTCTAGCATCCATGTTGATGTAGTTAGCGCTGAGCAGTCAATTTTCGCCGGTGAAGCAAAGTTCATTGCTTTACCAGGTGAAAGTGGTGAGTTGGGTATTCTTCCGGGACATACCCCCCTCATCACAAGAATTAGACCAGGTGCAGTTCGTATTGAGAAAGCTGACGGCGATGAAGAGTTTGTTTTCGTGGCCGGCGGCATTCTTGAAGTACAGCCAAATAAAGTAACTGTACTTGCCGATACTGCTATTCGTGGTCACGATCTTGACGAAGCAAAAGCCTTAGAAGCCAAAAAAGCAGCTGAAGAAGCTATGCAAAATCGCAGCACAGATATCGATTTTGCCCATGCCCAATCAGAGTTTGCAATGGCGGCAGCACAACTTGCAGCAATTGCAAAGTTACGTCAGAAAAGATAATTGACTTTAATTAACGATCGCTTCCTGCGCGCATGCCTTCGGCAGCCAACAGATAGAACACCTCTGTGGCTAATGCGCCAGGCAGGACGTTATCTACCTGAATACAACGCGACAAGAGCCAAAGCAGGAAGCTTTCTTGCTCTTGCAAAAAATCCCCAGTTAGCAACAGAGGTTACCTTGCAACCATTGGATAGATATCCCTTGGATGCCGCAATTCTATTTTCAGACATTCTGACCATACCGGATGCGATGGGTTTGGGCTTGAGCTTTGAGGCTGGTGAGGGCCCAAGATTCAGTCGTCCATTAAGAGATGAGCAAGCGGTTAACAATTTAAGACCGGCTGATCTTAATCAATTGAAGTATGTATTTGATGCCGTATCTGAAATCAGAAAAGCGCTCACTCAAAAAGGGCAACAAAGAGTTCCTTTGATTGGCTTCTCAGGAAGCCCATGGACTTTGGCCTGTTACATGATTGAAGGCTCGGGATCATCTGACTTTAAAAATACAAAAGAAATGTTGTACCAAAGACCTGATTTAATGAAAAAGGTTTTGGATGCAAACGTACAATCAGTTGCGGATTATTTGACAGCGCAGGTTGATGCAGGTGCGCAAGCACTGATGATTTTTGATACTTGGGGTGGTTTATTGCCGGATGGTTGGTATCAAAAAACTTCATTGGAAAGCATGAAAGCGGTGATTAATTTATTGCCGAAGCAAAAAGATGGTCAGCAAATTCCGATTTTATTGTTCACCAAGGGCGGCGGAATTTGGCTTGAAGATATTGCCAACTCAGGTGCGGATGTTATCGGCTTAGATTGGACGGCATCAGTTGCAAAGTCACGTAAGCGTTTACTTGCAAACAAAACACCGTTAGCCATACAGGGAAACTTTGATCCATTAGCTCTGTTCTCAAGCCCTGAACAAATTAGCTCTGAAGTTAAGAGAATTTTGAATGAATTAGCGACTGCCCCATCTCTGGCTGAAAACCTTCATCCATTAGATGGCCACATCTTTAATTTGGGCCATGGCATATCTCAGTTCACTAATCCTGAGCATGTTATTGCCCTTACAGATACTGTCGTTAACCACTCAAAAGCCCTCAGAAATAAGTAAAAATAAGCATGTGAGTGGTAACTTATGCACAGGCATCTTGTGGCATAAAAAACGATATATTCGTCAGCACTAATCACCCCGCGAGCCAAATTAAATTCTGTAAGCCGTTGATTTATAGTGTTTTTTATAACACATCATTTTTAAAAACAACACACAAAAAGAATTATCATTTTTGAAATACTGGGATAATTAACCAGTTATCCACAAGGTTTTCCACAGACAAAAGAAGACTTTTTAAAAAACCAATAAGTGCAATGCTCTTCATGATGGACTTAAAGTAAAACATGAGCTTTGAAGATAAAAGCCGAGAAAAAATGATTGTTCAGGTGGCCATAGACAGCCCATTGAATAAGTTATTTGATTACGCCTGGAATCAAGAATTTGCACTAGCGCCACAAAAAGGGCACATCGTTCAGGTGAGCTTTGGAAGACAAGAGTGCGTCGGCGTTGTGATTCATGTTTTGGATAAAACTGACTACGACTTGGAAAAAATCAAAAAAGTACAAGCCATTGCACCACTGCCGCCACTATCAAGTGATGTTGTGGCGATGGCAGAGTTTGCGGCGACCTATTACCAAAGACCCATTGGCGAGGTTTTGATTCCATCAATACCAAAATTGTGGAGACAAAGAAATAAATGGGAATTGCTTGGCAAAGAAAAGAAAAATAGCAAAACGAGCGCTGCAGCAAAAAAAGCACAAGCCTTGGGCGAGATAAAAGAGACCAAGGAAACAAAGGAAATCACACTTAACAATGATCAATCAATCATTGTGGAAAAACTCTGGAATCAAAGTGTCAGTAAAAGATTCAGTTGCAACTTGCTACAAGGTGTAACAGGCAGCGGTAAAACGCTTACCTATTTGCACTGGTTGAAAAAAGTCTTAGATGATGGCGAGTCTCAGGTGATGATCATGGTGCCTGAAATCAATTTGACACCACAGCTTGAGGCATCGGTTGAGAAAGCTTTTCCAGGAAAAAAACTGGTGGTGATGCACAGCGGAATCACGGATAGAACGCGTGCGGATAATTGGGAAAAAGCTCATTTAGGTAAAGCGCAAATTATTCTTGGTACTAGAATGGCCATAGCCACTTCAGCCCCTAATTTAAAGGCAATCGTGGTCGATGAAGAGCATGATTTATCGTACAAACAACAAGAGGGTGTTAGATATTCAGCCAGAGATCTTGCAGTATGGCGAGCGAAGAAACTTGATATACCGGTTGTGCTGGCATCAGCAACACCAAGTCTAGAAACATGGTTTCATGCAAAAGAAAAACGATATGAGACTCTCAGTCTTAAGACGCGCGCAGCAAAAAATGCAAAGCCACCATTAATACAAATTTTAGATTTAAAGCAAGAACAGAAGACTGGCAAAAAAAATGAGCACGGCATCAGCGAGTTCCTTTTAATTGAACTACGGAAAAATTTAGACCAAGGGCTTCAAAGCATCATTTACATCAATCGCAGAGGTTACTCGCCAGTACTCAATTGTGAAGCGTGTGGTTGGTTGTCTGATTGCGTCAAATGTTCTGCGCACATGGTCTTACACAAGATCGCAGAGCACAAAAAGAATTTATGTTGCCATCATTGTGGGGTGATGAAGCCAGTCCCAAAAGCCTGTCCTGATTGTGGCAATACAGACTTGAGCCCACTAGGTAAAGGTACGCAAAAAATAGAAGAGCTTTTATCGTCAATATTTCCAAAAGCAAAAATTTTGCGAGTGGATGCAGATACAACAAGAAAAAAAGGAAGCGCCGAAAACCTCTTCAGTGAGATTCATGAGGGCAATGCTGACATCATTGTTGGAACTCAAATGATTGCAAAAGGCCATGACTATAAGGCTGTATCCCTTGTTGGAGTGATAGATGCTGATGCCAGTCTTTTCTCACAGGATTTCAGAGCTTCTGAAAGATTGTTTGCCCAACTCATGCAGGTTGCTGGGAGAGCCGGACGCAGTGAAGAGGCTGGCGAATCAAAAGTCATTATTCAAACCAGATATCCCGAAGCCACGCCCTATAAGTATTTAAAAAATGCAGACGTTGATGGTTTCTTAGAAGAATTAAAAACTGAAAGATCCATGGTGGGTTTGCCACCGTTCTCTTATCAAGCCTTGGTCCATGGCGAGCATAAAACTTTATTACAAGCGCTTGATATGTTGAAAGATGCTTCAAGCTGGGCAAGGGCAGACAAAATTTGGCCGCCTAAGGTAATGTTGAGTGATGTGATTCCGCGCGCCATGATGAGAATTGCTGGCAAGGAGCGCGTCCAAATGTTGGTTGAATCTGACAATAGGCAAGACTTACAAAAGAGTATTGAAATTTTGCAGCACTACCTAACAGAAGCGCACACCAAAAGAAAAGGGGTCGGCTGGTATATCGAGCGCGACCCCATTAGTATTTAAAGAAAAACTACTTTATGCGTATTCAGAGATGGGTACGCAGGTACAAAATAGATTTCTATCTCCATACACGTTGTCTGCTCTGCCAACCGGAGGCCAATACTTATTCTTACGTAAGCGACCTACTGGATATGCTGCTTCTTCGCGGGTATATGGTCTATTCCACTCATTAGCCAAAATTACCTCAGCTGTATGAGGTGCATTTTTAAGTGGATTATTTTCCTTATCAAATGAACCATTGCTTACCTTTTTGATTTCTTCTGCAATCGCAACCATGGCTTCGATGAAACGATCTAGCTCAAACTTTGATTCGCTTTCAGTTGGCTCAATCATCAGCGTGCCTGGAACAGGAAAGCTCATCGTTGGAGCATGGAAACCAAAGTCCATCAAGCGTTTGGCAACATCTTCATTGCTGATGCCAGACTCTTTTTGCTGAGGGCGCAAATCCAAAATACATTCGTGAGCCACCAAGCCTTTATTACCTTTGTACAAAACCGGATAGAAATTTTCTAGTTTTTTGGCAACATAGTTTGCAGAAACAATGGCGGTTTCAGTTGCTTTGGCAAGACCAGCAGCGCCCATCATGGCGACATACATCCATGAGATTGGCAGAATGGATGCTGAGCCAAATGGCGCAGCACTGATTCTCATCCATTCAAGATCATTCCACTTTGAAGCGGTACCAGCTGTGTAAGAGCACGGTAAAAACTTGGCAAGATGCGAACGAACGGCCACGGGACCTACGCCTGGACCGCCACCACCATGAGGAATACAGAAAGTCTTATGCAAATTAAGGTGACTAACATCGCCACCAAAATGACCGGGGGCTGCAGTACCAACCAAGGCATTCATGTTGGCGCCGTCAATATAAACTTGACCACCATGATGATGAATGATTTCGCATAACTCCTGAACGCCCTCTTCAAACACACCATGAGTACTTGGATAAGTGATCATGATGGCAGCAAGGTTCTTAGAGTGTTCCTCAGCCTTGTTTTTCAAGTCAACCAAATCAACGTTGCCATTTGTGTCGCAATTAACAACAATCACTTCCATACCGGCCATTTGAGCTGAGGCAGGATTTGTGCCGTGAGCAGATGAAGGTATTAAGCAAATATTGCGATGCCCTTCTCCACGCGACTCGTGATAAGCGCGGATCACCAGAAGGCCTGCATATTCACCCTGTGAACCAGCATTTGGTTGTAATGAAACAGCATCGTAACCAGTAGCAGCACACATCATGCGCTCTGTGTCTTCAATCAGCTTGGCGTATCCAGCCCATTGAGTTTCTGGTGCAAGTGGGTGAATTTGAGAAAAGCTAGGCCATGTCACAGGAAGCATTTCACTGGTCGCATTTAACTTCATTGTGCAAGAACCGAGTGGAATCATGGTTCTATCAAGCGCCAAATCTTTATCTGCCAGACTTCTCAAGTAACGAAGCATTTCATGCTCAGAGTGATAACGATTAAATGTTGGGTGTGTCAAATAGGCGCTATTACGAATCAGTGAGCTTGGAACTGAACTTGAAACTGATTGGTCAATAGCATCAATATTGAGTTCGCCTTGGCCACCAAAAATCGTCCACAACATTTGCAGCTCTTTTCTGCCAGTTGTTTCGTCAATTGATACGCCGACATGTTCTGAATCAATGACTCTCAAATTACAAGAAAGTTTTTGAGCAGCTTCGTGAATTTTCTTTGCATTAGGAGTCTTAACCGTGAGAGTGTCAAACCACTGCGTATTGACAAGCTCAAAACCAAGTTGCTTAAGTGCCAATGCCAAGATGCTGGCCTGGCGATGAACGCGCAAGGCAATTCTCTTAAGACCTTCCGGCCCGTGATAAACCGCATACATACTTGCCATGACTGCCAGCAATACTTGTGCAGTACAAATATTAGAAGTGGCTTTTTCGCGTCGAATATGTTGCTCTCTGGTTTGAAGGGCAAGGCGGTATGCAGAGTTTCCTTGAGCATCAATCGTTACACCCACTAAGCGACCAGGCATACTTCTCTTGAATGCATCTTTTGTAGCAAGATATCCAGCAGATGGGCCGCCAAAACCCATTGGTACACCAAAGCGTTGGGCGCTGCCAATGGCAACGTCCGCACCCCACTCGCCTGGCGGAGTAAGTAGTGTCAAAGCCAATAAATCGGCAGCAACAATTAATAGACCACCTTTGCTATGAACTGACTCTGCAATAGCAAGATATTTTTCTTTTTCTAAAAGTGAACCATCAACACCTGGGTATTGAAGTAAAACTGCAAAAGCATCCGTTTTTAATGCGTCTTCATGAGAGCCAATCACCAATTGAATATTCAATGGCTTTGCTCTTGTTTTAATGACCGCTAATGTTTGTGGCAAAACATCTTTACTCACAAAGAAGGTCATCGACTTTGATTTACAAGTTCTGAGCGCCAAGGTCATGGCTTCTGCAGCTGCAGTACCTTCATCCAACATGGAAGCGTTGGCAATATCCATGCCCGTTAAATCAATCAACATTTGCTGAAAGTTAATGATTGCTTCTAAACGGCCTTGAGAAATTTCTGGTTGATATGGCGTGTAAGCGGTGTACCAAGCTGGGTTTTCAAGGATGTTTCTTTGAATAACGCCAGGAGTGATGTTGTTGTAATAACCTTGACCAATGAATGATTTGAAAACTTTATTTTGATTGGCAATACTGGCCAGCAATTCAAGGGCTTCGTTTTCACCTTTGGCATTCGTATAGTCACCTAAGGGCAGAGTTGACTTACTTCTGATGTTGCTTGGAATAACTGCGTTAATCAATTCATCGCGCTGATTAAATCCCAAAAATTTCAACATTGAGGATTCATCGCTGGCTGATGGGCCAATATGACGACTTAAAAAAGCATCATGGTTTTCTAGTGTGGTCAGGGAGCTTTTCATTCTTTATGCACCAATATTTTTTCCGTATGCTTCTGCTGAAAGAAGGCCATCAACTTTGCTGATATCTGCCGGTTTAATTTTGAATAACCAGGAGCCATAAGCATCTGAATTAACTGCTTCAGGCGCGGCAGTCGCCGCATCATTGATGGCAATCACCTCGCCTGATACAGGCGCATAAATATCACTTGCAGCCTTCACGGATTCAACCACGGCGCAGGCATCACCTGCGTTTAAAGACTTGCCGATCTCTGGTAATTCAAGAAAAACAATATCGCCCAATGCTTCTTGAGCATGGTCAGTAATTCCAACGGTGATTGAACCATCAGATTCTTTGCGAACCCATTCATGAGATTCTGTGTAACGTAGGTCTTGAGGGATATTCATAGTAGTTTCTCCAAAATTAAACCAAGGCTTTGCCATGGCGAACGAAAGGGGGTTTAACAACAACTGCATTTAATTCTTTGTCACGAATGACAACTTTTACTGTCTCGCCAATTTCAGTTGCTAAAGGAAGTTTGGCAAGAGCAATAGATTTTTGAAGTGATGGACTGAAGGTGCCGCTGGTTATCTCGCCCTCACCTTTGCTTGATCTAACAATTTGATGAGCGCGCAATACACCTTTGTCTTGAAGTATCAGGCCCAAAAAAATAAATTTTTGAGGCTTTCTTTCAAGAGCCGATTTACCAATGAAATTTCGTTCGTTTGAACGATCGATGGTCCAAGAAAGACCAACATCCAGAGGATTGGTTTGGTCATTCATATCCTGACCATACAAATTCATGCCAGCTTCTAAACGAAGAGTATCTCGGGCACCTAGACCTGCTGGTTGAGCGCCTTGCGCAATTAAAAGATTCCATACAGTCTCTGTATGGTTCAGTGGAACCAATAATTCAGCGCCATCTTCACCGGTATAGCCTGTTCTTGCGATCATGATTTCTCCAAAAGGAGTCTCTTCACAAGAGGCATGAAAGTTTTTTAACTCAGAAGCAGCATTGGCAAGTGATGGAATCGCTTTTTTAATTAGCTCGAGAGCCTTAGGGCCTTGAACTGCAATCATGCCCTGAGGGTTTTGATTGGCAATCAAATCGGATCTTCTAGGAACGAGTTTTACATCTTGAAAGTTGGCTGCCTGCTTATTCAGCCATTCAAGATCTGTGTGAGCTGTTGCGGCATTAATGACGAGGCGATAGTTTGGGTCTAAGCGATAGACAATCAAATCATCAATAACGCCAGCCTCATCATTTAGCAAACATCCATAGAGTGCTTGCCCATTGTTTTTTAGCTTGTTGACGTTGTTTGCAACAACTTTTTCTAAAAAAGCCTTTGCATCTTTTCCGATAACATCAACAGCTGCCATGTGAGATACGTCAAACACGCCACAATTTGTTCGAGTGGCAACGTGCTCTTCAATTTGAGAGCCATAGTTAACCGGCATTTCCCATCCGCCGAAATCAACAAGCTTTGCACCAGCTAGATGATGGGCGTCAAAAAGAATCGTGCGTTTTAGGTTTGTAGGGGCAGCCGACATCCAAACTCCTTAAAGGAATTGATGCCCCCCTGTCCTGTTACCTGAGAGATTGAAGAGTTCAAACCATTTGTACTCTTTTAGCCCCTTCGGTGGGCAATTGAATGCCGCTCTCCAGAGTGTAAATATCGACGGTCCATTTGCCTGAGCGTTCATGGGCATTGCGCCTTCGGCGTTGGGTAAACCAAACTCTCCCATCGATGCTTTATTGTACCCAAGCTATCGAAAACCACCAAAAATAAGAAATGCACAATTTTGGTGCATAAGCAGGTAATTATGTGCACCAGAACATTCATAATTCGAACCTTAATCAAGGTCATCTAGGGGTGATAAATGGAAAACTTTAAGTCAGGGGTTGACGCCCTTTTCATCATGACGGGCGCCATTATGGTGCTAGCAATGCATGCAGGTTTTGCTTTTCTGGAGCTAGGAACTGTTCGCAAAAAGAATCAAGTGAACGCACTTGTGAAAATTTTGATCGATTTTGCAGTCTCAACGATTGCCTACTTTTTTATTGGTTACAGCATTGCTTACGGCCTCAACTTCTTCTCTAGTGCAGAAGTGTTGGCTCAAAAAAGCGGTTATGAGTTAGTCAAATTTTTCTTTCTATTGACCTTTGCAGCAGCAATTCCAGCAATTATTTCTGGTGGTATTGCAGAGCGTGCGAAGTTCAACCCTCAGTTGATTGCCACGTTTATTTTGGTGGGCTTTGTTTATCCATTATTTGAAGGAATGGTCTGGAATCAGCAATTTGGTTTCCAAGCATGGCTTAAAGAACTAACTGGTGAAGAGTTCCATGATTTTGCTGGCTCAGTCGTTGTTCATGCGGTGGGTGGCTGGATTGCTTTACCGGCGATTATTTTGTTAGGTGCTCGCCATGGTCGCTACACCAAGGATGGCAGGATCTCGGCTCATCCACCATCAAGCATTCCCTTTTTAGCACTTGGTGCATGGGTTTTGGCGGTGGGTTGGTTTGGATTCAATGTGATGAGTGCTCAGACAGTTGAGAAACTAAGTGGCTTAGTTGCGATGAACTCATTGATGGCAATGGTCGGAGGAACTTTGGTTGCTTGGGCAGCAGGTAAAAATGACCCGGGCTTTAGCTATAACGGCCCTCTAGCAGGCCTTGTTGCTGTGTGTGCGGGTTCAGATTTAATGCATCCAATGGGCGCCTTGGTTGTTGGCGGAATGGCTGGTGGCTTATTTGTGGTGATGTTCACC
>JACCDQ011028379.1_pt1 | contig 20381 bp, 27 predicted proteins | sample 7446031 | NCBI WGS metagenome assembly JACCDQ01 (sample SAMN15323442, study PRJNA562643) | freshwater metagenome | isolation source: river surface water | place: USA:Blue River Watershed | collected 2017-08-17
CCCATAACTCGGCCAGCGTTAACGGAAATATTTAAGCTGGCTAGTTTGCAGCCATAGGCATAAGTACGGAAACCAACGCCATCAACTCTAAAGCACAAAGAAGATACAACTTGACCGCTTGAAGTACCATAAGGAGTGTACCAAGTTTGCATTGGATAAATAGCGGTTGGATTTGCACTAAATGCAGGAGAAACGCCAATCTTACCAGCTCCACCACGATTATTGGCGGTCACTGATGAATATTCACATCTTCCATTGATGAGGGAAGAGACAACGCCACCAATCTTATAATTTGTGTTGGTTGTGGTTGGAGTAAATACATTCTCATCATCAGCTGTGACGGTATCGCTAGAAGTAAAGCCAGCAAGATTTGTGAGAAAGCCAGCATTTAATAATTTCCCTAAGCCGGTTGATGCATATGTATTGGCACCACTGCCAACGGTTGTGAAATCCATTGTGATTTGCACTTGACCGGTGCGTCTTTGTACTCGACTTGATCCACTCCAAACGGTATCCGGTTCAGGTGGCAAGCCATGTGGCCCATCTCTTGTTTCAAGTCTTTCATTTGCAACAACATCACCATAAATGACAACTGGATCTCTTTCACATGGTAAAGAAATGAAAGACAAGCCACTGAAATCAGGGAGGCCGGTTGATGATGATAAGCTGCCAAATGTTGCTTCAGTAGCAACGGAAATCGATCTATGTGTGACTGTCATGTCAATCCTCCAAATAGAGTAAAGTAAAGGGTAAAATCAAAAGATAGCCAACTTGAGAAGGATCATTCTGGATCTCTTGCGAAGTGGCTTGACCTGGTATGAGTGAAGTTATTCCAGTATTTGAAAAATCATAGTCAGGTTGTTTCAAGGTGTCGATGAGCTTGCTTGAGTCTTCCGCTATCATTCTTTCAAGCAATCCACGATCTCCACCGATATCATATCTTATTCTCAACGATAGCTCAATTCTCTTTCTCCCACTGATGCCTGCTTGACCATCATCTTGAGCAAGAGTATTGAAAGCAATATCAAATAAGCGATTTTGATTTGATCTGCTTTCAAGCGATAGCGTGTTTCCTTGAGCGTCTTTGATGCAAACAAAATGATGGTAGATATCAGTTTTTGGATTGATAGACTCAATCCGATCAATGAGATGGTCTAGTGCTTCGTAAATCCCCATGTTATTCTCCAAGTAAATTCGCTTTGACGATTTCAATTAACTGATCAACTTCTTTTTTTGCAAGACCAATAAAGCCCCTATCTTGATTGACTGCAAAGCCATAATCTTGCACCGGTGGCAGAAGGCCAATCGTAAATTTTGTATTGGTTGAATCAAGCACAACGAAGTTTTGCAACATCATCCCCGATAGAGTTAAATCAACTGCGGCGGTTTGGCCTTGAATAGCATTTGATCTTTTTCTAGACTTCTCTTTATATTCAGCATAACCGCCAGGGAATAGCATGCTATTTGCCTTCTTTATCCCACCTTTAGGCTTTAATCGCTTATAGGTTGTTGACTTATAAGAAATGTAAATAGGCTTGTTTGAATATGCTCTAAACTTGTTAAGATTATAATCTAAGCCTTTATAAATTCTAATCTTGATGATTGCCAGAATGTCTTGAGCAATCGCAGTCATAACCGGCTTAGTTAAATTTAAGGCTGGCAGATTTAGGCTTAGAGTTGCTTTCATTTACCATCTCATATTTCTAGCAGGGATAAATTGAGCTTCATATTCTCCAACAATTCGGCCAGCAAAATTCCCACGAATATCCTTACTGGCACTTACTCGCTGATTGTTTTCAGTTGTCTGAATGATACCATCAGTATTTAAATCTAAGCTGATTGTCTTCATAGATAGATCAGCCAATTCAATTCCTCTGGATCTCATCTTTTCACTTAAATCAATATTTCCATTAAGCTCATGTATCCTAGCAATCGCAAGATAAGCATGAGCTTGTAGCAAATCGTGTGAATTGTGTATGTCATCTTCATCAACATCCCTCGGTACAATTAAATCTCTTACATATAAAGCCAGCTCATCAAGTGATGATGATATTTGCTCATCAAAGCCGTTAGATCGTCTAGGTGCTAGATCGGCAACATGTGGGAAGATTGAGCACAATTTATTATGATCTAGGCCAGTATCAAAAGGCCTAGGCACAACTTTTAAACTTCCCTTTTCAACTCGGTTAATTGTTTGTGTGCCTTCACTTTGTACATACTCAACAGCATAAGCGATTGTTTGCTTAGATGCTGTGATGTTGGATGATGAGCAAGTATAAAGCCAGCTGGCGAATTGAATTGTCGAATTTGCATTAAAAGAAATATCTCTAGGAAGTGGATCAGCCAAGATCAACTGATTGCCGGCTATTCGCACAATCTTTATTGCAAAGAATGTATCTGCATCAGTCAATAAGAATGCATCACTTTGAAACGGTTTTAAAGCGGTTGCAGATGCTGATAAAGTGATCGCTCTTCTATCTCTATCTAAATCAGTGGCCACTAAATCAGATCGGCCTTGAGTCATAGCGCCACCAACTGATCCATCTTCAAGATAGAAGGCAATTGATGGAGTGCCACTTAAGGGAGCTGGAGACTGCCAAATGAAATTATGATTTTTTCCTTGTTGTGCTTTTCTCATATCGTTATATCCTTTATCTCGCTATCTGAAACCACCGTTAAATTATTGACCTTTAGAAATCCCTTGCTCACTGGCGCCCAAGAGTGACGGCAATTATAACCACCGCCGGATGTTAGTGGCGGACCGCTTGAAGGCTGACCATTATCGAGCTTGATGATTTGTTTTTTAGATAGCACTTTCCCAACCAACTTGCGACAAAATGGTCTAGTGATGCCGTCTTTAGGTCCTACATAAATAAAATTCTCTAAGCCTGCTTCATCAGCATTTAACGCATTGATTGACCGGCCAAATTCGGCGATCTTCGTTCTGGCTTGAGTTGTGCCTATACCAACTGATTTATCAAACGCCACTCTCATCTGATCAAGCACTGGCTTTGAGCTTCCCACGATGATTGCAGTTGTTGCCATGTTGCGAATTGCACTACTAAGAGAAGGCAAAATCTGAGCATCAAAGACTTGTGATGATGTTTGTTGAGCTATTGCTTGAATGATAGCCGGCGGAGCTGATCTAAATTCCGGATCAATTTCAATCGTTGCCTTATTGATCATCTCCACTATATCCACTTGAGACCGCTCAAAATATGTCAAAGCGTCTCCCATGCCACTTGAGATTAAAAATGATTTAAGCTCATCCGGTGACATGCTAACCAGCATTTGACCTTGACCTTGCTGGACCATTTCAGCGATTACACGATATAATCGATTTGTCGCTTTCTTCATTTCCTCTTCAAAAGTCTTAGCTGAACTCACTTCTTTAATCAGTGTATCCAACCTCATTTTAAGAAGAAGTTTCATTTGTGGATTGCGTTCATCAATCCATTGTTTCCTAAGGTCCTCTATTGCTTGTTTATCTGCATCTCCCGCCTCTGCTAGGTGAGCCACACTATTGAAAAGACTAAAGCAATGAGGACAATACATAGGAATTTAATCAAACTTAGGCTAAGCAATCAGTGAGCAAGAAACCATAATTTTGAGCAATGATCTTGTCTTGATGTGCGTGTTCCATCCAGACGGTGCGCTTTGTTTGTTCGAGATCATCAAATGCAGAAGTTGAAAAGCCTTCATAAACAAAATTCAAGGCAGCTACTGGCATGACCTTGACGCCGTTCTTGTTGGCAATTGCATCACTGCCTTTCATGATACCCATGAAAACGCTGTCATCGGTCCAGACTTGTGCCTCAGAAGAAGTTAAGCCGGCGTTTGCGGTCTCTTTTCTAGCACTGCCAACATGTACATTTGGGATGCCTAAGACTTCTTTGAGAACGGAAATGACCATGTCATCTTTCATCAAACGATTGCCAGCAGCAGTACCGGAAGGAGTAGAGCCAGCGGTGAAAAATCCACGCACTTCAGCATTGCGAGATAATGCTCTTAAAGCACCATAACCAAGCACCAAAGTATCTGGCAAGATGCCATGAGAATTTGCACGAATAACATCAATCAAGGCGTGAAGATCTGTTAAAGGTTCAGCACCGGCTTGATTCCATTGTGTACCATTTGAGCCACTAGCTAAAGACGCTAAATCAGAAGTATAAGAGCCCCAATTGCCAGCACCAAACAAGAGATTAGCTAAGCGAGTTTCACGATTTAACAACATTGATCTTTGCACTTTTTTGAAAGATCGTTGCTCTTCGCTACCTGGATATTGAGAATATTTGATGTCTTCAAGTGCGATTTCATCAGCCAAAGAATATACTTTAGCGGAGAATGTTGTGCTTGAACGGTCAAAATTGCCAATTCTTTGACGGCTGGCACCAGGTGCACGCTGAGCATCAACGTCGGGGGATCCCATAAAGTTGCGAGTCTCTTCAATAAGAAGAGTGCCAGTTGGTCCGATTGCTTTGATGTCAACTGCTTCAATCACTTGATCAGCAATCAGCTGGCTATCGCTGGGAATTGCTTCAATGGCAAGACTGCGAAGGATTTCATTGACTGGATGGATATTGCTATAAGATGGATTTGCCATTTATTAGACTCCTAAAGATACATTGACAAGGATTTCGATTTCTTCATTGGCACTTGCTGCGGTGTTTGCAACATTTGGCAAGAAACGGCCTGCGATAATTTGAGTGCTACCGGCTGAGCCGTCATAAGCATAAACTTTGCCAGCAAGACCAGGCATCACAAAAAAGTCAGTGCCGGCGGTGATTGTGCCACCAGCAACGACACGAGAAACACCGCTGATGCACACATTGATTGCATCACCACTTGCGCCAGTGAGTTGAGCAACGCCAACGGGGATATCAGTGGCAGCGGTGCAAGGTGTAACTTTGCCAGCGCTATCGAGTTTGACAAGAGTCAAGGCAGTGACGGATGCAGATGCAATGAATGTTTTATAGATAGCATGATTATTAAGACTCATGATTTTATCCTTTGAAATGCTTGATGTAAGCGTCTGGTTGTTCGGTTCTCATCACATTTAAAGCCTCTGAAAATGTGATCCCTTTGGCCTTCTTGATTTCATTTACTTGATCAATAAAGCTGATTTCTTGCGCAGTGCTGGCGTGTCCTTTTTCAGAAAGATTGACGGCTTGATTTGCCTTTCTTTCGCTGAAGGATTGCCAGATAGCGGGGAATTTATCTTTGATATCATAGGCTGATTCAACTGCTGAAATCTCACTAGGTGCGATCTTGCCAGTGTTGAGAAGACCGTCAACAACAAGCTTTCTTTCTGCTTGATGTTTTTGAGCGGTCAAAGCCTTCACTTGCTCAGATAAGGAAGTAACTTGAGCATTCAATTCGTTCATCAGCTTAGCGCTTGCCATCTCAGACAAAGCGGCGGCTTCTGACATCTTCTTCTCATCTTCCATCATCTTTTTCTTGTCTAGGTTTTCACCTTCAAGCTCGATCTCCACCTTTTGACCGTCTGCCATACTGGCATCATCTTCTGGCGCTGAAAGCTGATCATTTTCAGATTTTAAGCCTTCAATTTGAGCTTCTAACTGCTTGACGAGTTGATCTTTTTCTAGCACCAAAGTGGCCAGTTGATCAACTGTCATAGCTTTTAATTCGTCTGGATTCATTATGTTCTCCATGAGTAAAACACGACTGATTTTATTTTTAGATTGTGCTGGTCTAGCGGTCAAAGTCACAGCTTGAAGTTGAGCAAAACCAATCGGCTTCGGATCGCCTTCTCTTGCAAAGACTTCACCAACTAAGAATTCTGGTGATGGATATAAAACGCCTTCACTGGCCTTCACTAGATCAAGACCAGCTTGAGTATATAGTGGCTTTACAAAAAGTGCATCTTCTTTGATATACACATCTGCAATCTCACCATACGCCATGGATTGAGCTGGCGCCGTTGGTCCGTTATTCATAAAGGGAGATGATTGATGATTCCAGTCAATGATAACCGGATCAGTCTCTTTTCTATCCTTAAAGACTCTTACCATTTCCTGCAAGATATCAATGGAGACCTCTTGAATAGTCTCGCCGTTGATCCGGCTGTTGACCTTACCCAAAGAAAGCACCTTAATGTCTGATCCTGGATATAAAGCAACTTCCCCCAACCGGATTCTCTCTCTAAATGCCTTAAAGTCAGTACGATTGGAGGCCTGCATGGAAGTCTCTGACAATGCTTTCTCTTTCTCATCAGCTCTCTCCATTTGTGCTAAAATCTTCTTTGACCAAGTATAACCAGCATCACCGCCCCAACCATCCCAAGCCTGCCGGCCTTTTCCATATTCTTCCCAAGTTGAGCCTTGCTTGTCAACTTCGTGTCTTGTGAAATAGGCCACCATTCTTTTAATGGTCTCTGGTGATAGGCTGACTCCATTTGATAAATCTCTTGCTCGAGCAATACCCACCGCCGTCATACCACGCTTTGAAGGTGGTTGCTCAGATCGTTTCTTTAGTGCTCTGATCGCTGCGTCTCTTACCCCTTGAGGTGGAGTAAAATCAATGCCCTCATATTTTTTAGGTGCATTGAGATAAGCGCCAACGCGTCTGCTCATCAATCTTTGTTTTGCCAAAGAGATCTGTTTTTCATTCATCTTATAGCTCGCAATCTTTCAGCCATCGCCAAGGCTGGATTTTGTGCAACTGCTCGATCTTGAGCCGTTCTAGTGGCCTCCATTGGCAACTGGCCGGCGCCGATCTTTTGTCTGATAGCACGCTCAAGGTCATCATCTGGTGTGAGTAGTTGAGCTTGTACCAAGGAAGGCAATGAGATCAAAGCGTCTGCAAGTGCATCAGCATCTAGGCCGGTATGCACTAAGCGGGGGAGTTTTGTTGTCTCAATGTTTCCATAATTCCAACGGATAAGACGGCCAATTGTGCCGCCTCCCCGTCTATCTTGTCCACTGATTGCACTGGCCACCAAGTCAAGAAAATTGATACATGCTCTTCTAAAAACGGATAGATGCACTTCACCAACTGATCTAGATCCAGTGTCGGATATCCCCAAATTCATAAATTGAGCCATGAAGGCTTGAGAAATTTGATTGTCGCACTCTTGAATAACTTGCAAAGCGCCACCAGCATCAAAGCCGGCCGATCCTCCATAGGTGTCAAAAGAAACAATATTATTTTCAACTAAATAGCTTTGCTCCTGCACAACATAGGCCTGCGCTTGTTGCTGAGCCTCATTGATCATTGCCTCAACATCACCACTTGAAATTCCCATCTGATCGATCGCTTGACGATTGACTTTAACAATTGGCGTAGGCACAGCCCATTTCTCAAGGCCGATAGCCATGAGAGTGGCGGACCGTTGTTTCTCTTTCCACCACCACCAGCACGGACGCAAAAGGCCAATCCCTTCAAAGTTTGATCCGGTTCTATTGAGAGTCAAAAGTAAAAGTTTTGACGCTGGGATAGGTTCGGGATTTACCCCGCCGACCATGATTTGAATAACACCATCTAAATTCTGTTTGTCAGCTGATAGCCATTGCTGATGAGATGAAGGCTCACGGTCAGCGTATCTTTTAAGAAAGACCTTCTCTTTTCCTAGTGAGTCTTTAGCGACACAATAAATTTCTTCTGCATATCTCCAACCGTGGGGGATAAATTCCAAGAGATAATTCAATTGATCTTCAAAAGACAATTCCATCATCCCCGGATATCCCTTAAATCCGAATGCTTCATTGGCAAATCTGGCAAGCTCTTCACTTGTTTGATCGCCGTCTTTACCAGCTTTAAATTCCCACTTTGCAGATAACAAAGTTTGCTTGACCAAATTCCAAGACCGTCTGATGATTGGATCAGTTGCAAGCATATCTTCCGCTTCTCTGGTCCATGATCTACCAGACAAAGCCGGATTTTGTTCCTTGCCAGTGATATACCCGCCTTGAATAGATGTCCCACTTATGCCATATGATTGAAAATGTGGCTTTTCTTGAGATAAATACGGCATCTCTTGAGTGGATCTTGTCATGGTCATATATGGGAATGAAGTCATTTGTTCACCTTAATCAATTAACTTATATCTTATTGCACAAAATACCATTATATCAAATAAAATTTAAAACTAGGTGCAGAAAGCAAGAAAAACTGCACCTAGAAACATAAAGCAACCGAATTGATAAACACACTCAAGGTGAAAATATGTGCAAGATAAATGATGAATTTTTTATCACCACTTCCGGCAAGATCTTTTTCAAAGGTCAAGTATATGAATTGGAAGATTGCGAGTTTCTGGAAGGCTCAAAAGTGGTTATCCACTACTCAGAAAAAAGAATTGAAAAGCTACTTAAAAAAGACGGTAAAATAAAGATGGTACCAGACCAATTCATTTATCAGAAAGAAGAAGATATGTTTTTATATCCAGAAGATCAAATGCTCATCGCTCAAGCTGATGCACCTTCACCAGCTCAAACGCAATCGCTCATTGAGCTACCGCCAGAGATTGATCAGTTTCAGCAGCTCATGAAAATCACCAAAGACAATACCCCGTTAGCCTTGATCATTCTTGTAGTCTTGATGTTTCAGAAGATGCAGAAAAAAGAGAGAGAAGATAAGGATCATGCTTTGGTATGTGACTTTGAGAGACAAGAGATTGAGAAGAAGATTAACATTCTAGAAAGCAAGATTGATGCTCAAGCCAAAGATCAAACTAAAATCTTGATCGGTGATAACGAGTTGGCTGATCGACTGGATAGAGTGGAAGATAAGATCAAAAAGATCAATCTATCTCTTTGAGTTACCAGATCATTTCAAGCCTTTTCATCCTATATCTCAAGGAATTAATATTCATATTTAATTCCCTTGCGATGCCAGTCAATCCCTTTACTGGAAGATCAATCAAGGCCTGCTTGATTTGTGAATCCGGTACTTTATAAGCTCGCTCTTTTGCACCTGCATCAATGCCAAACTTAAAGGCCAGTCTGATGCAAGTCTGCCGGCTGACTCCCAACTCTTGCGCCATAGTATCCCAGCTTTTTTCAGCACAATAGATGCTCATGAATTTGTCTTTGGAGCATTCAACCGCCGTTCTAGGTTTGTACTTTACACTTGATTTGCTGGTCTCTGGAAGTGTTGATGGGTATTTATTCGCACGATACCCATGATAGACCTCCCCCCGCTCGATCATTTCTTCGATCATCAAAATTCTTTCATCTGAAGTCATATCTTTTCTCATGGTCTTATCTTCAATTTTCTTGCTCTGGCTAGCAATGAGCTGGAATGAATATTTAACTTTTTTGCGATGGTGATCAGCTTTTCACCAGCATGGTCTTTGAATGCTTGAATGATTTGCTCATCAGTCACCTTTATCCAAACGGATGGCCTTCTATAATCCAGGTACTCATGACTGAGCTTGAGACAAAAAGACTCACTGATCTTGAGTTTTTCGGCTATCACTCGCCAAGGCAATTCGGGAGAATAAGCGCTCATAAACATCTCTTTGGTGCATGAGGTCCGTCTCTTGTGTTGCTTAGCACAAGCAACTCTTATCTCATTTTTGTATCCATGATAAACTTCCCCGCGCTCAATCATCTCCTCGATCATCAAAACTCTCTCATCATCGGTCATTTCTTTGTGCATCATCTTTCTCCTTTCTGCACATTTTCAATTCATTTATATGCAGAAAGCATGTGCAACAGCGGTTCATGATTTGCCAGTCTCTCAAGACTCTTCTTGTGATAAGTCTCATCTCTTTCAATGCAGATAAACCGGCGGTTTGTATTTATGCAGGCAACGGCGGTGGTGCCACTGCCTGAGCAGTTATCTAAGACTAATTCGTTTTCATTGGTGTAGGTCTTGATTAGGTACTCAAACAATGCAACCGGCTTTTGTGTTGGATGGATTGAATGATTATTGCCGTTTGAAAATTTGATTATGTCATCGGGATAGCGATAGCCTGTATTATCAATAGGCTTTTTTATCGTGTCTGTTAGGTTTTGAGATTTACTAGATACTCTCTTACGATCGCTGTCTTTATACGGCTTTCCTTCTTGCATTTGAGGATTGTAAGTTGGCAAGGCTTTGTAAAAGATCAAAATATCTTCATGCTTTCCGATAGGCATCTTATTTGCATGTAAAAACCTAGTTCCCATCGTCTTCTCCCATATCCATTTGTATCTAAAAAGCGATGGATTGCTTGACCATAGCTTGAAAGTAAAGACATTATTCGCCGTCAAAACAATTGCGCCGTTGTCTTTGATAACTCTCTCATATTCCCGCCAAAGCCTTCCCATATCAATAATAGAATCCCACTCGCAGGCAGTTGTACCATAAGGCAAATCGCACAAGATCATATCAACTGACTTGCTGGGAATGGATGGCATAAGGTTAAGGCAATCGCCAAGGTGGATTTTGTTTTCTTCTAGCATTTAGTGGCTCCTCATCGCTTTGATGTGTGATTGCACAAGATCGATCTTCTTTTTGACCGTCAAAGAAGTGGATGGAATTGGCTTATCTGGCAGTATCTCACTATCACGCCAAAGCCAATTAATAACATCGTATCTGAGCGCGTCTAGTGGATCTTCCTTTCCGTCTTTCTTTGGCATCTCTTTGCCATCCCAAGCATAGGATAAGATTGCCTTTCTGAAAGAATTGCCTTGAGCTGATCCACCTTTATCCCATACATCTTTAGTGCATAGAATTCGCCTTTGATGGATGAGTCTTTTAACTCTTTGAACGCCGTTTAAGATGTCGGTTCGTATTGGATCAGTTGACCACCTAAAAGGCATACCGATGCCACCTTGCGCCGGTGGCTTAGCCAGCTCATGGAAGGCAGATAGAGCGGTGCGATCTGATCTAGCTGAGCCAGCCTTATCACCGGATGCACCATCAAGCAAGATACGGCTGGGGTAGTACTTAGCCAGCTCTCTAGGTGCAGCAATTTTCAAGATTTCTTTAGCAAGATCTGACAAAGTGATTTCTTGAGGATTGATTTCAGCGCAGATCACTTCAGCATTTAGAGACGGATCATGAGCCAAGATCAAGACTGAAGGCTTTCTAAAACCAAAGTCAACAACAATTCTTGCACTCATAGAAGGCTGATACTGCCAATTTTCTATAATGTGACTTAGTGTCCACTCACTAAAGACAACTCCCTGCGGTGGCTTTGGCTGATTTTCCACCATTGCCAGCCGTTCGGCCTCCGGTAGGTTTTTGACCGCCTCAAACCATGCTTCAGATAAATTGTTTTTGTTGACATGGCTTGAATAGAATATTGGTGAGCATCCGGCTTTCTCTGCAAAGTCTACCCACCAAGCTCCCCAAACTGGCAGGCCAACCATAACCAATTTGGGGGATGGACCAGATCGGAGACGGCCTAAAGTCTTTTGAGCCACCTCTTCAGATAGAGTCTGACATTCATCAATCAACGCAAGACCTGAAGTTATGTTTAGGCCTTCCAATGGATTATGTGTAGCGTCTCTTGTGCCTGGTCTAAAATAAGATCTGCACCAAACGACATGACCATTTGGAGCCGTCCACTTGCCTTCTTGCTGGTGGTATATCCAGCCATAAGGCACAAGCCACTTTTCAATTTCCGGACCTAAGACCGATCGATAGCGTGGCGCTGTGTCGGTGATCAAAAGAGATGACTTGTTTGGATGGATGCTTGACCATGTCCACAAGGCAAACACAAGCGCCGAAGTCTTACCACTACCCCAGCCAGCTCTAACGGCAATAAATGGATCATGAGAATAGATCAGCTTATCAATCAGATCGATCTGCAAGGGATTAAGTTTGAGCTCAATATCAGTCTTCTTCATCTTCGATTTCTTCTGGCAATTCGTGCGTTACTTGTATGACTTGAGCATGCTTCTCTTTTTGTACCTGCTGGATCACATTGATGATCACCTTTGAGTCATCCGATTTTGTATTCATATCAATCGTTGACTTCTCTCCAAACTCTGATGGAAACTTACGAGCAAGCAACCATTGAGATGCACGCACATCGGTTTCAGAATGGCGCTGAATGTTTTGAAGGTGCTTGAGCTTAAGAGAGATTTCAGCTCGCTTGATGTCTGCCACCAATTCAGCATCTGCCTTCATCCAGCTGTGCCAAGTTGGGTAGGGAATGCCAACGATAGATAAGGCATCAGTTTGAGAGAGGCCTTGAGATATAAGCTCAAGCACTTGCTCGGTTGATACAAGCCTTTTCTTTTTGGCGATTTCAGCTCGATCTTCTTCTGGCTTTTTCGTTAGTGCATTGCTATTTTTGCCGGCCTTAGAATCAACTGTATCAATTTTTATAGCTGCTTTAGTCTTTGCCATGATCATTCTCCAAAAAGTAGAGCGGGGACATACCTGTCTTTTCTGCAAGTATTTTGGCTAATTGATAGCTAGATTGATTTTTGCCTCTTAGAACATTGATAATAGTGGTTTCATGATAGCCGATTTCTCTAGCCAAATCCTTAATGTTCATCCCAGTTTTCTCTTTAACGAGTTTAGTCTTTTCGTTCATGGCTATGATCTAGCTCCCTGATGATTTTAGTAGTGATTTTCTCAATAGCATCATCATCATCGATAGACAAGACTTGATCAATCTCACTTTTGTTGAGACCGTCAAGCATCAGCTTTTCAGCCAGCTTTGAAACTTTGATAGAGTGCCTATCACTGAAAGCATCTAGCAGGCTAATCAATTTTGTTGATACATAGAGATTGAGGATTGATTTTCTATCTTTGATTTTCATAGAAAGATGATCTCACTGGCAACAAGTTTAACATAAGTTTTTCCCTCATGTTGGTTGATCTGGATCTTGCCAATGACTGTGATCTTATCCCCCTTCTTGAGTTGAGTTGAGACGAGATTGGCAAGTTGTCCCCAGACTTCGCAATTAAACCAAGTAACTTGATCTTGATCTTTGTATCTCTCTGAATAGGCAACTGAGAAGGTGGCAAGATCTTTTTCACCGATTTTCTTGATTTGTGGATCACTGCCAGCGCGGCCAATTAAGTGCATTCTATTGAGCATTTTTTAAGACTCTCTTTGTGCGATGGAGATTATCCACTGCTGAAATGTAAAGTGTTTTGTAAAATTTATTTGCCAGCTTGATCAATTCCTTTTCTGGATCTTGAGCGGCTAAAACTTGTTTGCAATAACTGCGATTGCGAACGACCTTTAAAGAGATGGTCACCATTTTTTCAACAAGATATCTCATTGAGATGGTTTTATTGTCTAGCATCAGATCAAAATATTCGTTTGTATATTCATAGTCATCAATGCATACATCAAGGATAATATTTGATGTTGTTGAGCCGATAGCAAAGCCAGTATCAGTGCTTTTGTAAGTGAAAGCGCCGGAGTTCTTGACTAGACAAATTGTCTTGAAAAAATTGTGAAGGCAAACGGAATCACCTTTAAAGGCATCCATTGACACATGCAATTTATAAACTGAAAACTCTCTCATTTTTTGGCCTTTAGTTGATCATAGATTTCTTTGATTTGCTTGACGCTTTCATATGATTTCTGGCCGGATAGATCCTTAATTCTATTCTCAATCTCTTGATCAAAAATGAATTGTCTTTCAAGATCTTCACCATGTTTTTTGATCATATCTGAAAAGATGTCACTGATGCAGATCTTTAAAGAGGCCGCGATATCTGGCGCCTCGATCTTAAACATCGCGTCTACAACTCCCTCAAGGCTGATGAGACGGTTGATTAAAGAAGTATTCAACATAATTTTCTCCTGTTGTGTGTGTTATATAAACACATGAAACGCAATTATTATATAATAATATATAATATTTTTTTAAGGAGTATCATGAAAATAGAAGTGAACGATGGATTTGTTGAATTGATTGACCACATGGGGGATGACCTGGCAATCGTGAATGCCGCTCGCGTCTCTTATGCTGGAGAAAGTAAAGAATGGACCGGCAAAGATGAGAAACTTTTAAGATACCTTTGGGATCATAATCACTCATCCCCCTTTAGACATGGCAATCTCAAATTCAGAATTAAAGCGCCAATCTTTGTACTGAGGCAATGGATGAAACATCAAGTTGGTTGTGCATGGAATGAGCAATCGGCAAGGTACACCGAGATCAAAGAGAGCTTCTTTTATCCAGAGCATTTCAGACTGCAAGACACTAAAAACAAACAATCTTCATTCGGCCACCTAGATGATGATCAAGATATGGACGCGCTGGCTTTGCTTAGTGAGGCCTATACGATCGCTTATTGCAATTATCAAAAGTTGCTTGAGTTGGGAGTATGTAGGGAGCAGGCTAGAATCGTTCTCCCAGTTGGTACCTATAGCGAATGCATTTGGTCTGCTAGTACTCAAGCGGTCATGCACTTTCTAAAGCTAAGACTTGATCATCATTCACAATTTGAAATGCAGGAATTTGCAAAAGCAGTGTATGATATAGCATCAACAATTTTCCCCAAGACGATGGAGCTGATCAATGCAGTGCCTAAGATGCCAGAATGAAATTAAATCAAGCCTAGCCGGATCAAGTATTGAATACCACTACTGCAAAAAGTGCCGCGCTATCCTCGATCAAGATGCAATTGTATTATCTTTTGATGATGTGAATTATTGCTATGAGTGGGATGATATCACCAAGAGCGAGGATGATGAAGATGAGTAGCTATTTTGAAATTTGCTGGCATGTCATGGGATTGATCTTTAATCCTAGCCAGTCTCCTCAAAGTGCTGGCTGGGAGAAGATGATATCTGCATCAATCCCCGCTAGGATGAAACAATGTGAGATGGTGGCTAAGGCTGCCGATAAGTTTGAAATTGATCCTTATCTCATGATTGCTTTAGCTTACCATGAAAGCCGGTTTGAGACTGGCTTGACTTCCTCAGCTGGTGCAAAGGGAGTGATGCAAGTTAAGCGTCAGTTTGTTGATTGTGCCGGATGCAGTGAAATTGAGTATGGTATCAGAGCCTATCAAATTTGGCTCGCTAAAAGTGAAGGTGATACTTGTCTTGCTTTAGGAAGATATGCAGTAGGCAATAAAGGCAAATGTGGCAAAAGATCAAAGGCAATTGTCAAACTTGCTTCCGATTTGGCTTGTCTTGCATCAAAAGAAGAAGATTGCTATGACTGTTAAAGATAAGGCCTTTTTAGATATGGCGGGGATCATGTCTAGTCTCTCTCCATGTAGCAGAGCCAAGGTAGGTGCGATTATCGTTCGGGGGGATGTGCCAGTAGTATCTTCTTTCAATGGAATTGCTAGAAAACAAGCCGGTCTTTGTGGTGGTGATTGTTGCCTTAGAGATGCAAATAAAATACCAAGTGGCTCAGATACGCAAATTGGTTGCCACCATGCCGAATTTAATGCAATTGCCAACGCTTCCAGATGTGGGATAGCCACTGAAGGATGCTCAATTTATGTGACTGCTCCACCTTGTTTAATGTGTGCAAAGCTGATCCATCATGCTGGTATCAAGTCAGTGGTCTATGAAAATAAAAGTGATAGATGGATCTCAACCGGCGAAGAATATTTAAAGGCCAATGGAATTGAGATCATTAAGATAGATGCCGGCTCGGTTTTAGTTTAGCGTATTTTGTGATTTCCATTTAACCAAATGAGCCGGCGATTTAAAGCTGCCAGCTCTAAAGGTACTACGCACTAAGAGGTTTTTCACTAAAAAAGGTTCGCTTAGGATGAGCTGGCTATGATTAAACACATTGAATTTAAAATTTATTTCACCGGCAAAAAAAATGCCGAAAAGGTATATTGATATACAATGACTGATAGGCTTAAGCTATTTCCCATCCGTTTTCTAAATATCCAAGAAGTTGCAAAGACTTTATTTTTCTCATCGAGATTTTATCTTCAGCTGATTGTGCATATTCTTTTTTGGATATCATCAAAATAGTTTTTATGTATGCACCTCTTTTGACTCTGATTTGGTCTCTTACAACAAAATATCCCTGCTTCAAATAAGTCATCAATTCTTCAAGGAAAACGCTTCTTCGATCGCCGTCTTTTTCAAGTATAACGGTTCTGAGAGGTCTAGACTTCGATGCAAGCTGTTTTACTTCAGCTTTTACTTCTTGTTTTACTTCAGTTTGTTTTACATCTAAATCTAAAGATAATTGATTCTTTATTTGTCTTCTTGATTTTGCAAGATCTTTGGCTGATTTCCAGTCTTTTGCGAGAGTCCAGCCTTTGGCTAAATAATCAAGCACTCTTTGAGCAAAATTCTTTCTTGTATATTCTCCATCACCACCATAGGTGCTGGGCCTAATTTTTTTATCATCTTTATACAATGTTACAGCGTGTGCTTGAAACACAAAACCATTCTTAATATATTGCGAGCATTTATCATTTGGCACACAAACCATTTCATCATTTCTAGTCATCCAATGATGGAAGAATACACCTTTGTATGCTTTATCAATAGTATCAACTGAATCAGATACTTCAATATTTTTGACAAGCTCATCATTGATGCTGACATCTTCAACATTTTTGACAAGCTCATCATTGATGCTGACATCTTCATCATGTTCTTTTGTTGAAATCATTTTTGATGAAATCATCATTGATCTTGCATTGTAGCAAGTGCCACGCTGCTCATGGAAATATTCAATAAAGTCATCTCCAAACATCTCTTCAATAGCCATCATCATCTCTTCATATGAATTGTAATAATGGAGATCATATTTCAAGAAAGCATTTGGTCCTAACTTCTGGAAATCTTCTTGTAATTCTTTTTGTCTTGAAACATTAAGGCCAACAAGATAATTCAACTTAGACCTTCTTCCAATGAAGAAATGGCCATTGGTCTTATTGATGATGATATAGAGCCAGTGATATTTGCCATCTGATCCCACTGATGGGATAACTGATTGATAATCAAAAATTTCATTCAAGAGATCATTGATATATTCTTGAGTGATATGGCAGTTGAAAGTAACATCTTTCATTTTAAAAATCCTTGTTTTATGTTTTTGAGTCTCCTCAATCAATAAAACAATCAATAGTAAAACTTTCTTTCATAAAGATAAATATTTTTTTTACTTCATTTTTTTTGAGTGAGTAAAATTGTTGTGTTTGAAAAACATGCTTTAAATCGATTTAAATCACTCTTTGGCTGTGAAGGTATAGGCAAGTGATTTAAATCGTTTCTAGATGCTAAAATCAAGCATCCTTTGAAAGAGTTTGCTAGCTCAATAAACTGATCGATTGTCAATTCAAATAATGGATTGAGTCTTGACGCCATAAAATCATCAATGCAGATGATATCAAACTTTGATAGCAGATCGCCAACTGAGGGGATTGGCTTATTTTCTGCCTTAGCCTTGTCATATTCCGATTTTCGCCATCGGTCTAGCTGGTCAAGAGTACCATAAAAAAATCTTCCTACTTCATGAAGACGGCCGGCAAATCGTCTTTCTTCTGCAATACGCTTTAAAAGACCAGTCATGAGGTGAGTCTTGCCTGCGCCAGATGGTCCGGTGATGAAAACTTTTAGGTTCTGATCTTTAGTCATGGAAGTCAAACCATTGATTTGATCTTGAGTCAGCCGGCTTGAATTGAAGTTGTCCAAGTGCATGTTTCTATGGTGATCAGTGAAATGACTGGTTGCCAGCAGCTTAGATATAACATTGACTCTAGATGTCTCTTTGTTGATCTGGGTAGCGTCTAGCAATGAATAACATGTGCCATCATTGCGATTTGACCAATCAGCAGGAGCATCTTGAAAATCAGCAATCAAACGGCCGTCTTTGATTTTCATTTTGTTTTCAATCATCGACCACGCTCCGGCCTTTTCTTTTACGAAGTTTTCTTTAGTTTCATAATTAGTTTCATTAGTTTCATATATATATGATTCTACCTTTTTGGGTATGTCGATTATACCCATTTGGGTAGTTTCGATTATACCCATTTGGGTAGTTTCGATTATACCCATTTGGGTACAATCCGCATTTGTCGCACTTGCAAGCATGTTTTTAAAGTCAATCGTTCTTCTCCAGTATCTTTCCACCACAATTGGCATGATTTTGAATTCTGTTTTGCTGATTCTTTTTCTCTTTTGGATCAATCCAGTTGCACAAAGTTGATCGATTGACTTTGTGATCACACGCTCAGAGATACCCATGGCAGAGGCCAGATCAGAGTAAGTGCATTCAAAGGTCATGTTTTGGCTGGATGTCTCAAACTCATAAAACTCAATCAGTCGATACATCAAAGCAAATCCATAACTGACTGATTGAAGAATGGGACATCTGAGAAAGTTGCCAATGATAAATTGAAAATTGTCAAATCTTGCGTTTTTTAGTTTCATGTTTTTAGCCTTGATAAATATTTGTTGACAAGTAACTAAATCTAATATACAAAAGTAAAAAATAATTTCAATAAAAAAAACAAACTAGGAGAAATATCATGACAAAAAAGATGTCTGTATTGCTTTTAAAGACCGGCAAGACCGCCACAAAGATTGCTGAAGAAACTGGCATCACCAGAATGAGACTTTATCAAATCATGAAAGAAGATGCTCACGCACCGATGAAACTTGCGCTAAAGCTCGAAAAGTCAACAAAGATTTCTCATCAATTCTTTCTATATGCAGCGCCAACTTGTTATCAATTTATTGGAGATATTCTATGACTGAATATCGCAGTTTTCAAAATCCAGAAGATGAGTACAAAGAAGTGACTTTTGATTATATCATGAGTCAATCATGGCAAGAGATGAATCGAGATCGCCAGCTTCTTCTTCAAAGCAGAATCCGTTTTGTGCTCACTCAACTTCTTTGGCCTTCATCTATCACATCCACTCAGCCAGATGGTTCACTTGCGTTTTCTTTAGAGCAGCGCAGCGAGGCCGTAAAAATGTTGATCTTCAAAATGATCCCAGATCCAAGAATTTTGATTGATCATACATGCATCTGCATTTTCAACATTTGCGTTGAGCTAAGGCAATCACAAAGACCAGTGAATTTTGAGAATGTAGTTGATGTATATCATCGCACTCATCAAGAGAGAAGAAAGACGCTCAAAGAAAGCATGCTAGCGGAATATATTTGCAGTTGGATCGCTGAGAATTTGGATGTCTGCCATGTCTATTATGGAGGACCGGCGATGATCCATGTTGTTGAAGATCATATCAATAAAATTTATGATGACTTCATCAGCTTGAGACTATCCCAGATCTATAGATATAAAGAGATTGCACTGGCTCATGGCTATTCTCTCAAAGAGTGTGATGACATCTTTCTTGACAATGAAAGAAAAGTCAAAGACTTAAAGCCAAAGCCAAATATGGGATTATCTCAACAAGTACAATCGTTGCTTGAGTCTATGAAAGATTTTAAGCAAGGCCTATCCAGTGGATTGAGAAACCTAGATGATATCACAAAGGGATGGAAAGACGGCTGTTTATATGTAGTAGCCGGCAGGCCTGCAATGGGAAAGACTGCTGTCTCTCTTACTTTTGCTTTGGCCTCAATGCAAGCTCAACCAACCAAGAAGACCTTGTTTTTTTCTTTAGAGATGCCAGATATCCAACTGATAAAGAGACTTGCGAGCAACTGGAGTGGCATCGCTCAATCAGTCTTTGATCAACCATTCGATCGATTGGCCGGCCACACACAAGAGAAGATTGCTGAGACTCTCTTTGAAATCAAATCAATGCCTTTAGAGATCATTGACCGAGCAGCCTTATCAATCGATGAGATGAGATCGATATGTGACATCAAAAAGAGAAGTGAAGATATTGGCCTTATTATCGTTGATTATCTCCAGCTGATGACATCTCCGGCCATGATTAGAGAGCAAGAGATTTCTCAAATCAGCAGAGGATTAAAGGCGCTGGCCAAAGAGATTGGCTGTCCAGTCATTGCACTAGCCCAGATCAATAGAGGCGTTGAGCAACGAGCAAATAAAAGACCGCTATTGAGTGACCTTAGAGAGTCTGGAGCAATCGAGCAAGACGCTGATGTGGTGATGATGCTCTATAGAGAATACGCTTATGATGAGCATGCATCTGAGACTGATATGGAAATCATTGTGACAAAAAATCGTCATGGAGAGTGCAAGACGGCACATGTTGAATTTTTGGGAAGTTGTCAAAGAATTTCAGATAGACAGTACTTTTAAAAAATATTTTATCTTTTTTAATAATTTTTATTGACAATATAAAAATTTTATTTTACATTCACTACATCAACAAAGACAAGCAAGTCAAACATGATCAATCAGATCAGAAAGCGAAATGCAAAATGCAACGCTCAAATCGTTCTCCAGAATGTGGATTATTTCCAATCGTAGCAAGACCAGTGGCCAAGAAAAGCGCTCTAAGAGACTTCATTGAAACCGTTCTCGCTTATCTCTTCTTTGCATCAGTTGGCGCATTTGGCATCATCTGCACAATGTACTGGC
>JACCDQ011962122.1_pt1 | contig 20366 bp, 19 predicted proteins | sample 7446031 | NCBI WGS metagenome assembly JACCDQ01 (sample SAMN15323442, study PRJNA562643) | freshwater metagenome | isolation source: river surface water | place: USA:Blue River Watershed | collected 2017-08-17
AGCCGCCGAGCACCGACATGACTACCACGTCGAACCACGTCGCGGTAATGGTCATCAGGTCGAGCATCGAGTACGACATAAGGTTCGCCGTGCAGGCATACAGGAAGGCCACGATGGCCCCGCCTTTGAAGCCCGCCAACCAATCACGGTCGCCGCGCAGTTGGCCCACGTAGGCGATCAAAATGCCCAGCGCGAGGTTGCCCACAGCCATGTAGCCCATTTTGAAGTCCTCGGGAGACCGTTCGACGCCGGCATAGCCGACGCTAACGTTGGCCGCCATGTAGTCGGCTAGCAAAAAGCCGTAGACCAGCCAGCCAACGATAAAGAAAACGGCAAAGCCGACCAGCGATTTTAGTACCAAATTGTTCATTGCATTTAGGAGATTAAGGTGTTAGGTATTCGAAATATACCCATTTTCAATCAATTAACAATCAAAACCTAGTAACTAGTCCCTCGTTTCTCGCTTTTTCGTCACCACCTCGCGGCCCATCATCCTCGCGACGGTCAAGATGGCCACCCCGATCTAGAGTGGCATTAGCCTAAGATTTAGTCACAAGTTGCTAGCAACTAGTTACCGCGCGCCGAAGAGCGCCCAAAATCCCCGACCTTTGCCTCAGAATTTCCTCAAAACCGCGCGCGCAGCGACCCTTAACCGCCCTAGCCCATTACCTCGGTGTACTTTCGCGATACCAACCAAACCAATCAATCCTTGAACTTCCTGTTCGGACGCTTTTTGCTGCGCTATACCGACCGATTTCTGTCGCGGTGGACCGTTTTGGCACTCGACCTGATCTTGGTCTTGGTGACCTACCTGGCGGCGCAGTTTGTGGCGTTTAACTTCACGCCCGGCGCAATCCCTTGGCATACCCTACCTGGCAAAACCGGAATCGTTGCGGGAATTTACCTACTCGCCTTCCTTCACGCGCAGTCCTATGTAGGCGTGGTGCGCCACAGTGGAAGCAAGGACTTTAACCGCCTCTTTCAAGCCAGCGTCGAAGCCCTGCTCACGCTGCTGGTCTTGTCGTTTACCCTCCAATCGCCGCAATTCAGCCGTGTGGCCCTCGTCAGCCAGGCCATGCTGTTCTTAATTACCTCGGTGGGCGGACGCCTCGCTGTGCGCAGCGCGTTCTTGAGCATCCAGCTTCGCCGGGCCAAGAAGGGCACCGGAATCCTCATCGTGGGCGCCGGGTCCATGGGACGTGCGGCGCGCATCGCCGTCGAGCAGGAGTCCCGCAACGGCGACCACGTCGTGGCCTTCATCGACGACAACAAGAGCAAGGCCGGCAAGAACATCAACGGCACGCCGATCATGACCGCCGCCAAGGCCTTAACCCAAGAGTTTGTTGAGAAGAACAACATTGGCAAGGTGGTCGTGGCGATCAAAAACATTCCGGCCGCGCGCGTCAAAGAACTTTCTAACCTTGCCATTGAGCTCAACCTTCAGGTCAAGCGCGTACCGCCCATCTCCAACTGGGTGAACGGCGAGCTGACGGCCAAGCAGATCCGGCCGATTTCGCTCGAGGAGCTTCTCGGCCGTGAGCCTATTAACCTGTCCTACGAGACCCTTAACGGCTTTATTAAGGGCAAGACGGTGCTCATTACCGGGGCTGCAGGGTCCATTGGGTCAGAGTTGGTGCGCCAGGTGATGCGCCAGGAGCCCAAGCTGCTCATCGCGCTCGACCAAGCTGAAACGCCCACCTACCACCTCGACCAGGAGCTGCGGAATTTTGCCAACTACGCCAACTTCAAGCCGACCATTGGCAGCGTGACCGACGAGGCCCGCATGCGCCAAATTTTCAGCACCTACCGCCCCGAGGTGGTGTTTCACGCGGCGGCCTACAAGCACGTGCCCTTGATGGAAGACAATCCCCAGGAGGCGGTCAAAACCAACATCCACGGCACCCACACAACGGCCAAGCTGGCCTACGAGCACCGCGCGGAATGTTTTGTAATGGTGTCCACCGACAAGGCCGTCAACCCCACCAACATTATGGGAGCAAGCAAACGAGCCGCCGAGCACGTGGTCAGCTATTTTAACCGCCAGCCCGACAACCAAACGCGCTTTGTGACCACCCGCTTTGGTAACGTCCTCGGCAGCAACGGCAGCGTGATTCCCCTGTTTAAAAAGCAGATTGAAGAGGGCGGACCCCTCACCGTCACCCACCGCGAAATCACGCGCTACTTCATGACCATTCCCGAGGCCGTGCGCCTCGTGCTCGAAGCGGGCCATATGGGCCAGGGCGGAGAGCTCTATGTCTTTGACATGGGCGAGCCCGTTAAGATCTATGATCTTGCCCTCAACGTAATTAAGTTAAGCGGATTGCAGCCCGGCAAAGACATTCAAATTGTCGAAACCGGACTTCGCCCGGGCGAAAAGCTCTACGAAGAACTCCTCGCCGACGGCGAAACGACCAAGCCCACGCACCACGCGCAGATCTTTATCGCAGAGGCAAGCAGCCTCGAACTAAATCAGGTGGAGGCCCTTGTGAGCCTTTCTGGGGAGTCCAACGAGTGGCTGGGGTACATTGCGGAGTACCAGGCGGTCGTTGAGGCCTAGCGAGGCCGAATACAATTCTGACATTATATACTTTACAGATTGTCTCTCTTTTCTAAAATTCTAGTCATATTGTTTTGTATGCTTATTCTCTACAAGGATATGCAAAAAAAGAATTCGGCAAAGTATTTCCATAAAAAAGTGTGAATGGTTGCAAAATAGACCTATTGTACAACTTTTACTAGGAGGACCCTAGCTATTTAGGCCAAATGCTGCCTACAATGCCGCAGAAGTCGACATTTCTGAAACTATACCTTAAACGATGAGTTACAGCTTTAAGCATCTTGCCTCAGCCTATCTCCAAACCCTCTACCAAAAACAGTAAGGAAGATGTATTTAAAGTAGTACCACACATTGAGGTGGTCAATCATCTCGGCATCTGTTTCTGCCAAGAGTTGTGGGGTGGACATATTAATTTTATTAATTTGAGCCAAACCGGTGATCCCTGGACGAACGGAATACACATTGCGACAAGAACGTTCCATAATTAATTCTTCTTGATTATATAAGTTGGGACGAGGACCTACCAAACTCATATCTCCCACTAACACATTCCATAGCTGAGGGAGTTCATCCAACTTAGATTTACGCAGGAAACTACCAAAAGGTGTTATTGAACTAGCACTGGCTAAGTGAGTCGCCACTGATGGTGCATTGACATACATGGACCGAAACTTCATCAATCGAAACGGTTTCTTACCCATACCTACTCGTTCTTGACGGAAGATGGGTTTACCTGTATCTAGGAACCCAATCAAGATTATCATACTCAATATGGGACTTAATATCAACAGCCCAATTAAGGAAAAAATAAAATCTAAAAATCGAATCATATTATTTATTGTCGAAATTGAAACCATCAATAACTTTTGAAGGAGTCCAGCCAAAAGATTTTCTTGCTTTACTATCGTCAAAAGTTAAATCTGAAATGATTTTTTTTAGTTTATTGGTATTGATTGGCGCTTTTTCTCCTATAATATCGCCAATTTTGGCCATTGCTAAAGCCAACCATAATGGCAAATTTATAGGTTTGCTTTTGTTTAGTTGAGAGGCCATGTGATTCGATAGTGCTTCAAATGTAGGATGTAGGCCATCTGTTAGGTTATATGTGCCACCAATTGAGCAAACTTTTGTAATGGCATCGGCCACATCGGTGGCCAATACCATACTTTTTTTTGCCTTACCCCCTGCAACATTAAAATAAAAGCCTTTCCTTATGCCCTTTATCATGGCGCCCAAGTTTCCGGGAGGGTTTGCACTGGCAACCAACGGCAACCTAAGTATCGTGAAGATTACCTTGTTTTTATTGCACCATTGGGCAACTAATTCCTCGGCTTGTATCTTGCTAAGGCCATAAGGATCTTTAGCGTTTAAAGGTGCATTCTCGTTAATATTTTCGCCCGTTTCTTGTCCGTAAACAGCTACGCTACTTATAAACACAAATGACTTTGGCAGTTGTGCCAAATTCTCTAGTCCTTTTAACAGGTTACGTGTGCCAACTAGATTTACATCAAAAATGGCTTGTATTTCGGCTGGGCTTTTAGGTATGGCGTGAGCCTTGCCCGCCGCATGAATTACCACATCGATCTTGTTTGCATTAAGTATAGGAATTTCTGTCGATAAATCGCATACAAAATGGTTACTAGCCTGCCTACCTAACGTTAAAATTTGGGCTTCTTGCAATACTAAATGGTGTGCAATTACTTTACCTAAAAAACCCGAAGCACCAGTTAATAATACCATAAATTATTTACCCAATTTTCTTAAAATATCTTCATTAATGCGTGTACGTTCTCGATCAAAAAACCAGCCCCATTTGTTAAAGTAATAAACCGCTGATTTGATGCCAATCCAAGTAAGTCGCCATGATTTGTGAGAGCCTTTCGCAAATGAATGTGTAATCGTTACAGCTGGATAGAAAATTGTTTTATAATTTTTGGCAATTAGCCTTCTACACAAATCTGTTTCTTCTCCGTACATGAAAATACCTTCATCAAAAAAACCAGTTTCTTTAATTGCATCTAAGCGTAAAAACATAAAACAGCCCGATAGATAGGGTACTTCCATTATTTGATTGTATGATGTGAATCGCAACTCAAATATTTGATTACGCCTTTCAACCATATTTTTGAAGGGATTGAAACGCCTTCCTATCCAATCGTAGGGTGTCGGAAGCAATTTGCATAGCAACTGTAAAGTCCCATCTGGATAAACTACTTTTGGCATTAAATTACCAACTTGAGGGTTTAAATCCATGTATTCAACAATCATTTCTATTGTACCGGTTTCGAAATAAACATCCGGGTTGAGTACCAAATGATATTGAGCCCCAACTTCAATAGCTTTTTTAATAGCGACGTTGTGTGCTGCACCAAACCCTGGGTTAGTTGGATTATGTATGTACACTACACGTGGATCATTAGCCACAATCTTTAAACTATCTGAAGGGGAATTATCCACCAAAAATAACTGAGCTGCATTATTAAATTGCAGAAAAGAATGAATTGCTTTCTCTAAAACTAATTTATCATTTTTATATAAAACTATACAGGACGTTACTTTTGAAATCATTGAAATGTTTTATATTTAGTAACTATAAATTAAAATCATACATTCCGATAAAGTTCAAAGTAGCTACCTGCCATTTTTTCCACGCTGTATTTTTCTATAATTGTATTAAAAATTAAATTGGACAGGTTTAATTTGTTTTCGTAGCAAAAATTAATTGCATTGACAAGCTCTCTTTCGTTATCTAATTCAAAAAAACAGATTTCATTTTCATTAAATAGTTCTCTAAAGATTGGTATGTCTGAACAAACAATCGGCAGCCTGTTCAAACCCGCTTCTAAAAGACCTAAAGGAAAGCCCTCTGAATAAGATGACATAACATAGAGATCAAAATACTTTAAATAAGCAACGGCATCTGCTCGGTAACCAACAAAAAAACATCTTTCAAAAACTCCCAATTCAATTGCCAATTTTTTTAATGCTTCAGACTCCTTCCCTTTTCCAATTAATATAAATGCATAATCCTCTAATGAAACTAGACTTCTAATAATTTGGTGTATGCCTTTTCTTCTTGTCAATAAACAATGACTTCCTAGGATTCTGTAATTTTTCTTTAATTCATCAATGATATTTAGATCTACACAATTTGAGACAGGATACAAATGCTCATTGGAACTTCTACCATTATAAATTGTTCGCAAATTTAGTCTAGTTCTCCGCGAGTAAAAACTTTGCATAATATTTGTCAGCGTTACTACGATGTCTTGCTTTTTTAAAAAAAAGAGCCAAATTCTTTCAAACAAAATAGCAACGACGACATTATAGTTACCCTTTAAATTATCATAAATATTTTGATGTAAAGTGGACACAAAAAGTGGTTTACTACTTTTACTCCTATGATACCATACATAAAAATCAGGCCTAAGCATATGTGAATGGACTACATCATACTTATTGAAATCTATTTTATAGAAAAAATCTATCCTATAAACATTACTCTCAAAATCAACTTCTACTACATCATCAAAATAATAAACGTCAATTAAGTCAACCCTGTGTTTAATATTATCTATAATATCTTTCACCACAATAATGGGCCCTTGATTAGATAGTTTAGGTAATATAAAAGCTATCTTCATTTAGTGAACTTAACAAGATTAACAACTAAGAATAAAACAAAATATACAAATACAGAAAACACTAAAAAGGCATATTCGTTAGAAACTCCACTCATCAACACATAAAGCAACAACATAAAAGCAAGTTCATTGGCATAATTAAACCTCAATAATCGAAATAAATAAAATGTAGAAAAAATGTAGAAAATGATAGTACTTAAGTTTAAGAAGAATGTAGAGGTTGAATGGAATAATGATATATACAAATTACCTTGCGTACCCGCCATGTATGTTACATTATCTTCCGATGTCTCATAATAAAACTTAAACAACATCGATTCCGGTCTAACTTCTGGCATATAGTTCATACTCACCACCCCACCTAATGCCTGTTTTTGAAAATAATAAGGATCTAGTAGTTGAGCGTTTAATAAAAAATAAGGTGCTTCTTGAAGAATAAATGCTGAGTCTGAAAAACTCGACAATCGTCCAAACAAAATTCCAAAAATCATGTCCTTACTCATTTCGGTTTCATTTTGATTCCTTAAAGAATTACGGAGTGCGTACATTGAGTTGACAAAAAACGGAAAAATTAAAATAATTAAAATCACAACAATCTTTTGCCTTTTTAAGAAGGAATTAAATTCAATAAAATATTTGATATACAGCAACATTGCTAAATACATAAAAACGCCCAATCCAGCTCTCAAATATGCCAAAAAAAGTAGCATGAAAATCAATATGAATTGCAGTTTATTTTTCTTAGGTACCAATAATACATATATAAAAACGCCATAAAAATAATTAAACCTATTCATTACTTGAATTACAAGTTTAATTAATGAAGGGGCTTCATACGGAGGAGCAGCCATTACCCCTACACCATATAAAATGGTAACAATAATATTCCAAACAATAATGAATATTAAAAAATAACCAAAGAAAGTGGTGGGAATGGTAACACAATACTTTGGTGATTTCTTCTTGAAATACAAATAAACTTTCCATGTAAAAATAAATGGTAAAATTGTGAACACTAAATTCAACAATAATAGCCAAGGTGGAAGTGTTACTTCAACTCCTAAAAAGTCCCCATTTAGTCTACCCTTAATTAATACATATATAAAAGATATGCACGCGGAAAAAATGAAGAAAAGATATAAATACTTTACAGACATTAATGAGTTTAAGTCCTTTATCATAAACTCCAGCTTAATGTGCTAAATTGTTCATGAAATGATCTTTGAATATTTTGAATCGACAATTTTTCAACCGCTTCGGTTAACGCCAATACCTGCTCATTATACAAATCATCACTTTGTAAAAGAATTTGATTAATTAGTTCATTCATTTCCTCAACTGTATTACAGAGATATCCAATATTACCAAGCTCATTAAAATAATATTCAAAAAACGGATTCCTAAGTGAAATTATGGGTTTCCTGTACTTTATCGCATCGAAAAAAGTGCCACTTGGACAAAAATCATAATATGAACTTTTTTTAAAAAAATAAATAAAATAATCGGCTTTCATTAAGTTCCTTTCAAAAACATCGAATGGTATGAATTCATTACTATTAAGAATATCAACATATTCATTTGAGAAACTCATTACGTCCTCTGAAACATTCCCAACCTGTATAAATTTAACTTTATTCCCATCTATATTATGCTTTTGCACTTCTGCTAGCTGATAAAGTAAATGGGAATTTTTATTCATTAAACCCGTTCCAATATTTGCAATAACAATACTATTGTCTTTACCCGAATCGTCAATTACTAATTTAGAATCGTAATTATATGGATGGTCTATGGTGATAATATTCCTGCTGTTGAAACTCGGAAATGCCCTAAATAATTCCTCTGCAATCGTTTTACCATAAAATAAGGCAAACAGGTTATCTTGTCTTGTCCTGAAAAAGAGTTTAATAACATACTTAAAAATAATAGTAGTAATTTTATTTCTTTTTAAATTAAGTACGCCTATGTCACCATGAAAAGCAATAATAGTTCTTTGATTAAACAACCAAGAAAAAAAATTTAATACAAGGGCTGTAAAAGGAAACGCAGATGCAAAAATTACAACTTCAGATTTATTTTTTTTTGCAGCAAGAAATATTTTGCAGGCCAAGTACGATTCTCTAATAACTTTCGCAATGGTGGCACTCTTTCTTAACTCTTTTAATCCTGTATATTGAAAAGTAATAAATTTTAAGCCCTTGTTGCATTTGACATATTTCAACAGTTCGTACTTATGCTTGCTGTCACTGAATACAACAACATCTTGGTTATTAAATGTTGAAACAATAATATTCAATAATCCACTATTTACATGCACATGTTTATCCCCTTGCATCTGCAATTCAGCGAAAATAATCATATAACTAGACGTTGGATTTTAATTTTGTTAAATTAATTTTGGAATCTTGAAGTATTGTCATAACTGTATCAACATCACTTGCGTGAATGACATCATAGTCATATGATTTAGTAAAAAACTTGCTTTTCCGATACAAAACACCTAGCTCCTTCTTAACAAAAACAACTAAAATTTTGAAATAATATAAAAAGTTACCTCCGCAATATGAACGAATAGCTGGCAGCAATACATTTAACAAATGGGGCTCGTAGGCCAACATAGTACCGTAAAAAGTTATATAGTTGAACTGTTTGTTAGAATTAAAAACTTTTAGTACTTCAGTAACGGTCTGTGCATAAATGGTCTTTTCAGACCATATTCTTGGTATCAAATTATTCCAGTTTTCTATTATATTCTTTGGTAAAAACTTTTGATCCTCAATTTTACCATAATGTTTTTTATTTGCTGTCATACCACCTCCACTATTTCTAGAAGCACCAAAAACGCTCAAAGGGAAATTAATATGATAATAATTTTTAAGGACTAAAGAAAGTGCAGTTGAAAAAGCTATATCAGGACTAGAACCTGGCACATAAGTCCCCGTCTTGTCCTTAATTTTTTCTAAAATATCTCTTCTTACAATGCCGTGATAAAACTTAGGTAATCTTAAAAAAATCCCAGCACCGCTTTGAAGCATTCTTTCAAGTTCATCTTGTGTGCTTCTCTCAACTAATTCTAAGGATTGATTAATTGGTAACCACAATGCATTTTTACGATGATAATAATTTTCCTTCTCAAAATAAACCGTATTCCACCAATAATAGGCAGAATCAAAGACTAAACAGTCAATGTTCTTTTTATTTAAAAACTCAACTACATTATAAATATGTGGGGACACCAGATCATCATCTCCAATAAAAATTAAATATTTACCTTTTGCATTGTCTATCGCAAAACTTGTATTTTCCTGAATTGACAAACTATCTTGATAATAAAAATATTTAACTCGTTGATCCTTCAAGTCTTCAAAAAATAATAATCCTGATTTGTTATCATCTGAATTATCCTGAATAACTAATTCGACACTTTCATTTCCAATAAATTTCAACAATGCAGAAACAACAGGAATCAAACATTCGTACCTGTTTTTTGTGGGTATAATTATAGAAAGTAAATATTTATATTTTTCCATCAACTAACGCCTTGCGTATGTAAATTTTATATTGTGGATTCATCTTGTTAAAAACTACTAAATTTAAAGCCAAAGAAATTAAACCAACAATTACCGAATAAAAAAGTATATAATATCCCTTGGGTAAATTTAATGTAAGAAAATGGCCAATAATTCCAATTGACAGAGCTATAATTAATGGGATTAATGTTCCATTTATCAGCCATCTCTTAAACTCATTTTCCAAAAATTTAGTGATAATAAAATAACCCAAATAAAAATATGCAAACAAATTCATTATTAGCCATGTATAAGTAGCCCCTATCAACCCATATTGCTTTACAAAAAATATTAGCACAGGTATTATACAAAATACAGAAACCACACCCAGTCCTACATTAGTTTTAGTATGACCATTTGCAATAGCTAAATGATAGGGCATATATTGAAAAGCCAAAAATACCCCACCAATTAAAAGCAACTTCGTTACATTTTCAATAGCATTTGCAATTAGATTGTCTCGAGTCCAAATTAAAATAAAATCCTGCGTAAAAAGAAAAAGTACCAAAGCCCCGGTAGTAGCCAAAGACGATATAACAAACGTATTCACATGAAATAACTTTGTTAGTTTATCCTTTTCTGCATTTGCTGCATACTTCACCATTCTAGGTAGTATAGCAACTGCTATTGGTGTGATTATCAAAACTGGTACTTGAGAAAGAATACCAGCCAAGGAATAATATCCAAACTCTTTTAAAGACAAAATTTTACTAATTACCAATTTGTCAATTTGCGTGTTTAAGGAAGAAATAATTGCCATCAACATCATACCTCCGGCAAAACGTCCTAGCGTTTTCAACACCTGTTTGTCAAACTTATAAGACACATTAGTCTTTATAAATTTCCATAGATTATGTCTAGTGATAAAAAAGAAAATAATGTTCACGGATACCTGCCATATAAAAAAAGTCAATAGTGTTGGATAAAAGTAGAGAGGTATAAGAACTACTGCAGAACGGAAAATACTGCTTAAAACCTGAATTCCATTGGCCAATACTTGTTTTTCAAGTCCCATCAAACCACTGCTTTCTAAAGTTGTAAACAGCTGAAGAGCAACACTAATCCCCATTAGACTAATATAAATCCTCAAATACTCTGGAGATATTGTGTGAGAATTTAACCAATTTGCGGAAATAAAACCTGAACAGGAGAAAATAAGTAAGATTATAAATAGACAAATTGCTAAATAGACTTTTTCAATAGTAAAAAGCATATTACCGATATACTTTTTATCCGTACTTCTGGCAATCTCTCTGTTCAATGTCGCAGAAAGCCCCCCGTCAGCAAAATACATAATAGTTAAAATAACAGTATAGAAACTAATTACGGCATAAGACTCAATACCTAAAATTTTTATATAAAAAGGAATAAAAACGAATACAGATATTATACCCCAAATTTTACTAACGTAATTGGCAATAATGTTTTTAAACATTAATATTTATTATTTGTCAAAAAAATCTGCCTATTGAATTGTACTTGATTTAAATTGTACCATTGTCCACATGAACATTTTGTCCAGTAATTGAACACGCATCACCTGATAACAAAAAAGCTACTGTTTTGGCAACAGACAAAACATCTGTTGCCTCTTTCATAGAGGTTCTATTATATATTCTATTTTTTTGATCTTCTGATAAAGTCGCGCTCATAGCTGTTTCCATAAATCCAGGCACAACCACATTAGATCGAATTCCTAAAACACCCCATTCTCTTGCTGTGTTTTTAGAAAATGCCTCTAAAGCTCCCTTACTTGAAGCATACATAGCTAATCCTTTATAACCAGTATGTGCGCTTATTGAAGAAATATGAACTATACTACCATTAGTCTTATTAAAAATCATATTACGGATTGCATATTTTACTAAAATCAAAGGCGAAAAAACATTTATTCTATACATTTCTTCTAATTTTGATAAACTTAAATTCGTAATAATGTCGTCATATGCATGAGCCGCATTATTTATAAATCCATGTAGAGGAATCGAATTTGTTACAAATTCTTTAAAAACTGTTTGATAAATATCTTCAGTATTCGAAAGATCAACGGTTTTGAAAAACAACCGCTCTCTATAGGCCGCTTCTAACTCTGCAAATTCGGAAGTGTATGTTCGACTAATTGCATAAACAGTATTCCCTTTTTCTAATAAAACCTTGCATATTTCTAAACCAACTCCTCTTGAAGCTCCTGTCAATAATACATTCATGATCTTTTAAGTTTTCCAGTTCTTGTTAATGTGAATGATTCTACAAATTGTATTCGTCTTGGGATTTTAAAATCCTGTAATTTTTCTGACAAATAAAATCTTATTTTAGATTCATCTAAAATATTACCCTCATTTAGTTTTATTTCTGCACACAGTATATTTCCTAATACCGAGTTCGGTTTTCCATAAACCATCACCTGCTGTACCTCTTGCATATTAAAAATAGCTTGCTCTACCTCAGATGGATTCACTTTGTAACCTCCTACATTTATCAGTTCATTCTTTCTGCCTATAAAACGAAAAAAGATCATAGTTTCATCTACAAACTCAATCATATCTCCAGTTTTATAATAGCCATCTTCCAATAATAGATCTTCCGATTGCCCTAACAAACTCTTGTAAATCAATAATTCTTGATTTACAATTTTAAACTTATCTCGAAATTCAAATGGAATCTTAAAAAATTCTCCTTTAGAAACCAGTAATGACCCTGCTTCTGTTGAAGCATATATATTATTAATTTTTGCGTTTGGGAATATTTTAATGATATTTTGGTGCAATTTTTCATCTGACTTCTCTCCTCCAAATGTAACTCTTTTTAAAGTTATAAATTCCTTTTCATAAGGCATTAATAATCTATAAAAAGTTGGAGTTGCTGAAAGATTTGTTATCGCATACTTTTCAATTGCTTCATATACTTCACGTCTAGAAGAATTAAAAATATTTACCAACGTATTTTGATTTAAAAGTGCCTGAAAGAATACTTGAAGTCCTGCTATATGGGTTGGATTATATGCAAAACCCCAAATTTGGCCAATATTAGCATCAGACTTTCTTACCGCTTTACTTAATGTCGCTATTGAATGAATGATTTTTTTGGGTTGACCAGTGGTACCAGAGGTAAATATTGTTATCGCAGATTTAGATAAAATAATTTTCTCCAACAACTCATCAATTGTCTTAAAAAATAAAGGTTTAATTCTCTTTTCAGTGTTTGCATTTTCTCCCAAACCTGAATTAATTAATTCAGAAGCACTTAAGTCAGAGTCTATTAAAACTATATCATTTTCGGAAGCAATTGCAACAATTAAATTTAAAAAAAAAGAGTATAGATTGTCTGATATTAACGCATAATTAAAAAAATTACTTTTATTTATGTCATTTAATAACTCAGCATACGGCCTTATTTCATCTCTATCGATTAAAAATATTTGCATCATTCAGAAAGTTTTTTATAAATTTCCCCAATTGTATTTACAAGTCCGTTTTCAAAAATATCAATACCAAATTCATCTTCAATGCATACTGTCAATTCTGCTAAATCAAAAGAATTTAAGCCGAGATCATTCCTCAAATCATCACTCTCATTCAATTTCGAAAAAGGTGCTAAATGATTATTCTGTCTTACATTATTTACTATCGTTAGAATTTTTTCTTCCATTTCTAATTAATTTTTTTTGTTGTGTAATCATTTTTATGTATTCATCTACTGGAATTGCAGGAATTCCACAAACACGGGAATTTTCTGAAATACTATTAGACACAAGTGACATTGAACCTACAAATGAGTTATTATGAACAACGCACTTATTAGATATAGTTGCACTCGGAGCAATCCATACGTTTTCCTTTAATTCAACTGTTCCCATTAGCAATGAATTACCGGTAATCACGGAATTTTTACCAATTCTACAATTATGTCCAATATGAACTTGACTGTCTATTTTGCAATTATCATCTATTACTACATTTCCTTCGAACAAAGCATTACTAATTGTACAATTGTCATTAATTAAAACATTTTTACCAATATATGTACCTCCTACATGAGTAACAGTAAATGGCACATTGTATTCGTTATAAATTAATTGAAATCCTTCTGCTCCAATAACAGTACAAGACCCAACAATACTGTCATCATTGATTATAGTTCCTTTCTTGATTACACTATTTGCACCAATTCTAACATTATTCCCTATAATAACCCCCTCTTCTATTACTGCAGTCGGATGTACGATACAATTTTGTCCCAAGACAGATTCAAAATCAAATTTCTTATAAAAAGAAGTTTTTGCATATAAAATTTCATGCAATTTATAAAATTCAACTTCTGGATAATCCACAATAAAAAAAGCAATATCGCACCTAAACCCTACTTTTTTTAAGATAATTTCATACACGTCTTTATTAACAAACAACCCCCTAATCTTAGTATTAGAGATCCCATGAGAAATAAACTTTTCAGACGCAATATATGAAACTACTGAATCGGCCATTATTTCTCTATTACATAGATTCAACCCATGGATGTCAGAATCCGTTCCATAGTAATTGATATTTAAAAGGTTTGAAATTTCTGAAATTTTAATAGTTTGATTGTTCATATAACCATTTATTTTCAAACCACCATCCACTAGGAATGGCTACGAATTTTTGTTTAAATTTATTTACACCTGCTAAATCTATTTTATTTTTAAAAACAGAATAAATGTTATTGTTAATATGCACTCCTGTTGCATAATATCCAATTGACTTGAAATATGAAATTGTTTCATGGCTATTATCTGACATAGTACCGAAAACCCAGTAATTAGGATCACTGTTTTTATTCAAACTTAAGGGTTTGATATCGATTGTATTCTGTAATTCATTATTCCATTTTAATGCATTCACTTTTTGCATATTCAATAAATGTTCAATTACTTCCATTTGCTTCGTTCCTATAAACGAATTAATTTCGCTCATCAATCCACCATACCCTTCAAAAATAATATCACATTCAGGATTTATTTCGCTGTCCGGCTTCCTGAATCTTGTTCTGTCAATCCCATAGTCGCGGACTAGTAAAGCTTTTTCGTACATTATTTTATCTTTAAAAACAATCGCACCACCATCAATGGTGTTAGGCAAGCGCACCGTTTGGAAAGAAAATACAGTAAAATCGGTGCCAATATTTCCAATTTTTTTCCCATTGTATTCTGACCCAAAAGCCTCGATGCCGTCATCTACAATTGCAATACCATATTTTTTCCCCAAATCATTGATAGCATCAATCTCACCCACATAGCCACAAAAATGATTGTGAAAAATCGCTTTAGTGTTTTTGGTGATTTTTGCCTCAACATCAACAGGGCATAAGGTACCTGTGTCTGGATTAACATCTGCCCAAATTACTTTTATACCCTTTACTGCAAATGGTTGATTCGATGCCAAACAACTTACCGGACTAGCAATTATCTCATCTTCTGGCTTTAACTCCAGCGTGGACAAAAGTACCAACATTGCAGTGTTGTAAGAATTCATAGTTAAAAGATACTCGCAACCAATAAATCCTTTAAGGTCAAGTTCAAATTGCTTTCCATACTTACCATAACTTAATTGTCCTGAATAAAGAATTTCATGCAATTCAGGCAATAAATTTTCGGGCATGTACGGCATATAAATAGGAATCATTACCAACCTTTTTTAATTGCATCAATCATTGTATCACAATCTTCTAGAGTTACCCACCAACCACACGGAATGTGTACTAAACGAGAATAAAACTTATCCAAATTGGGCAACGTTGTAGGATAATCATTCAAATAGGTATGCAAATCATTGCGCTTGTGGATTTCAGAAGCCATAAAACCGTTTGCAGCCATCATTTTAATGAAATCGTCCCGCCTATCAACTTTTAATGTATATAGCCAATATGATGATTCAGAATTTGGATAATGACTAACAGTTTCTAATCCTTCTATTCCATTCAATTTTAGATCTAGGTATTTGCCAACTTTGAAATATTTCACTAATAACTCTTCAATAGCTTCCAATTGAACTAATCCAATTGTTGCATTTACATTATTCATGTGGTACTTATACCCTTGCAATCGAATATCATTATCAATTCTTGAAAGTTTTTTATCTAGACCAAACCATCTTATCAGTTTGCCTTTTTCGTATAATTCTCTATCCTGAACCTGCAATGCTCCCCCATCAATTGTCGTCAAATGTTTAATGGCCTGAAATGAAAAAACTGTAAAAGGAAAATGGGTTCCTGCTTTTTTGCCGTTATACGTGGTGCCTAAAGCATGAGCAGCATCTTCAATAACAGGTATATTGTATTTTAGGGAAATTTCCTGAATGCTTTTCACATCCACCGGGGTGCCCGCGTAATCGACTACAATAATTGCTCTTGTTTTCTCATTAATGGCATTTTCTATCGCTTTTGGCGCAATATTTCCTGTTGCATAATCGACATCAGCCCATCTAACTTTAGCCCCTACCATTTTTATGGCAACATTTGTGGGTTCGGCTGTCATAGCAGTACTAATTACCTCATCCCCTTCCTTTACTCCCGCTAAAATCAAAGCAATATGCAAAGCTGCTGTCCCAGAATTTAAAGATAAGGTATACCCACTACCAATAAATTCTTCGAACTTTCTTTCAAAATTCTCTACAACTTCTCCCTGAGCAATGTAGCCACTATATAAAACCTCTTCAATTTTTGGCATTAAAATTTCTCGAGGTGGAATGTAAGTTTTAATTAATGGCAACATAGTTAATTTGTATGATTATTTAATTCTTTCTGTACATAATCTAAGGTCAATAATAACTTTTTCAGCTCGTCCTTTGTAAGACGATTTGTATTGTGCGAATTATATTCTTCATTAACCAATTTAGGCCCGTCTTCTTGCAGATATTTGGTATAATTCAAATCTCTAAAATCCGCAGGTACTCTATAAAACCTTCCTAAATCTTCTGCTTTAGACATTTCTTCTTTCGAGCATAGGGTTTCATATAGTTTTTCAGCGTGTCGTTCCCCAACAATATTAACTTCGTTTTTGGCATTAAATAATTCTTGTAACGCTTCTGCTAATACCTGAATAGTAGCTCCAGGTGATTTCTGTACAAAAATATCTCCTGGATTTCCATTTTGAAAAGCATACATAACCAATTCAACTGAATCATCTAATGACATCATAAATCGAGTCATTTCTGGATTTGTTATAGTTAGTGGTTTCCCCTCTTTAATTTGTTTAATAAATAAAGGAATTATTGAACCTCTTGAAGCCATTACATTTCCGTAACGAGTAGCGGTATAAACGGCATCTACACTTTGAACTCTAGGATCTCGAGCTTTTGAAACCGCTAATTTTTCCATCATCGCTTTAGAAATACCCATAGCATTAATTGGATAAACTGCTTTATCTGTACTCAATACTACCACACGCTTAACGTTATTTCTTGCTGCTGCTTCCAAAACATTTTCAGCACCAATAATGTTAGTTTGTACCGCTTGCATTGGGAAAAATTCACATGACGGTACTTGTTTTAATGCTGCAGCATGAAAAACATAGTCAACTCCAAACATTGCATTATTAATACTTTCAAAATCACGAATATCTCCAATAACAAAGTTTAATTTGTCATTTTTGTATTCTATTCGCATGTCTTCTTGTTTTTTTTCATCTCTGCTAAAGATTCTAATTTCCTTTAGATCAGATTTTAAAAATCCTTTTAGCATAGCATTACCAAAAGAACCTGTCCCTCCAGTGATAAGTAAAGTTTTATTATTTAACATAATTTAAAATTAAAATTTAAGCACCTAACTACGCACCAACTACCTTGATATTGATTGATTCTTGAGGATTTTAGAGAAACTTGTAATTCAAAAAAACCTTATTGTCAATACTTTAATGATGTTTTTTGATTAACAAATACCCCTCATTGGTCTTGACCACACTAATCAGATTAACCTCAAATTAGCCTCCTGAATATTCACTGTGTCGTCAGAATAAATACGGTATTCAATCTTGCGTTTGATCTTATTCGCAACACGCTCACATAGGTCATCAAGGGCCGAAACATACAAGTCTCCGACAAGCACAAGTTCAATGGTTCCAGAGTCGACGCCTTTCGCGTAGTCTCCAACGACGTAGGCCTCTTTCAGGTTACCGACCTTTTCAAGTACATTTTCAATTAGTTCATCAAATCCCATGTACTTGGATACCATCGAGACCAGGTCTGAATAAAACGGATTGGCTTTATTCACTCGGTACACCACCTTTTGTCCTTCGGTCTGGCCATGGAGCAGTCCAGCCTCTTCAAGTTTGTTAAGTTCAATACGAACAGCATTGGTGGAATCACCAAACTCCTCGGCCAGCCCGCGCAAGTGACCGCGGGCATCGGGGTGGGTAAAGAACTTGAGCAAGAGCTTAAGGCGGGTCTTGCTAGTAATGAGAGAGGCTAGTATGGCTGTTGATTTGGAGCTAGTTACTTGTAACTAGTTGCTATTTTGAACGGCTTCGCCCGGTCGCTCCCATGTCCATGCTGTAGCCTGGACAGGTGAGTAACAAACTTGAACGCAAAGTACGGCGCCCAATGTTAACAGTTGGTCATTAGGTTGGTCTAAAGCACCTCAATTATTAACCATTTTAAACATTGCGTGAGGCTTGGTGTTGGAGCCAACTTGGGTTCGCGAGAAGAAGCCTTAATTTTGAGGCATGAACGAAGCCAACCAACCCCAGTTTACCGACAGCAGCGACGAAATCAGCCTTGCCGAGCTTTGGCTTAAGGTCAAGAGCGTGGTCACGTACTTATGGGGCTACAAGTTCTTGATTGTCGCTGTGGGCCTGCTCTTTGGCGTGGGTGGGTACTTTAAAGTGAAGCTGGCTAAACCGAGCTACACGGCCTCATTGACCTTTGCCCTAGAGCAAGGCGGTGGTGCGAGCGGCTTGAGCGGGCTCGCTTCTCAATTTGGGTTTTCGATGGGCGCGGGCGCTGAAGGCTTGGGAGGCGACAACCTGCTTTCGCTAATGAAGAGCCGCCGCATTGTGCAAGACGTTTTGCTCAGCCCGATCTACGTGAACGGCGATTCCCTATTGCTCGTGAACCAGTACGTGGCCGCTGAGCCTAAATTGAAGGCCAAATGGGACTCCTTGGGTCTGTACCCGATGGTAGCGGACAAGTGCTGCGACCCCAAACAGGATTCCGCACTGGGTGTCGTGGTGAAGTCGGTGTCAGAAAACTCGCTGGCTGTTTCTAAAGTCGACAAGAAGCTGAGCTTTGTGACAGTAAGCTACACCGGGACAGACCCCGTATTCACCGGCGCCTTTGTCGAACTTCTGACGGCCAAGTCCACCGAGTTCTACGTACAAACCAAGATGGCCAACTCTACCGCCAACATCGCCAAGCTCGAGCAGCGCGTGGATTCCGTGTCTGCCGAGCTTCAGGCCGCTATGGTGGGCTACGCCTCGTCTCAAGACCAAAACTCGTTCACCGTGCAGAGCACGGCCAAGGTGCCCTCGGTGCAAAAGCAGATGAAGGTGACGATGCTCACCACGCTGTACGGCGAGCTGGTGAAGAACCTCGAGTTGTCGAAGACCATGGCCGCCCGCGAAGAGCCCTTGATCACGGTGATTGATCGCCCCCACTACCCTTTGCGCGTGCGCGAGTCCAAGCTCAAGTCGGCCGCTATCGGCGGGGTGCTGGGCGTATTCTTGACCCTGGTGTTCTTGGGTGCCCGGGCGTTTATTCAGGACTTGAATAAGCAAGCGGCGGCGTTGAAGCAAGAGGCCTAAACCTTGCCTAAAAGTTGGCAGACGCCAACTGCGTTTTGCTAATATCCACACTCACCTTGACCTGCAGGTCTTCGAGGTAGAGTTCCAGTTTGGTTCCGCGCTGTTCGAGGACCGTGGCTTCGCGGCCTTGTAGGGGTCCGCTTTGCACGTTAATTGAGGTTCCAGGCTGATAGGCCTCCACGCTAATGGCCTCGTGGTCAAAGTCGTTGAGCCAACGGCGCAGGGTGGCGATTTCTTCGTCGCGCACGACCGCGGGGCGCTTGTTCCAAAAGAGGAAGCGCACGAACCCAGGTGTGAAGTACACCGCGTCGCGGCGCTCTGGCTCAAGGTGCACGAAGATGTGGCTGCTGAACAGGGGTTGGTCGATCCACTTGCTGCGGTCGCTCCAGCGGCGCTTGACACGCTGTGTGGGGCAGTAGACCACAAAGCCCTTGGCGGCGAGCTGGTCGGCGAGCTTTTTTTCCCAGCGGGGCTTGGTGTAGATCACAAGCCACGCCGCTGCGTTTGGGGCGCTAGGGCGTGGAGTCGTTGGTTTTGGATCAGACATGGCGCTGATTCCGGCTTAGATGCGGTTTAGCGCGTGAGCAGCACGTAGATCGTGGCGAAGCTTGTCAGCGCCGCCGTTACCGTACCGATAGCTTGGTTAACGTCGAATTTGACTTCTTTCTTGGACTTGACCTTTTCGGGCTTCAGGGTAACGGCGATCTGGCCGCCGGCCTTCACGCGGGGGTACACGCGGAACAGGCCGTAGTTGCGGGTGCGGCTGAACTTGCCGTTGGGGTAGGTCACGTAGAGGCTGCTGCGGTCAGCGCGCGGCGCAAAGC
>JACCDQ011985601.1_pt1 | contig 20362 bp, 15 predicted proteins | sample 7446031 | NCBI WGS metagenome assembly JACCDQ01 (sample SAMN15323442, study PRJNA562643) | freshwater metagenome | isolation source: river surface water | place: USA:Blue River Watershed | collected 2017-08-17
AACTATCAACTATCAACTATCAACTATCAACTATCAACTATCAACTATCAACTATCAACTATCAACTATCAACTATCAACTATCAACTATCAACTATCAACTATCAACTATCAACTATTCATTATCAATTACTCTTATGCCCTCTCCCCTATTACTTTTAATTGACGGTCATTCCCTGGCTTTCCGGGCTTACTATGCTTTTGCTACCTCTAAAAAAGGCCCGCTACGGACAACCACCGGCATTCCCACCAGTGTTTGTTTTGGTTTTCTCAATAGTTTAATTCAAGTCATTGAATCCCAAAAACCCCAGGCGATCGCCATTGCCTTTGATCGTCGAGAACCGACCTTTCGCCATGAAGCCGATGCGAACTATAAAGCAGATCGCCAGGAAACCCCCGAAGAATTTATCACCGATTTAGCGAATTTACGCCAATTATTAACGGCCTTAAATATGCCAACGGTCACTTATCCTGGCTACGAAGCCGATGATATTTTGGGAACCCTTGCCAAACAAGGCAGTCAAGCCGGTTATCAAGTAAAAATCTTAAGTGGCGATCGCGATCTTTTTCAATTAGTCAATGATCAGGAGAATATTCAAGTTTTATACCTCAGTCGGAACCCCTTTCAAAATGCCGGATATAGCGAATTTGATCAACAGGCTGTCTTGGCAAAAATGGGAGTTTCTACCACCCAAATTGTAGATTATAAAGCCCTTTGTGGAGACTCTTCCGACAACATTCCTGGGGTCAGAGGCATTGGCGAAAAAACTGCCATTAAATTACTTCAGGAATATCCGACCCTTGAGGCCATTTATGAAAATTTAGCCAATATGAAAGGAGCCGTGAAAAAGAAACTGGAAGAAGGAAAAGATGCCGCCTATCATTCTCAACATCTCGCCCAAATTATTGTCGAAGTTCCCCTCGATATTGATCTGCAAGACCTACAGATCCAAGGGTTTAGCTTGGAGACCTTAAGACCGCTTTTAGACTCCCTAGAACTGCGTACCTTTAGTGAAAAATTTTATAAAATTCAACAAACTTTCGGTGGAAAAATCAATCCGGCTCCAACAACCCATCTTGAGAAATCCTTAAATCATTCCTTAAGCATTACTGACAACCCAGAACAACAACTTTCGCTTTTTTCTGCCGCTGGCTCTACCACCAATAGCTCACCAAGTCTGGCTTTTTCTCTTAATCAATCCTTGATTCAACCAGAAATCATTGACACAACGGAAAAATTAATAAAACTCATTAATCGCTTAAAAGAGCGACAAACGTTAACCAGCCCGATCGCCTGGGATACCGAAACCACCGGCTTGGATCCCCTAACAGCGCGATTAGTGGGTTTAGGATGTTGTTGGGGGAAAAATCCCCAGGATATGGCCTATATTCCCCTCAATCATACCCAGGGAATTCAACTCAGCCAAACCCAGGTTTTAACCGCCTTAGCTCCTCTTTTAGAGAGTGAAACCTATCCCAAAGCGTTTCAAAATACGAAATTTGATCGTTTAATCTTAAAACACCAAGGGATTGCCTTAACAGGAGTCGTTTTTGATACCCTGTTGGCCAGCTATGTCCTTCATCCCGAACAAACCCATAATCTAAGCGATCTTTGCCGTCGTTATTTATTGGACAAACCAGAAATTGTTGCCCTGAGTTATAAAGAGCTAGGACTGACGAAGAAACAAACCCTGGCAGATTTAAGCATTGAACAAGTGGCGGATTATTGTGGTTTAGATACCTACGCGACTTTTCTCTTGGTTGAACCTCTACGAAACCAATTAAAACAGTTTCCTGACTTAGAAAAATTGTTATTAGCTATTGAGCAACCCCTAGAACCAATTTTAGCGGCGATGGAAGATCGAGGCATTCGCATTGATCAAGATTACTTACAAACGTTATCTCAACAATTAGACGAAGAATTACACCACATTGAAACCACTGCCTATGCACTAGCTGGGGAAAAATTTAATCTAGGTTCCCCGAAACAATTAGGGGATATTTTATTTGAAAAATTAGGCTTAAACCGCAAGAAATCCCGCAAAACTAAAACGGGTTATTCCACTGATCAAGCCACCCTAGAAAAGCTACAGGGAGATCATCCCATTATTGATACGATTAGTCAATATCGTACCTTAGCAAAATTAAAATCTACCTATGTAGATGCCTTACCGAGTTTAATTAAGCCCCAAACCCAACGGATTCATACCCATTTTAATCAAACAATTACGACCACAGGGCGGCTCTCCTCCTCCGATCCTAATTTACAAAATATTCCCATTCGTACCGAGTTTTCCCGTCAAATTCGTAAGGCATTTTTACCCAAGGAAAATTGGCTATTGGTGTCGGCAGACTATTCCCAAATTGAGTTACGCATTTTAGCCCATTTGAGTCAAGAACCGGTTTTATTATCAGCCTATCAAACCGGTCAGGATGTTCACCGGGTGACAGCCCAATTACTCTTTGATAAACAGGATATTTCTCCGAGGGAAAGAAATCTCGGTAAAACCATTAATTTTGGGGTGATTTATGGCATGGGAGCGCAACGATTTGCCAGGGAAGCGGGGGTCAGTGCCGAAGAAGGTCGTCAATTTATTGAGCGTTATCGTCAAACCTATGCCCAGGTATTTCATTATTTAGAATTAACCAAGAAAAAGGCGATCGCCGATGGATTTGTCACAACTCTGTGGGGCCGCCGACGCTATTTTGAATTTGTCAGTGATAGTTTACGCCGATTAAAGGGTTGTGATCCCGACAGTATTGATTTAGAGAATTTAGAGATTAATTATGCCGATAGCCAACTGTTACGAGCGGCGGCCAATGCTCCGATTCAAGGTTCCAGTGCCGATATTATCAAAATTGCCATGGTAAAGATTGGCCCCTACTTGGCTAACTATCAAGCGGAATTATTATTACAAGTACATGATGAACTGATTTTTGAAATGCCGGCATCGGAATGGCCCCTTTTACAACCCGAAATCAAAACCTTCATGGAAAATAGTTGCGCCTTAACGGTTCCGCTAGTGGTGGAGATTCATGCGGGTCAAAATTGGATGGAAGCCAAATAAACAGGGTCATCCTAACCAGTTGGAAACTGTCGTTTCTTCAGATATTTTTCGGGAACAAGTCCTCCTTTTTTAGGGAGATTTAGGGGGATCACTTCTTAGAGATCCCATAACTATGGGTTTCGAGTTAGACTGGGTTTAATAAGCCTGGGGATGAAAATTTTCAGGAATATCTAGCTCAAAAACTTGATCATGAATACGAGCAACGTATAGCCCTTCTCGCAGAATTTTTTCTCGTAGTTCATTAGACAGATCAACGGCGGCTAAAATGCCATAGAGTTGCTTATCGTGATGTTCCGGAAAGAAGCGACGAAAACGTTGTAAAATATTTTTTAATTGCGTGATCGAGTCTTCCCGCGCATGGCTTTTTACCTCCACAATATAAGCTGTATTGAGATTACCATTGGCATAGGCCAAAACATCAATTTCCAGATGTTCTCCCCCTTTACTGACTCTAACTCTCGGACTAATCACTTCCATTCCCAGTTTTTGTTGCAGAATCGTTTCCATAGAAGGCAAAGCCAGCCCTTCGGTAAAACTACCAAATTTTGCGCCCAGACCGCCGATTTGTTTGCCTAATTCCTTAATTTGCTGATTAGTTTCTTTAAGTTGTTGGGCTGTTTCTTTGAGTTGCTGGGCCGTTTCTTGTTGTTGTCGATCCGTTTCTTTGAGTTGTTGGGCTGTTTCCTGTTGTTGTCGATCCGTTTCTTGAAGTTGTAACGCAGTCGCTTTTTGGACAGCAGTGACTTCAGTTAGGACTTGCCAAATCTCTTCTACAGTGGTTGCCATAATACACATTCTCCTAGGAAATTAACGGTTACTGAATAGCTCTTAAAAGCTACTGACCCCGCCAAAAAATTAAGCGATCGCTGAGGGGTTGAATCTGAGTTCCCGGATAATAAAAAGCCAAAATACGCTCCGGTGACCATCCTAATTGGGCTAATTTATAGGAACCAAATTGGCTCATGCCCACTCCATGACCTAATCCACCGCCCACAAAAACGACACTGGTTAAGTTTTGTTTTGCGTCATACTTTGGCTCAATATAAAACAAGGTACTTAAGGGAGCAGAAAAAGCGGCACGCGACTCATTTTTTACTAACTCGATGATGCCTTTATCGGTGGTGACTTGCATCATTAAAACGCGGCCGGAGGGCGATCGCTGGGTAATTTGCAGATCCAGAATCGTCGTAAAATTGGCTAGGGGATGTTTTTGACGGGTTAAATATTGTCGTAAATCCTTATTTAAGTCTGCTAACTTGGCCTCCGTCCGCCAACGAAAGACCTTACGCCCGGTTTCATTAAACCCCTCTTTCAGGCTAATAAATTTCCGAAATTCCGCTTCACTCTCCAGGGAATTTTGATTTAAATCCCAGAGTTGTTGAGGAGAATCAATTAAACTTTTTAGGTAGGGCCGTTCCTGCCCATTCCAGACATCACTAAAGCGGGCTGTGACCCCCCCTGTCGTCGAAGAATACAGCGCATCCACCAATTCGTTGTTATAGGTTAAAACTAACCCCTGGGTCGCGGCGATCGCCTTATCCGCTTGAGAACTCGTCTCTTTGAGACCATAATAAACCTGACAATGAACCGTTGCACAAAGCTGATAATTATCCGCCTCAAAGCGTCGTAAATTTCGCAGAGCGTAGGTACGCGCAATAATCGTCTGAGCCTTCGCCGCATTTTCCGGCGCATTCGGCCCAATTTCATGGGGAACCACTCCCCGCAAATAGACCTCTAGCGGCACTTGATTGACTAAGGTATAACTCCCGTAGGCATTCGGTTGCAGTTGGAGTTTACCGCCGTACAAACGGGTTTTCTGGCGATTTTCCGTCACCTGAATTAAATTTTGGGGGGCTGTGATAGCCAGATTGTCCGTCACATAGGTTTTACCTTCAACCCTTAAAACTGCCTGGGGTTTGAGTTTAACCACCTCACTCGTCAAATACGGCTTGTTATAGCCCTTATCCTTCAAACTCTGGAGTAACCAACGCCTGACCAGGGGACTATCATATACCGACCGTTTTGCCCAAACCTGCCAGCGATCGGGTTGCGTTACCTCCACCTCTAAACCCAAAGCCTTCCACTGATTCGCGCTATCCTCTGCTGTCTCAAACGTGGCATGATCACTGAGAACTAAACGCTCCTGTAGCACCGGTTGCGTTAAAGGGAGGGTCGTCATCTCAACCGTGGCCTGTCTTCCCTTAAGGGTTTGGCTTTGACCCTGCTCATCCTGCACCACTAAGGTCAGCACCTCTCCATCATTACCCCCCTTAAGGGTTAATTGATCCTGACTTTCATCTCCAAATCGCTGTACAACACCAACTTTTAATTCAATGTCTTTCGCTTGCGCGGGCGAAGGCTTCCCTCCCACAACGAACAGAGCAACCGTCAATCCTCCCAAACACAGAAAACGACGAGACATCATCGGCAGAGAAAACAGTAGCATAGCATCGAAATAGCAGACAGTAGGGGGATTAACGTTACCCAGTTATACAGGAACCGGGTGAGTTTCGGAAACTCACTTCAGGCATTAAACCATGCCTATACCCAATTTAGCGCAGTGTTTATCCAGAAAAAAACGCCTCCTCACCGACAAAAAAAGTACTGCCCAAGGAGCAATACTTTTGAAATTAACTCTTAACGTTAAGAGCCGGTAAGAATAAGCGATGCAGAAAAAACCTGACTTACCATAAACCCCGAACCGGAGCAGGCATCGGAGCCGGAGCCACAGGGGGAGCACTCGGTTGAACCGGGGGTAAGGAAACGGGAGCCGAAGACTCAAAGTTAATCGCGCTCTTTTCAACGATAGGGATTTCTTTCAGTTTCAAGCGAGTAACCCAGTAGGGAAAAGCCCGGGAAACGAAGACTTGTAAATATTTAGCATCAATGAAGTCCCAGCCAACATATTTTCCATTGACAAATTTAGGACGAACAATGACATCATCACCGGGTTCTGCCGCCCCTTCAATGTGGAGATGGGTCATTTTTTTGCCGTTGCCTAAGTCAATATAGCCGGGAAAAGCACCAAATTTTAAGAACTCGATCATCAGGATATTGCCCACTTTACCCCGTACCCGACCGACTGCGTAGTTTTTCCAGAGGAGCTGATCCTGTTTCATATAAGTGTTATGGCCAGCCAATTGACTAATCCAGACTTCACCTTTGGGCTGTAGGGGATTTGCTTGGGCCGGTAGGGTGGTCATCCCATAGGCGGCTACGGCCGCGACAAGGCCCGTAATGGTTTGAGCAGATTTGTTTAACACGATAACCTCGCTTGTGAAACGCAAAAAATTGGGTTAGACGATCAAAAGTATAATGTAGTTCCCGGCAATGGGCAAAGGTTTAATCCAGTAAGTTGAATTTTTGTTAAGTGAACGTTTACTCAACTTTACGAAGGGAAACCGAGGGGTTGCCGATGGAGGAACGGCTCAATCGTCCTTAGTTTTAATGATAACCGGCTCTCTCGCAAAAAAGAACTGATTAGGGTCATGCTTTGAGGAGATTAATGGGGCTTTCTGGGCAGAAATGCTCACTAATCTTGCCTTTGCATTTAAGCAATTCCCTCCTCTCTTGTCAACTTAAGGTAATAACTGTGGGGGAATCTCGGATTTCAGCCTTCAGAGGGGTTGGGAGATAGGCTGTCTGGGGCGATCGCCCTGGGTTGCTCCCTTTCCCTTTCTGGCTTATTGCTTCCTGGGGATGTTTGAAGCGGTGGGACGGGTTCCGCAGAACCTTCGGGGATGGTTAATTCGATCGCCGGCTCAGAGTCTGGAAGGGGGGCTTCCTCGACGGGGTTAACCGATGGGTTACTGACGGGAACTTCCGTTACCTTCAAGTCTGGGGAGTTGGATTCAATGACTGGGGCGACCGGCTCGGCTAAACCGGGGTCAAGGGCAGAGGGGGCTTCCGGTTGGAGGATTGGTTCCGGTTCTGGGGGAGCAGTCACAGTTTCGGGGCTAGGCTCTTCACTGACGGGTAAAACGGTTGATTCCTTGACGATACTTTTGGCGATCGCCAGGGGAATTTCGCCACGCACTAATTTTGAGAGGGTATCTTGACCGTTGGGCTGATAGTCAATAACCCGAACCGTATTATTAAAGGTATTCGCAACCGGATTGCCCTGGTCATCAATAAATTCCAACTTGACCCAGTTCTTGCCCTTCTCAAATCCTTTCAGATAGATGGACTGCCAATGGTCTAACAGAAAACTTTCATTATTGATGGTGACTCGAATCCGCCAGTCGGCGATCGCATCTTGATCATCTTCCTGGGCCACCAGATGTAAGGGAGCGTTAGTCAGATAAAAATCTAACAAAATGGGTTCGGCTCCGTAACTGCCCTTGGGACGGCTATAGGTTAAAAGCGGCAATTGGGGATCGGGATAATTTTCTGCCGATGGAGTCAGAACATGGAACGTCGTTTGAGCATAGGCTCCTTCATTCTTAAAACTCTCATGCCAGGGTCGCACGGGAAAAGCCCGCAAGGTATGAGTACCGGGGGCCAAGTCCGCCAGCAGAATCGGTTCGTCCACGTTGTAAATGGCTTGATAGGGCTGATTATCTAAAATCAGATGCAGGTGCGGCCCCATCTCTAGTGCCGGATTTTGAAAGAGGGGTAAATCTTCGACGCTGAGTTTGACAGCAACGGTCGTATCTTTAACCACTTGGTCGGTCTGCGGACTCAGGATTTTGACCTGGGGTTGGTATTGATCCAGTTCAGCGGCCAGTTGCTGAATCAGGGGAGGCGTGGCCACTTCACTCAATTTGCCTTGGATGAGAGGAGCCGACGGTGCATTGAGTAGGGGAGGCGGAGAGGCTACTGTTGCTTGATCACAGCCGGAGAGAAACAAACTGAAGCTCAACCAACCGACCAGTAAACCCGCTAGGCCCCAAGGTCTCAACCAACGGGGCGGGAGGCTTCGTCGCCACTGCGCGCTTCGCCGTCCTAAATTCCATGGTCGCAACACCGTATCACCTCCAATTCCAAGTCAAGAGCGACTGCAACTCATTATACTGACTGGGGCGTTTTCCGTTAGCCCTTCTGCAAGTCTGGTGGCTGATTTAGGCGGTTCCTGTGGATGAAAATATGAAGATTTGTGTCATTTAAACAACAAAATCATTGCTAAAAGATCCCCCAAAAGAGATGCGATCGCCGAAGTAGCAATGGTTTGAGAGATTAAGGAGGTTTGTTAACCTATGTTGCAGAGCTTAATTACCTGAAAAAAATTTGAGACAATCAAAAAGAAGCCTATTCAGAAAAAATCTGAGTATTTAGACCTAGTAATTATTGCAAGTTTTTCTATGAAATTAGCCTATTGGATGTACGCTGGCCCCGCTCACATCGGAACTTTACGCATTGCCAGTTCTTTTAAAAATGTCCATGCCATTATGCACGCACCGTTAGGGGATGATTACTTCAACGTAATGCGCTCAATGTTAGAGAGGGAACGGGATTTTACCCCCGTGACGGCCAGTGTGGTAGATCGAAATGTTTTGGCGCGGGGTTCCCAGGAAAAAGTGGTGAATAATATTGTGCGGAAAGATCAGGAAGAACACCCTGATTTAATTGTGTTAACGCCGACTTGTACCTCTAGTATTTTGCAGGAGGATTTAAAAAATTTCTGCGATCGCGCTCAGATGGATGCCAAGGGGGATGTGATGTTAGCGGATGTCAATCATTATCGTTATAACGAATTACAGGCGGCGGATCGAACATTGGCTCAGGTGGTGCAATTTTATTTGGAAAAAGCCAAGAAAAAGGGTGAGTTACCAACAAGCAAAACCGAAAATCCCTCAGTTAATATTATTGGTGTTACCACCCTGGGTTTCCATAATCAACATGACTGCACCGAGCTAAAACGCCTGATGAAGGAATTAGGCATTACGGTCAATGTCATTATCCCGGAAGGAGCCACCGTTGATCAATTAAAAACCTTACCCCAGGCCTGGTTTAATCTGTGTCCCTATCGAGAAGTGGGATTAATGACAGCCCAATATTTAGAGCGGGAATGGGGAATGCCCTATGTGGATATTACGCCCATGGGCGTGGTGGAAACGGCCCGTTGTATTCGGCAAATTCAACAGGTGTTAAAAGCCCAGAATTATGATGTCAATTATGAAGACTTTATTCATGAGCAAACCCTACATATTTCCCAGGCGGCTTGGTTTTCTCGGTCTATTGATTGTCAAAATTTAACGGGTAAAAAAGCGGTCGTCTTTGGCGATAATACTCATGCGGCGGCCATGACCAAAATTTTGGCGCGAGAAATGGGAATTCATGTGGTATTAGCCGGTACCTATTGCAAGTATGATGCCGACTGGTTCAAGCAACAGGTGAGCGAATATTGTGACGAGGTTTTAATTAGTGAAGATAATGGGGAAATTGCCGATGCGATCGCCCGCATTGAACCTGCCGCCATTTTTGGCACGCAAATGGAACGTCATGTCGGTAAACGCTTAGATATTCCCTGTGGGGTAATTGCCGCACCGATTCATATTCAAAATTTTCCGTTAGGTTATAAACCTTTTTTAGGCTATGAAGGAACGAATCAAATTGCTGATTTGGTTTACAATTCCTTTACTCTGGGTATGGAAGATCATCTGCTAGAAATTTTTGGCGGTCACGATACCAAAGAAGTGATTACCAAGGGAGTTTCTGCGGATTCTGACCTGAATTGGAATAAGGAAGCCCAAGCCGAATTAAATAAAGTACCGGGGTTTGTGCGGGGTAAAGTGAAACGAAATACGGAAAAATTCGCCCGCGATCGCGGTTTATCGGTGATTACCCTAGAGGTGATGTATGCCGCTAAGGAGGCGGTTGGAGCCTAACCGAATAGGTTAACCCATGGGGGGCAGATGTCCTTTTTAAATAATAATTTGGGCATTTAAGCTCCCCTGGATTTCTTTTTAAACAAGACGCTTGGTTAGCAGTCGTCTATCATAATCCAGAAAACCTAATTTTAAATAAAGTGCCGTTGCGCCTGTATTTTTTCTTTCGGATTCTAGATGAATTGCCCGGAATTGTAATTCCCGACACTGCTGTTCAACTTGCTCAATCACTCTAGAACCCATCCCTAAGCCACGATAGCCCGGCAAAATAAAAAGTTCATCAATGAATGCCGTTCTTCCACCAAATTCAAGACTGAAGTAAAAAGAGAGATAAACGTAACCAACAATATTTTTTTCGGATTGAATAAAGTAAAGACGGCCAAAGGTTGGGTTTTGTAAGAGAGAGGCTAAAGTCAATCGCTTTTCAGCTTCGACGTAGGGATAATCAAAGTGTTGATAAAAGTCATAAATTAGTGGTAAGAGTTGATCAATATCTGATATTTGAGCCTCAAGAAGTAAAAGGGGTAACGTCATAGGAAAAGTGAGAATGCCACTGGGGGCAAGCAAAATTTTACAGTGAATCCTAAGAAGATGATACACGATTGATCAACTGAATAACCCGTTCTTTGACTTCATCTCGTACCCTTGGAAAAATTTCAGGATGTTCCGCCGGATCCTCTAATTGCCAATCTTCAAACTCATCACGTAGTAGCCATGCTTCGGGCAGGTTAACACCACAACCACAAAGAGAAATCACAATATCAAAATCCTCTGGTTGAAATTTGGCTAAAGCTTTGGAAGTTTGATCGCTAATATCAATGCCAATCGCTTTCATGGTGGCGATCGCCTCTGGTCGGACTTGACTGGCTTCTAAACCGGAACTAATGACTTCAATCTTGCCTTTTCCGAAAACCTTGGCAAAGCCTTCAGCCATTTGGGAGCGAGCCGAATTTTTTTTACAGACAAACATCACTCGTTTCATGGTCAATTTCTCCTGTTTTGCAAGTTTTCAAGTTTTTAGAAAAATTAAGTGTAGATGAAAAAGCCTCTTTTTTAGGGAAATTTAAAGCCCCTTTTTTTAGGAGAATTTAGGAGAATTTAGAAGCATTTAGGAAAATATTGTCTTAGCCAGGTAAGCGACAACGGGGATCGAATAAACTGGCTTTTTCCGGTTCACGGGGAAACCAAAAGGCCGTTCGTTTACAAATTTCCACTAACATTAACATCACCGGCACTTCGATTAATACCCCAACCACTGTTGCTAAAGCGGCCCCAGAATTTAAACCAAATAAGGTGACGGCGGTGGCGATCGCCACTTCAAAATGATTACTTGCTCCGATCATGGCCGCGGGGGCTGAATCTTCATAGGATAACTTCAAGAGTTTAGCGGCTCCATAGCCCAGGGCAAAAATCAGATTCGTTTGAATAAAGAGGGGAATGGCAATGAAGAAAATGTGTAGGGGATTATTAACAATTAATTCTCCTTTAAAGGCAAACAATAACACTAAAGTCACCAATAAGGCTGCAATAGAAATGGGATCAAGGTAAGCCAAAAACTGTGATTCAAACCAGGCTTTTCCCTTGTATTTTAAAATCCAATAGCGGCTATAAATCCCGATCGCCAGGGGCAACCCCACATAAATTAAAACTGAGAGTAAAATCGTTACCCAGGGCACAGACAAGTTACTAGCGGCCAATAACCAACGACCGAGGGGCGCGTAGGCAAACAGCATCGTTAGAGAGTTAACCGCGACCATCACTAAGGTTAGTCCTTGGTTCCCAAAGGCGAGATAACCCCACATCAAAACCATGGCGGTACAAGGGGCAATCCCTAATAAAATCGTCCCGGCAATATAGGAATTGGCTAGGGAAATTTCCTGCCCATGAATTATCTCAGTACCAGTCAACCAAGGAAGAAATAAATAACCCAGAAAAAACTGGGCGATCGCCAACATGGTAAAGGGTTTAATTAACCAGTTAATCACCAGGGTTAATAGGACCGGTTTGGGAGTACGAAAAGCCCGATCAATTTGGGAAAAATCAATTTTCACCATGATCGGATACATCATAAAAAATAAACAAACCGCAATGGGAATCGAAACCTGACTAATACTCATTGAGTCTAACCAGCTTGCTATACCGGGAAACAATCGCCCTAGGATAATTCCCGCCAGAATACATAGAAAAACCCAAAGGGTTAAATAACGCTGAAAAATACTCAGTTTTTCAACAGGGGGCTGAGAAGTTGAGGAGGAAACACCCATAGTTTAAGCACCGCTATCAAGAATTGTCTCTCGACTGATCATTATTTTTTCGAGGAAGATAAAACCATCATATCAAAAAAACTTGATTAGTCAAGATAGGACAATGAAGCTTAAGGATTTTCTCGACAAGCTGGGGCAGGAATGATCGGGCTAAAACGGCGAAACTCTGCTAAATACTGCTCTAAACGCGCAAACTGGGGCAAATTCAGACTGTAATAAATCCAGCGGCCCTGCTGTCGTGCCTGGAGTAATTGGGCTTCTTTCAGGGTTTTCAGGTGAAAAGACAGTTTTGATTGACTGATGCCTAGGTCAGCGCAGAGGTCGCAAACACAGAGTTCTTGATGACGCAGTTGCTCTAGGATCTGGAGCCGTAGGGGATCGGAGAGGGCATGAAAGCCCATTTCAAGAAATGTTGATGAATTGTGAGTTAAAGTGGCCATGGATCCTATCAATATTGACTAAATGGAAAAGGAAATATATTTGATTGTTATAAAAAAACCTGATTTTGGTCAAGAATAGCAGGCTAGAGGGGTAAATAAACCCAGTCTAACTTGAAACTCATCGTTTTGAATTTCCCAGATAGATCCCCCTAAATCCTCCTTAAAAAAGGGGACTTTTTCATGGAAGATACCTGAAAAAACTACAGTTTTTAAAAGATTTTAATCTCATTAAAACAGAACTTAATTGACATAAACTCTCCCTTTCCAGGCTCCTCCTTGGCCTCGCCAATATCTGACCGCCGAATCCCAGGTCATTAAGTTATACAAACCGGCGATCAAGGGTAGGCTCAAAGCCCATAAAAAAGATAATTGATAAAGTCTTAAGGTTGGATAATAGGCGATCGCCATCGTCAACCAGGTTAAAAGAGCTAATAACATTAACGGTAAATTTCCCCATAGTAAACCTACGATCAAACCGCAAGGAGCCATTAAATATACCAGGGTCATCCCCAATAAAGTTCCGATTAATAAAAAAGGATTAAAATTTAGTTGACTGTAGGCGGTTCGAGCCACCATTGTCCAAATACTATCCAGGGATTCGTAGGCGCGTAAACTGACCGTCTGGCGAGTTAATCCTAACCAAATGGCGGTGGTTTCTGAACCTAAATTTAAGGATTTGACTTTTTGGGCTAAGGTACAATCATCAATCAAGGCTTCTCGTAAACTGGGTATCCCCCCAATTTTTTCGAGAGCTTGCCGTTTTAATAAAATACACCCCCCGGCCGCCGCCGCCATTTTATGTTGGGGATTATTGACCCAGGGAAAAGGATACAGTTTTTGAAAGAAAAAGACAAAGGCTGGGATTAATAATTTTTCCCAAAAACTATGACAACGTAACAAGACCATTAATGAAGTTAAAGCTAAATTATCCTGTTCAGCTCTGGTGACTAATTCCCGTAAATTTTGGGGATGGTGTTGAATATCGGCATCGGTTAAGAGAAAATAATCCGGCAAATTTTCCCGTTGATAACTGGCTTGAATCCCCTGTTCCATGGCCCATAATTTTCCTGACCAGCCAGCCGGTAAAGGTTGACCGGCAATAACGGTTAATTGCTCACTTTTCCCCATTTTAGCCGCTAAGGTTTGGGCAATTTCTCCCGTGCGATCGCCACTTTGATCATCAATTAAAATTATCGAAAAGACACCGGGATAATCCTGTGCTAAGAGAGACGGTAAACTTTGGGGCAGGACATCGGCTTCATTGCGAGCGGGAATAATCGCGCAAACAGTCGGATAGGAATTTAAAGTGATGCCGGGGGTGAGAAATTGGTCGGCCCGCCAAAAGTTGCCCCAAAAGATTAACAAAAATAGCCAGATGCCAAAAGAAAGAGCCGTTAAACTTCCTAAAAAAATTAACATTATGGTTAAGGTTTTAAGATTGAGAGCGTTGATACGGCCCATAACGTTGAACGTAGTAGTCCAAAATAGACTCCAAGAGATGTTTTTCGGTCACTGGCAGATTCTCCGGATAACACATTTCTAGGGCTTCCACCTGGCTCAACTGATAATCAAATTGTGGGGCTGATTGGGGAACTAATCGCGTCTGAACCTCCATAACCTGTTGCAGATGAGCCGCAATTTCTCGATAAACGGCCAGGGGAAGATTGGGAAAACTGACCTTTTCCTTCACAGAGACATTAGACAACTCATTTGCAATCATACTTAACCAATATCCAACAATTAATTCACCCAAAGAATAACATTACTTTGAAGACGACAAGTAAGCCTTACAGCGTCCTAACCATTCTAAAACCAGTTCTGGTTTATTTTGCATAAAACGAGCCTCACTTTCCGTAAGATGTTTCTCCTTAGAATAGGCTTGACCCATAATCGCAAAATCTGACAAGCTAATTCCGCCTAAAACTTCTTGACGAAATTTGGGATAGGATTGACTTAAAGCCAGAATATTCGTATTTTCTAGTCCATCCATGCAATCTTGAACCGTATGCCAGGATTCATGTACCAACGTCTCATAAATTTCCTTTTGGGAAAATTCCTGGGTGAACTCACAAATAATCATGCGATTACTGGCAGAATTATACATTCCCAATAGACCAGGCTCGTCGCATTTCTGGTAATTAATGGGAACCCCAACTTGAGCTAAAGCTTTTTCAAATTGACTAATTTTCTGTTCATAACCCGGTAATAGCTTGGGTCGTCCCCCATTGACATAGGTTAAATTAATACAATTGCCGTTTCCAGCAATCATGTAATCCGATAATCCCTCACATAATGTCTCTGATACTCCCCCACGAGGAACCGCAAAAACCGATGGAGATAAACTAACAGAACCCAGCGTAACCGTTAGTAAAGAGCTAATGAAAAGATTGCGAGTGGTCATAGGAATCTCCTCCTATCGAAGGCAAGTTTTATCAAACAATAAAAATTCATAACACTAACTTAGATTTTCCCAGACTTATCCTCCTTGCCAATCCAGTAGTCTTACAACAACTGTGCCACTACTTTCCTGTAAACGAGGAACAGGAATATCAAACTTCGCTTTTTGACCTCGATCTAAAACCACGTTGGTGCTGGCGACATCATTCCACTGGGTATCTAGGACGGTGTTGGTTTCAGCATCTTGAATTTGAATCTTAATGCGAGAGACAGTGATGCGATTATTGCTGTCATTACAAATTGTCCCGGACAAACGGATGCTTTTTTGAGGAGCCGCCGGTTGACTAGCGACTGCCGGGCCATTTGTTCCCTGGGGCGGGTTAGCCGGAGGATTTGTCCCCTGGGTTCCTGGGTCGCCAGGCGGATTGGGAGGGTTAGCCTCTGGCGGGTTAGTGGGTTGTGTCGGAACAGGAACGGCCACTGGGGCTGGTGTATTGGGATTAGGATTTCTTGTCCAGGGAGGGGCGGCTAACTGTTTGAGGATGCCGGGTTTATCCTCTCCAGCAACATTGACCATAAGAATGCTGGCTTGAGTTAGCATCAACGCTTGGTTTCCCCTCACCACGACACCGTAGGCCTGTTTCCCGATCGGAGGTTTAATCTTAAACGGAAAATTGTCCCCCTTTAAGTTTGCTCCCTGGGTTTCCACTGCAACCGGTCGTTGTCCAATTTCTCGATAAACAAACTTGCCATTTTCTTCAAAGACAACGGTTTCATTCACCGGATCGATCGCCGCGACCCTAACTAGCCCATTCCCCAATAAAGCTCCTTGTCGAATATATTGAGCAACTTTGGCATTTTTTGGCGTAACAATAGCATAGGTTGCTGTTGGTAACTTCATAATACCAGACACCAAAATGCCTTGGGCTTCTTCAGGTTGAATTTCGATAATAGCTCCTTCACTTTTGCCTTCAAACTTACAGTATCTACCAACGGGATAGATGGGTTTTGGTCGGGTTATGCCTAGGGGTCTATTGCCGGTTGGCGTTTTAGTGCCAGGAGACCCAGAACCGGGGGCTGTTTCTGTGGGCGATTGAGGGCCAGAACCGGGAGGTGTTCCTGTTGGTAATTGAGGGTCAGAACCTGGGGGAGTGTCTGTGGGCGTTTTAGTGCCAATAGCATTCGGGTCAACTAAAACATTAATCCCCATTAAAGCAAAGGGATTATTTCGCCCGGCGGTTATTTCCTTCAGACGTTTATCAGGGCGAGTCGAGGGAATCAGACCCAGGGCTTTAAGGTTCGTGGGTGACTTTTGAGGATTAGGAGTCTTCGCCTGGGGACTAGGAGGAGGAGGAACTGGGGGCGTGGCATTGGGACTGACGGTAGGACTCGGACTAGGGGGCTGTTCACCGCCGGGGGAACCACATCCTGCATTGACGACCGTTAAAATGACGAGGAGGATTAACGAGGGTCTTTTCTTCATAACCGTTTGGAAAAATTGGCCAACAGTAGGTAACACGAAGGCGGAGGAGTGGATACCGGGAAAAACCGTTCCCTGGCTTTCTCTATCATATTAGTGCCTGGGTCTTGATTGGCAAGCTAAATTCCTAATTTGTCACAAAATTCTTCACAAACGGTTTAAAAATGGGTTGGCCGGTCTTTCTTTTGCCTCACTCAAGTTTTTTGCTTGGGGAGACATCCCAATAAGAAGAGCCTGATTCGCCTATTCATTCATATTGCGATAGGTAGCCACCGCCGAAGGGGAAATACTATTCAAATAACGGAAGATCCAATATTTAAATACCGTATCGAGAATCACGGGAAACGTGGCAATAAACAAAAAATTAAAATCGCGGTTTTCCGGTAAGCCAAAATGACGCGCTAAATTTTCTAAAATGACTTCCCAACCGTGCGGGGAGTGGAATCCCACAAACATATCCGTAAATAAAATAATTAAAAATGCCTTGGCTGAATCACTTAAGCCATAGACCAGTTCATCAATAAATTCCTTGACAATTTCAATTTCTTGCCGACTGGTGAACAGCACAAAACAAAAGGCGACTAAAGAGGCAAAATCTGCAAAAATATTGGCGATCGCATTGGCTCCCACATGGCGATAACTATGAGAAATTTCCTGAGCTTTTTCCTTGACCTTGGCTTCTCTCACTTCAGGGGATAGTTTTTCCTCCAGTCCTAACAAACTGCGAAACCGTAGGGACTCCTCAAAATGCTGAAGTTCCGCAAAAGCTTCTTCTTCCATCGTTTGATTGAGAAAGACGACTTCTAAATGACTATCAAAATATTTTTCGACGAGGGGAGCCAGAAAAAAGGTTTTGGTTAACTGATGGGTTAAGAGGGGAATGATGATTAAAAACAGCAGAAATTTGATCGAAAGCGTGGTTTTACGACGGGAATCTTGATATTGCTGTAAAACTTGATTTTCCGTGACTTCTGATGAGGGAGAAATTTCTTGCTTGATCCGATTTAACGTCCGTAGAAACGAGCGGGGCAGAATCCCGGTTTTACGGGAAGCACTTTCTAGATTTTGATTGGCTTCCGGTTCACGAATATAGCGAAAACTATCTTTTTGTTTTTGACGAGCTTTGCGAGAATTAAACATAGGACGGGGAGGGGAGGGAGAAGACGCAGAAACCAAAACCCCAGGGTCAAGAAAGTTATCATAGCGTTTTAAGACCGCTTCTAAATAGGCCAAGGTTTCTAAATAATTTCGTGTCTGATCGGGGGTAAGGGCTAAATCTGGGGGACTGTCCTCTACCGTCCTAAGTGCGTGAAAGAGACGACTCTTTTGAAATTGGATGAAATGGGTTTGTAGGGTTTGTAAATTGCTTTGAACGCGATTGAGCCAATAGGTAGTGGTGGGAGTGTCCTGTAGCCCGGACTGAGCCGATACTTTTTGACCTTGGAAATATTGGTCTTCGATCGCCTGAATGGCCTGAGCCGCCACCAGGGCCTTTTCTAAAGACCGTTCGGGAGAACCAAAAACCCCTTGGGGAAACAAAGACCACCAGGAATGAATCGCCATATTACCGGAATGCAACGCGGAGAAGGTAGGGGCAGGGATTGCAAAGACTAACAAAGAAGGCAAACAGGGAGTCGGGCGATCGGGGGAAATTTTCCCGCACAATGGAATTTAGGAGCCACTGTCCTGAATCAATGCACCCAAAATCTTAGCAGATTAACCGAGGAGAAACGTGTCGCAGTTACCCATTTGGATTCAAGGCCCGTCACAAACCGGCAAAAGTCAACGACTCTGTGACCATTTTCAGGTCTGGGCCCAGACCCAAACGCCCTATCCCTTCGTTAATCAGGCTTTGGTTTTCGCCGCCAATGGAGCCACTCGACGACCCCTGGGCGATCGCCTCTTAACCGCCGTGCAGGGTCATTATCCGGTGCAGTGCCAAACCTTTTTGGGATTTATCGAAGCGGAAATTCTGTTATTTTGGCCGCTCCTTCTTCAGCAAATACCGGAACTGCCGCCCTTTCCCCTCAAACTCCGCCCCGAGACGGAACAGGCCCTGGCCCTAGAATGCTGGGAAGCGACCCTGGGATGGCAAACCGCTCATTTTTCTCCGGATCTGACGGGCCGGGTAGTGCGCGATAGTTTGGACTTAATGCAGTTGGCCGGTGCGGCGGGGGTTCCTCCAGCAGAAATTCCGGAACGATTAAGCCAGGGTTGGCCGACCGAACGGTTACGGGGCATGGCTCCCCAACAGTATGACCAATTTTTAACGGCCTGGCGACAAAGTTGTTTGCGTAATGGTTGGTTGACCTACGGATTAACCTACGAGATCTATGGGCGTTATTTATTGCCCTATGCTCCCTATCAAACCCAATTAACTCAACGGTTTACCGCCATTTTTGCCGATGACCTGGATGATTACCCGGCGATCGCCAGGGACTTCATGGAATTTCTGCTGAATCGGGGAGCCTGGGGGGTGTTCACCTTTAATCCGGATGGTCAAGCCCGGCTAGGCTTAAATGCCGATCCCGATTATCTTGCCGGGTTAGCTGATCGCTGTTCTCCAGAAATCTTAACCAACTCGGCGGGGTTAGCCTCTCTCCTCGCTCCTGCGGTCTTAGCCCTCGTTGCTGATCCCCTGGCCAATGTGACCCTGCCTGGGGTGGAAACTCTGCAAACCGTCTCCAGGGCCAAACTCCTGCAAGCCGTTGGCGATCGCCTAATTGCGGCCCTGAAAGCAGAGGATATTCAACCCCAGGACGTTGCCATCCTCGCCCCTGGTTTAGACGACGTGGCCCGCTATAGCCTAATGCAACACCTGAACCAAGCCCATATCACCGTGCATCCCCTCAATGAACAACGTCCACTCATTAGTGAAGCCTGGGTTAGAGCCTTATTAACCCTATTAGCCTTGGTTTATCCCCACCTCGGTCGTTTTGCCCTGCGGGAAAGTGTAGCCGAAATGTTGGTAGTACTCCGGCAAACCCCCGATCCCACTGGTCAATTAATCCCCCAAATTGATCCCGTGCGGGCCGGACTCTTAGCCGATGTTTGTTTCCAGCCCCATCCTGACCACCCCCAGTTTTTAGCCATGACCAGCTATGGCCGCTGGGATCGGTTTGGCTATCAAGCCAGCCAGGCTTATCAAACCCTCATGGAATGGATTCACCGCGCCCAGAGCCAAATCTCCCATCGTTCCCCTCCCGATCTGCTTTATCAGGCGATCGAAGACCTGCTTCCCCCTCCCCGTTACCTATCCTTTGCCCAACTCGCTTCTTTACGAGAACTGATGGAAACCGCCCAACATTTTTGGGAAGTCGAAACCGAACGTCACGGCCCAACCCTCGACCAAGGTTCACCGATGCTCGGTCGTTTCCTAGAACTGTTACGGCTAGGAACCATTAGCGCGAATCCTTCTCCCTTAATCTCCTGGGGAAAAACGCCCTCCAGTATTACCCTAGCCACCCTCTTTCAATATCGTTCGGCGCGTTTACAACATCGTTGGCACTTCTGGTTAGATGTCGGTTCCGATCTCTGGGCCAAAGGTGGGGCCGCCCAACTCTTAGCCGCTCCCCTCTTTCAACGACATTGGGCGGGAGAACCCTGGGATGCCGAAACCGAAAGCCTAGCGGATCACGCCCGTTTAGAACGCATTTTGCGGGACTTATTAGGCCGAGTCAGCGAAAAACTGTTTCTTTGTCACAGTGATCTCAATATTCGGGGTTTAGAACAACAGGGGCCTTTACTGGGATTATTGCGGTCTTAATGTTGCTCCTGCTTGCTATCGTTGTAGCCTCAAATTGCATGGACTTTGCCGGAAAAAACGATTGCACTTACCGACTTCATAGGATATGATGGGGGACTGTATCTTGCAAACGCTTAAAAAT
>JACCDQ010378936.1_pt1 | contig 20361 bp, 23 predicted proteins | sample 7446031 | NCBI WGS metagenome assembly JACCDQ01 (sample SAMN15323442, study PRJNA562643) | freshwater metagenome | isolation source: river surface water | place: USA:Blue River Watershed | collected 2017-08-17
CGGGCGACGAAGCCAAGCAAATCGCCAAGATCTTGCGCGATCACGTGGGCAAAGAAATTGGCCCCATCGCCAAGCCCAAGGACATCCGCTTCGGCGACAACTTGCCCAAGACCCGCTCTGGCAAGATCATGCGCCGCTTGCTGCGTAGCTTGGCCAAGAACGAGGCGATCACACAAGACACCTCGACGCTGGAAAACCCAGCCATCTTGGATCAACTGACCGACAACCACTGATCTGGCTTGCCGAATCAGCCGAAAGGCTCTGAAAACCCGCCAAATTGGCGGGTTTTTTTATGGAAATCAAGGGTTTTCAAGGCTTAACTTACAATTTAGCCAACTTAAAATTAAGTTCCAACTCCAATATTTGCCGTGTCGACCGTCGCACCTGCCACCACCACAACCGTTCGTGCTGCGCCTTCGGCGAAGCAGGCACCGGCTCGGGTCAGTGCAGGTCACGCACAGCAAGCTGCACCAGAGGATCGCTCGACAAAGTCAGACCCTGTGCAGCAAATGCAGGCAGATAAAGAGATGCGCGCTCAGCGCATGAGCCAATCGTTGGACCGCAGTCAGCTCAATTACTCATTTGACAAACCATCCAGCACTCTGTCTGTCAAGGTGGTCAATAAACAATCTGGGGAATTTGTTCGGCAGATTGATTTTCATGGTTTCCAAGCCATGGAGTTCAGCACCCATGGGTACAAAGGCCGTTATGTGGACAACGCTGCCTGAGGCCTGAGCCCACTCATTTTTTGTCGAGCCAGTGGCAAATGGGCTCCCACAACTCCAAATCTTTTTCAATTTGAGAAGGCGTGATGTCAAACATGGACAAGCCATGCGCCGCCATGTGCACGTAATACTGAGTGTCACGCAAATAGCCCAGAACCGGTACGTGCAAGGATTCAGCAAACTCTCGCAGATGCGCTGAAGCAATCGTGCGCGTATCCACGCGGTTGCCGACCACCCCCACTTGCGCGGGCAATTTGCGGCTGAGCTGCATCAACTCAAGCAAGAAAGCGTGGGTTGCTTGCATGTCAAACACGCTGGGCATCAAAGGCACCACAATTTTGTCGGCACGTTGCACCAGCTCCTTCAAGGCAGCTCCACCCAATCCAGCAGGCGTATCAATGACCACATGGGTGGTACCTTGGGGCGGTTTGGCGGTGGGTACTTTGCCGGCTTCGATCACCCAAGTCGCCACAGGGGGGCAGCTTGCCGGACGCTGCTGGAGCCAGAATTTGGACGATTGCTGAACATCTGCATCTCCCAGCATGACGTGATGACCGCGAGAGGCGAAATAACCGGCAATATTGGTAGCCAACGTAGATTTACCAGCACCGCCTTTTGGATTGGCAACGACAACAACTTTCATACACGCGACCCCGAAAAAATTGAATGATGACAAAAACATACGCTCAATAGCGTATTTATTTGTTTAAATCCACAATACCAATATAAACTATAACAAGCAATCACTTTTAGAGGATTTCAATATGAGCGAAGGCACCAAAGACAAAAGCATTTTCATTGGCACCGGCGTGGTGTTCAAAGGCTCCATCAGCGCACCGAACCAAGCCATCATTTCTGGCACAGTGGAAGGTGATTTGGTTGCCAAAGATGTATTGATTGGTGCCTCTGGCATCGTGACAGGTACCACCGAGGCCGATTTCATCGACGTCAAAGGTGAGTTGAACGAATCCATCACCAGCAAAAATGTCCTGATCGTTCGTAACACCGGCAAAGTCACAGGCGATGTGACTTACGGTGAAATCGAAATCGAACGCGGCGGCAAGATCAAAGGTGGCATGAAACAGGTCTAAAACCTGTCGCAGCCTTTGCCATCGGCGCAAAGGCTGTGTTGCTTTACACAAGCTGCATACAGCGAGACATGCAGCCACCTAAAATCAGTGAAACTTCAGCAGCGCCCTCCTCGTTTGTCTCACTCATCTTCCTCGCACGTAGCCTCTGACTCAGCCCTCGCGGCATCGCCCTACGCTGCACGTCAACGCACCCCTCGCAAACACCTTGTCGGCATTGGCTGGGTCATCGTGCTGCACGCGTTGCTGTTGTGGGCGATCTCCTCAGGGCTCGCGCGCAAGGTGGTGCGTCTGAGCGAGAACACGGTCGAAGCCGTGTTGATGTCCGAAGCACCGCCACCTGCGCCTGTCGCCCCTAAAACACCGCCCCCCAAAACACCTGCGCCCCCCCCGCCAGCTCCCACCAGCACGGCGCCAGCCATCACACAAACCACCACACCGCCTGCGGCAGCACCCACAGCGCCAGCCGTTCGCACCGGCGCTGTGATTCAAGCTGGGGCGCATTGCGCCAAGCCTGACTACCCGAGCGCCTCGCGTCGCATGGAAGAAGAAGGCACAGTCATCTTGAAATTCTTAATCGGCGCAGACGGTAAAGTGCTGCAAGCCGATGTGGACAAGTCTTCTGGTTTCACCCGCTTGGATGACGCTGCGCGCAATGCCCTGTCGAAGTGCCAATTTCGCCCAGGGACAGTCGACGGCAAACCTGAACAAAGCTGGGCCACCATTGCCTACAAATGGCGCTTGGAATAAGCGTCAACTCACAAAGGAAACACCATGTTGCAACACACCTTCACACGCACCGCTGTAGCACTCACCACATTGACGTTCAGTGTCAGCGCGATGGCCGAAGAGGTCGTTGAGAATCCTTACGGTTTGTCAGCCCTGTGGGCGCAAGGCGATGTGGTGGCCAAAGCCACCTTGCTGATTTTGGTCATCATGAGCATGGGCAGTTGGTACGTCATCTTCACCAAACTGGCTGAGCAAGGTCGCGTCATGCGTTACGCCCAAACTGCACAAAACAACTTTTGGAATGCAGGCAATGTGCGCCAAGGCACAGATGGCTTGGAAGTAGACAGTCCGTTTCGTTTCATCGCTGAAAAAGGCTTGGAGAGTGCCGGTAAGCACACGGGTTTGTTGGGCAATATCAACTTCAACGACTGGGTGACCATGAGCATCCAGCGTGCCATGAACAATGTGCAAAGCCGCATGCAAGACGGTTTGGCAGTCTTGGCCACCGTCGGGTCCACTGCGCCTTTCGTCGGTTTGTTTGGCACGGTCTGGGGGATTTACAACGCGTTGGTCAAGATTGGTATGTCGGGCCAAGCCAGCATCGACAAAGTGGCGGGGCCAGTGGGTGAATCACTCATCATGACGGCCATTGGTTTGGCAGTGGCTGTGCCTGCGGTGTTGGGCTACAACTGGTTGGTGCGCCGCAACAAAGTGGCGATGGAAGAAGTGCACGCCTTTGGCGCGGACTTGCATGCCGTGTTGTTAGGCTCAGCACAGAAGTAAAAAACCATGGCCATGCACCTAGGCCCCAGCGAGGGCGACGACGAGCTGCTAACCACCATCAACACCACCCCACTGGTGGACGTGATGTTGGTGTTGCTCATCATCTTTCTCATCACCATTCCAGTGGTGACCACCTCGGTCAAAGTGGAGCTACCGCACGAAGTGCAACAACCGCGTGAGACCAAGCCTGACAACATCATCTTGTCGGTCAACGCGCAAGGCCAAGCCTATCTGTATGACGCGCCCGTGCGCAGCAACACAGATCTGATCAAGCAACTGCAAGGTTTTGCCGAAAAAACGCCACAACCCGAAGTGCAAATTCGTGGGGATGCCAAGACCGACTTTGAAGCGGTCGGCCGCATGCTGTACGCCGCACAAGTAGCAGGTTTGACCAAAGTTCGGTTTGTCACAGACCCGCAGGGTCTTGCCACAAGCTCACCACAGGGGAAGTAAGCATGGCGATGAACCTGCAAACCAACGACGAACCCGAAGTGATAATGGACATCAACACCACGCCCTTGATCGACGTGATGTTGGTGCTGCTGATCATGCTCATCATCACCATCCCCGTGCAGCTGCATTCGGTCAACCTTGACATGCCGCAAAGCGCCACACCACAAACCAAGAAACCCAACGTGGTGCGCATCGAAGTCGATGCACGCAGCATGGTGAACTGGAATGGCAAGTCTTTGGCAGACCGCGCTGCGCTTGAATCCTTGATGCAAGAAGCCAAAGCTCAAGAGCCACAACCCGAGCTACACATCAAAGCCCAAGGCAAAGCCAAGTACGAGGCTGTGGCGGGTGTGTTGGCCAGCGCCCAACGTCAGGGCCTGACCAAAATTGGCATTGTGGGTACCGAACAATTTGCTGCGCCTTGATGCGCAACCACTGAACCGCAGGTTGAAATCAATCAGCCGTGATCTTGGCTGACTTGATAACGTTGCCCCAATAGTCCAACTCTTTGCGCGTGAACTCGCCCAATTGCACAGGCGTGAACGCTTCGACAGACGTGCCTGAATCTTCGGCCTTCTTACGCACCTCAAGCGTTTGCAAAATTTTGTTTACCTCGGCATTGATTTGCTGAACGATGCTCGCAGGCGTACCTGCAGGGGCATACAAAGCAAACCATGAATCGAGGTCGTAGCCTTTAAGACCAGCCTCTGTGGCGGTGGGAACATCGGGCAATGATGTCAAACGCTTCGGACTGGTCACTGCTAGTGCACGCAAACGCCCCGATTTGATGTGACTCACCACGGACGCAGGCGTGGTGATGTGCATGTCCACCGTGCCGGCCAACAAGTCTTGCACCGCGGGGCCTGAACCACGGTAAGGAATATGGGTGATGTATGTGCCCGTGAGTTGCTTGAACAATTCGCCTGCAATGTGTTGGATCGATCCATTGCCAGATGAGGCGTAATTCAACTTGCCCGGATTCTTTTTGGCATACGCGATCAATTCTTCCAAGCTATTGACAGGTAAAGCGTGGTGAATGGCCACCACCTGCGGCGCACGCGTGACCATGGCAACGGGCACAAAGTCTTTGATGGGCTCCCAGCCTGCATCCTTAAACAAATGGGGATTGCCCACTTGATAGCCGCTGTAGGCCATCAATAGGGTGTACCCATCAGGTTTCGCACGTGCAACAAATTGGTTACCAATATTGCCCGAGCCACCCGGTTTGTTGTCCACAATCACAGATTGCCCCAATGCACGCGTGAGCGGTTCGGCAATCAAACGTGCAGTGAAATCGGTGCTCCCCCCGGGGGGCGTGGGTACAACCAACGTGATGGGGCGTTGTGGAAATTTGGCTTGCGCAAAAACAGAAGGGCTCATGCCCACGACAAAGCCAGCGGCGCCGAGTGTGATGAGGTTGCGTCGTTTCATGGTGTCTCCTTTTTTTATGAATAAACATGAAGGGCTTGTTAGGCCAGTTCTGAAATTTCAATCAAATTCAAATCAGGATCACGCACATACACGGACATGATTTTCTGTGTGGCCCCTGTACGCATGACAGGACCTTCCACGATGGGCCACTGCGCGGCATTGAGCTTGGCAATCACCTCATCGAGCGGGACCGTGGCAATGAAGCACAAATCCAAAGCACCGGGCACAGGCACATGGGCTTTAGGCTCAAACTCTTTGCCGCGCACATGCAGGTTGATTTTTTGGTTGCCAAACTTGAAGGCCTTGCGTGTGACAGGTGGCGTGCCACCGACAAAACTCTCCAGCGTCATGCCCATGACGCGGGTGTAGAAATCCACACAAGCGTCTTCGTTGAAGGTGGTCAACACCAAGTGATCGAGGTGATCAATCATGCGGCTTCTCCTTTGAGTTCGTGCACATAGTCGGGGGCTGGATGCAAGTCGGTGATGCGCCCTGCTTTCGCCACTTGGCTTGGCACGTCATGCCCCACGATCTCGGGTAAGTGACGCGCGACATTAAGCAACTTGTTCAAATCAATGCCCGTGTCGTAGCCCATGGCATCAAGCATGTGAATGGCGTCTTCACTGCAAATATTGCCGCTCGCGCCTGGCGCGTAGGGACAACCACCCAAGCCGCCCAAAGAGCCATCGAATCGCGTGATGCCTGCTTCAGCAGCCACCAACACATTGGCCAAACCCATGCCACGCGTGTTGTGAAAGTGCAGCGTGAGTTGTGTGTGCGGAAGTTGCAATTGCAGCAAAGCCACCATGCGATTGACTTGGGCAGGATGGGCCATGCCCGTTGTGTCACAAATGGTCAAACCGCGCACGCCCAAATCTGCAAAGCGTTGGGCATAGTGCTGCACCACTGTCAAAGGAACCTCTCCCTCCATCGGACAGCCGAAACACGTGGACAACGACACATTGATCGGCGTGCGGCCATCCACATGCTTCACCACTTCCGCCAACGTCGCAAAGCTTTGCGCACGCGTCATTCGCAAATTGGCAAGGTTGTGGGTTTCCGAGGTGGACATGACCAAGTTCAACTCATCCGCGCGAGACTCCATCGCACGCTCCGCCCCTCGGAGGTTGGGCACCAACACGGTGTACTCAACACCCGGCACCCGTTGGATGCGGCCCATCACCTCTTCGGCATCGCGCAACATCGGAATTGCCTTGGGCGAGGTGAAAGAGGTGGCTTCAATCTTGGCGTAGCCACATTGACTCAGTGCGTCAATGAGCGCCACCTTGTCATCGGTCGCCACAAAATGGGGTTCGTTTTGAAAGCCATCACGGGTGACCACTTCGTTGAAATAAATGCGTGTCATGCCACGATCCCTTTGTCTTTGAGTGCTTGAATTTGCGCAGGCGTCAAGCCGATTTCGTTGAGCACCGCATCGGTGTCTTGTCCAATCGTGGGTGCGTTACGGCGTTGACTGCCGGGCGTGCGTGACAGCTTCGGAATGATGCCAGGCACCGCCAATGACGTACCGTCATCCATCTGCACGTGTTGAATCATCTCGCGCGCTTGGTAATGCGGATCGGCCGCAATATCAGCCACGGTGTAGATGCGGCCTGCAGGCACCTCTGCTTGATCCAAAGCAGTCAACACTTGCTCGACGCTGAGCTGTGCTGTCCACACGCCAATGGCGGCATCAATCTCAGCCACACGTTTGACACGCCCTGCGTTGTCAGTGAGTGCAGGGTCGTTGCCCAAATCGTCGCGCCCCATGGTGTGCATGAGGCGTTTGAAAATGCTGTCACCGTTACCAGCAATCAGCACATAGCCGTCGTCTTTGCAGCGGTAGGCATTGCTCGGGGCGATGCCGGGTAAGGCACTGCCTGCTGCTTCGCGCACCGCACCAAACGCGCTGTACTCGGGCAGCAAACTTTCCATGCAGTTGAAAACAGCTTCGTACAAAGCCACGTCAATCACTTGACCCTGCCCGCTTTTTTCACGTTCATGCAACGCCATCAAAATGCCAATCACGCCGTGCAAAGAAGCCAGCGTATCGCCAATGCTCACGCCCACACGCACCGGCACACGGCCAGGCTCAGCGGTGAGGTGACGCAAACCACTCATGGCCTCGGCCACCACACCAAAGCCAGGCTTGTCACGGTAAGGGCCTGTCTGCCCATAGCCACTGATGCGCAGCATGATGAGGCGTGGATTGATAGCCAGCAGGTCATCTGGGCCTAAGCCCCACCCTTCCATCGCGCCTGGACGGAAGTTTTCAATCAACACATCGGCGTCTTTGACGAGTTGGCGCACGATGTCTTGTGCGGCGGTGTCTTTGAGGTCTAAAGCGACTGAACGCTTGTTGCGCGATTGGACTTGCCACCACACCGAGGTGCCGTCTTTGAGCAAGCGCCATTTGCGCAAAGGGTCACCTGTCTTGGGGGTTTCGATCTTCACCACATCCGCGCCAAAGTCGGCCAGTGTTTTGGCAGCAAAGGGGCCTGCAATGAGTTGGCCGAGTTCGACCACTTTCAATCCGGTTAACGCGCTCATGGGTTCAAGGCAAATGAATCAAACATGGGATGACTATAAAAACAAAGCCAACCGGTAGGAATTGCTAATGCGTAGAATTTCCTTCGCGTTTCGCGAAGGGTAAACACGCCATGAAAAAAAGCTTCAACTTGAGCCGGTTCGACTTTGTCACGCTGCGGCTGTTTTGCGCGGTGGCGCAAAGCGGCAGCATCACCAAGGGGGCTGAAACCTGCCACTTGGCGCTATCAGCTGCAAGCCGCCGCTTGTCTGATTTCGAGTCTGCCACGGGCTCACAGTTGATGGAACGCAGCAAAAAAGGCGTGCAGCTCACTCCCGCAGGACACTTGGCCTTGCAGCACTGCATTCGTTTGTTTCAAGGCTTAGAACGGTTCAACAGCGAAATCAGCGATTACGCGCAAGGCATACGCGGCCATGTGCGCTTGTGGGCCAATATGTCTTCGCTCACAGAGTACCTACCCCGCATCCTGCATGATTTTTTGTCTGACCATGCCGACATCGTGGTGGAATTAGAAGAACAACTCAGTGGTGACATTGCCCGTGCCTTGGTAGACGGAATTGCAGACATCGGCGTGCTCGCCGATGAAACGCCGATGGATGGCTTAACCGTGGTGCCTTTTCAAACCAACCAACTGGTACTGCTATGCCACGCCACACACCCACTGGCCAACCGCAAAAAAGTGAATTTCAAAACCTGCTTGAGCTACGACTTTGTAGGTCTGAACCGAGGCAGTTCGTTGCTGGAACTCACCTCACGCGCCGCTGAAAAGGAAGGGCAACACATGCACATGCGAGTTCAGGTGAGAAGCTTTGATGCCATGTGCCACATGATTGCCGCGGGGCTAGGTATTGGGGTGTTGCCACTGGGCGCATGCGCCAGCCAAGTCGAAGCGCTCAAACTCAAAGTCATCCCGCTGCAAGACACTTGGGCCCAGCGTAAATTGGTGATTGCGTTTAACCCGCAGCGCGAGTTGTCGCCCTCGGCACAGCTGCTGATGCAGCAACTCACGCACGCATCAGCGTGATCAGGGCAAAAATGCAGGGCTGAGCAAACGCACGCCCACCGTGAACCAACGCAGATGTTCGGGTTGCCCCATCTGATTGCCATAAGTCGTGTCGATTTGCACCCTCTGTGGCACAGCCCATACGCGCAACCCCACTTGGTAACGAGGACGCCCTGTGTCTTGCTCACCAAAGGTTTCTGCAATCGCAATCACCTTGGTGCTCAGCGGCAACTCGCCCCCAACACCCCACGTGGCCCGGCTCACACCTAAGTTTTGGTGTTGCACCCAGCCCGCATTGAAATGCACGAAACGATCTTGACCCAAAGGGACCGTCACAGGCACATTCAGGTAGTAATCTTTATCGGTGGGCCGATCCACCGTTCCTGGACGTGTGGACATGACGCCTAGCGTGGTGGAAATACCCACAGAGTTCTCGCCTACAGGCAGCCAGCGCTTTTTCACTTGCCCCACCCAAAACTGGGTTTTACCCACAGCATCCTCGGTTTGGGCATTGCCGCCCAGCGTCCACTCCAACTCGCCACCAAAATTACAGCCGGGCATGGCCCAGCGCTCAAGCGAGGTATGAGTACTTTTAGCCCAAGCCTCCAATTGACAAGACTTGGCATCCACGATGTTGGCGTCGTCCGTACTCATAGGCCGTGCCGCATATGCTTGATTCCCACACAGCACAGCGAACCCCATCGCTAGGAGCATTCGGCACACATCAGCAAAAGGGGATGAATAAAGGCGAGTCACGTCAAAAATAGTGGGAAAAGACAGCGCAGTGTCGCGCTTGGCTCATTGTAGGAAGGCTTTATTTCATTTCTGTGAATTCGCGCCAGCGCTCCCGCATAAAATCGAAGTCTCCACCTAAGGAAGACTCATGGGACGCACCCTTTACGACAAAATTTTTGACGAACACGTCGTTCACACCGAAGAAGACGGCACCGCCATCCTCTATATCGACCGCCATTTGGTGCACGAAGTCACCAGCCCACAAGCGTTTGAGGGCATTCGCCAAGCAGGCCGCAAAGTTTGGCGCGTCAGCTCCATCGTCGCCACCGCGGACCACAACACCCCCACCACGGGCTGGGAGCTGGGCTACGACGGCATTTCTGATCCCATCAGCAAAGAGCAAATCACAACGCTGGACGCCAACATCCATGAGTTTGGCGCAGCCGCATTCTTCCCCTTCATGTCCAAGCGCCAAGGCATCGTGCACGTGATTGGCCCAGAAAACGGCGCCACCTTGCCCGGCATGACCGTGGTGTGCGGCGACAGCCACACCTCCACCCACGGCGCGTTTGGCGCGTTGGCCCACGGCATCGGCACCTCAGAGGTCGAGCACGTCATGGCCACACAAACTTTGTTGGCCAAAAAAGCCAAGAACATGCTCATCAAAGTCGAAGGCACTTTGGCCAAAGGCGTGACTGGCAAAGATGTGGTGCTGGCCATCATCGGCAAGATCGGTACCGCAGGCGGCACCGGCTACACCATTGAGTTTGCAGGCTCTGCCATTCGCTCACTCAGCATGGAAGGCCGCATGACCGTGTGCAACATGGCCATCGAAGGCGGCGCGCGCGCTGGCTTGGTAGCCGTAGACGATAAAACCATTGAATACGTGAAGGGCCGCCCTCTCTCGCCTACTGGCGTGGAGTGGGACCAAGCCGTGGCCTACTGGAAAACCTTGCACTCCGACGCAGACGCCAAGTTTGACGCTGTGGTCGAACTCAAGGCCGAGGACATCCTGCCGCAAGTCACTTGGGGCACCTCACCTGAAATGGTGTTGGACATCAACGGCACCGTACCCGATCCAGACAAAGAAAAAGACCCGAACAAACGCGGTGCGATTGAACGTGCATTGACCTACATGGCCCTCGAACCCGGCAAGGCTTTGAACGACATTCATGTGGACAAAGTGTTCATTGGTTCGTGCACCAACAGCCGCATTGAAGACATGCGCGAAGCCGCTGCTGTGGTGAAAAAGCTCGGCCAAAAAGTGGCCAAGAACATCAAGCTCGCCTTGGTGGTACCCGGCTCTGGCTTGGTGAAAGAACAAGCCGAGAAAGAAGGTTTGCACGAAATTTTCAAAGCCGCTGGCTTTGAGTGGCGCGAACCCGGTTGCTCGATGTGTTTGGCCATGAACGCCGACCGCTTAGAGCCCGGTGAGCGTTGCGCCTCCACCAGCAACCGCAACTTCGAAGGCCGTCAAGGCAACGGCGGACGCACCCACTTGGTCAGCCCTGCGATGGCTGCAGCTGCTGCCATTCACGGCCACTTTGTGGACGTGCGCAAGTTCGCTTAACCAAGGAGCACAGACATGAAAAAAGTTCTGTTGATCGCTTTAGGCCTTTTGGCAGTGGCAAGTTTGAGTGCCTGCAACACCATGCGAGGCATTGGTCAAGATGTGCAAAAGGCCGGCTCGGCCATTGAAGACGCAGCAAAGAAAAAATAATGCAGAAATTCACATTACACAAAGGCATCGTGGCCCCTATGGACCGCGAGAACGTCGACACCGACGCCATCATCCCCAAGCAATTTTTGAAGTCGATTCGCAAGACCGGTTTCGGCCCCAACTTGTTTGACGAGTGGCGCTACCTCGACCATGGCGAGCCCGGCGTGCCTGAATCAGCGCGCAAGCCCAACCCCGACTTTGTGCTGAACCAGCCACGTTACAAAGGCGCATCCGTGCTTTTGGCACGCAAGAACTTTGGTTGCGGCTCTTCACGCGAACACGCGCCTTGGGCGATTGACCAATACGGTTTCCGTGCCGTCATTGCACCGAGCTTTGCCGACATCTTTTTCAACAACTGTTTCAAAAACGGCTTACTGCCCATCGTCTTGCCCGAAGCGACCGTGGACTTGCTGTTCAATGAAACCCACGCCTTCCCCGGCTACGAACTCACCATCGACTTGGAGCGCCAAGTGATCGTGCGCCCCCAAGGCGAAGAAATTCCGTTCGAAGTGCAAGCCTTCCGCAAGTACTGCTTGCTCAACGGCTTTGACGACATTGGCCTGACCCTGCGTCAGTCCGAAAAAATCAAAGCCTTTGAAGCCGAGCGCTTGGCCACCAAGCCTTGGTTGGCTCACACGATGTAATTGGGGTAATCGGGGATTAATTGGGGTATTTATTCAATTAAATACCCCATTCTTCGGTTAGCATTCCTTGGATTTATTTTTTTGAATACTATTGAATGCACTCCCTACTAACCGAATACCTTGCCAAGCTGCGCTTTGATTCTCAGCAGTTGGCAACGCTCCGCGCATTGGGAGAGTACAGGGGTAAGCAGCAGCTTTTTGTCTCGCAATCACCCGAGGTTTTGAGCGGGTTGCGACAAGTCGCAGTGGTCGAGTCCACCGAATCATCTAACCGTCTGGAGGGTGTGGTGGTGGCAGCGCACCGTCTGAAGTCACTGGTGCTCAAAAACGCTGCACCACAAAGCCGATCTGAACAAGAAGTTGCGGGCTATCGCGACGCGCTGGGATTGATCCACGAAAGCGGCAAAGAAATGCCCTTTTCAGAAGGTACGGTACTACAACTGCACAGCATGCTTTACCGGTACATGCCGCAACCTGGCGGGCACTGGAAGGCAACCAACAACGACATCATCGAGCGTCACCCCGATGGCAGCTCGCGCATTCGCTTCAGGCCCGTCGCGGCGCATCTCACGCCCATGGCGATGGCTGACATGATGGCGCGCTACAGAACAGCGCTGGACCAACATCTGGCCGATCCGCTAGTGCTGGTGCCCTTGGTTGTGCTCGACTTTCTGTGCATTCACCCATTTCCTGATGGCAATGGTCGCATAGCAAGGCTACTGACCTTGCAGCTGCTGTATCACTTTGACTATGCAGTTGGTCGCTTCATCAGCTTGGAACGTATCTTCGAAGAATCGAAAGAGAGCTACTACGAAACGCTAGAAGCCAGCTCCCAAGGTTGGCACGAGGGCGAGCACAACATTGCACCATGGCTCGATTACTTTTGGGGTGCGCTGCTGCGCGCCTACAAAGAGTTTGAGGAACGTGTGGGCGCCATCGAGCGTGGACGCGGCGCCAAAGGCGACCGTGTGCGTGCAGAAATACTCAAGCGCCAACTGTCCTTCTCCATCACCGACATCGAAGAAGCCTGCCCCGGCATCAGTCGTGACACAGTGCGCATGGTGCTGCGCGCAATGAAAGCAGAGGGGCTGATTGCCCCCATGGGCAAAGGCCGAAGCGCCAAGTGGACACAAATCCAACCTGAGGGAAAAAGCTGAATGCCCCAAGTTCTGACGCCACACCAAAGCCAATACTACGCGTGGCTGCTCACACGCCGCACGGCTGGCGACTCTGTTGAGTCCCTCGCTTCCACCTTGGTGGACTCGCAAGTCGATCTCAACCCTCATCAGGTTGAGGCCGCACTCTTCGCATGCGCCAATCCATTGTCGCGTGGCGTCATCCTGGCTGATGAAGTTGGCCTCGGCAAAACCATCGAAGCAGGGTTGGTGATCTCGCAGCGCTGGGCTGAGCGCCGCCGTCGCATCCTAATCATCGTGCCCGCTAACCTGCGCAAGCAATGGCACCAGGAACTACAAGACAAGTTCAACCTGCAAGGCGTTCTGCTGGAGGCAAAGAGCTACAGCGCCCTTCGCAAGCAAGACCATCGCAACCCCTTCCAAGGCGTAACAGGCCCCGTGATCTGCTCGTACCAGTTCGCCAAAGCGAAGGCCGAGGACATCAAGGCAATCGACTGGGATCTGGTTGTGCTGGACGAAGCGCACCGCCTACGCAACGTCTACAAGAGCAACAACGTGATTGCCAAGACGCTGAAAGAAGCGCTGGCTCATGTTCACTCCAAAGTTCTACTGACAGCTACACCACTGCAAAATTCGTTGCTCGAACTCTACGGACTCGTCAGCATGATCGACGACCGCGTATTTGGTGACGTTGATAGCTTCCGCTCGCAATTCACAGCACAGCCCCGGGAACAGGCATTTACAGCACTGAGAACACGCCTCGCCACTGTGTGCAAACGGACCCTGCGCCGCCAAGTGCAGCAATACGTGCCCTACACAGCGCGTAAAGCCATTGTTCAAGAGTTCACGCCATCAACGGAAGAACGTGAGCTGTCCAGTCTTGTCGCGGACTACCTTCGTCGCCCCAATCTCAAAGCTCTGCCCGAGGGGCAGCGACAGCTGATCTCCTTGGTGCTGTGGAAGCTCCTAGCCTCCTCCACACACGCCATTGCAGGCGCGCTGGAAACCATGACCACACTGCATCAGTGGGTAGCAAGCCTTGGCACTACTTGCTCGTACCGCACGATGACGTTGCAGAATCAAAACGGCTGACCGACTTCTTGCAGTTTGAGGTGAAATTCACGCCATCCGCTTGAGGTGGTGTCCACCTAAAATAACAACTTACTCCGAACATTTTTACTTTCTTGCGAGCCTGCTCGCTTCACACAATGAAAATCGCAATCCTTCCCGGCGACGGCATCGGCCCAGAAATCGTGGCCGAAGCGGTCAAAGTCTTGAACGTCCTCGACCTCAAGTTTGAATCTGAAACAGCCTTGGTTGGCGGCGCAGCGTTTGACGCGCATGGCCACCCACTGCCTGAAGCCACCCTGAAGCTGGCGATGGATGCCGATGCGGTGTTGTTTGGCGCTGTGGGCGACTGGAAATACGACACGCTTGACCGCCCTCTGCGCCCCGAACAAGCCATTTTGGGCTTGCGCAAAAACATGAGCCTGTTTGCCAACTTCCGCCCTGCCATTTGCTACGAGCAATTGGTGGGTGCATCGAGCTTGAAGCCTGAGCTGATTTCGGGCTTGGACATTTTGATCATCCGCGAGCTGACAGGCGACATTTACTTTGGCCAACCCCGCGGCCGCCGTGTGGCCACCGATGGTCACTTCCCAGGCGCTGAAGAAGCGTTTGACACCATGCGCTACAGCAAGCCTGAGATCGAGCGCATTGCCCACGTCGCCTTCCAAGCCGCCCGCAAGCGCAAGGCCGCAGGTACCGAAGGCCGTGTGACCAGCGTGGACAAAGCCAACGTGCTGGAAACCTTCCAATTCTGGAAAGACGTGGTGAGCGAAGTCGGCAAAGAGTACCCAGACATTGCGTTGGACCACATGTACGTGGACAACGCCGCCATGCAATTGGTCAAAGAACCCAAGCGCTTTGACGTGGTGGTGACTGGCAATATGTTTGGCGACATCTTGAGCGACGAAGCCTCCATGCTCACTGGCTCCATCGGCATGCTGCCTTCCGCCTCGTTGAACGCGAAGAACCAAGGCTTGTATGAACCCAGCCACGGCAGCGCGCCAGACATCGCGGGCAAAGGCGTGGCCAACCCCTTGGCCACTATTCTGAGCGCCGCCATGATGTTGCGTTTCAGCTTGAACCAAGCGGCAGCAGCCGACCGCATTGAGACCGCTGTGAAAGCCGTGCTGGCTCAAGGCCTGCGCACCCCCGACATTTACAGCGAAGGCACCACCAAAGTGGGCACCGCGCAAATGGGCGATGCGGTGGTGAAGGCTTTGCGTTAATTCGAAGCTGCCTCCCTAATAAAAAACGCGCCTTAAGGCGCGTTTTTTATTGGGCTGTGGCATGGAGCCGAAGGCCTAATGCATGCACCACCTTGATGATGGTCGCAAGCTCAGGGTTGCCAGTAGACGACAAGGCCTTGTAGAGACTTTCACGGCCCAGCCCCGTGTCTCGCGCGACTTGTGACATGCCTTTCGCGCGAGCGATGTCACCGAGTGCCGCAGCAATCAGCGCAGGGTCGCCCTCTTCCAAAGCAGCCTCCAAATATGCAGCCATGTCTTCTTCGCTTTGCAAATGCTCTGCAGCGTCCCACGTGCGGGTTGCGTTGTTTGCCATGTTTCTCTCCTAAAGCATTTTGGCCAGTTCATGCGCCATCGCAATGTCACGCGACTGACTACCCTTATCACCACCAGCAAGCAGCACCCACCGCCTTTGCATCTCCTGCATTGCCTAAAGACAGTCGGCGAATTCGAATATCAATTCGCGCTCTTGCTGTTCGGTCCCGCAGCGATGCAAACCAACGCGCGTAGTGTTCGGTTTGCCTGATTTCAATCGCAACTTGATTGTATTCCATGGGATACATTTAATCAAGCCATCACACCGGTAGTTAAAGCTTTCCTCAAAAATCTGTCAGCCAGCTACAAGCCCCCATCCGATACAATTGCGGCCATGTTTCACGCCCGCTCGTTCTCTCTGAACTTCACTGCCCCCACTCTGGTGGCGGCTGGCGCGCGTGCAATCACCATCAAAACCACGACCATTAAGGGCTAATCAGCTCTGGTTCGTCGTGCGCCACCCCGGCCAGACGAGCCGGGCAAACAGTCGGGTCTGGCACTGTTTTCTACATTTGAAAAGGCGTTGAAAAATGAGCAAGTTAGTAGGTTTAGTCGGTTGGCGTGGCATGGTCGGCTCGGTATTGATCGACCGCATGGTTCAAGAAAAAGATTTCGATCTGATCGAACCCGTGTTCTTCTCCACGTCTAACGCAGGTGGCAAGGCCCCCGCTCAAGCTAAAAACGAAACCACGCTGCAAGACGCAAACAACATTGACGCCTTGAAGCGCTGCGAAATCATCATCACCTGCCAAGGTGGCGACTACACCAAAGAGGTGTACCCCAAGTTGCGCGCCGCTGGCTGGAACGGCCACTGGATTGACGCAGCCTCTAGCCTGCGCATGGCCGACGACGCCGTGATCATCTTGGACCCTGTCAACCGCAACGTGATCGACAGCGCCTTGGGCAAAGGTGGCAAAAACTGGATCGGCGGCAACTGCACCGTGAGCTTGATGCTCATGGGCTTGGGCGGCTTGTTCCAACACAACCTCGTCGAGTGGGTCAGTGCCATGACTTACCAAGCGGCTTCGGGTGCGGGCGCACAAAACATGCGCGAACTGCTGTGCCAAATGGGTGCTTTGCACGCCGCCGTCAAAGACGACTTGGCCAACCCCTCTTCTGCCATTTTGGACATCGACCGCAAAGTGTCGGCCACCATGCGCAGCGCCGAGTTCCCCACCAAGAACTTCCGCAACACCGCCTTGGCTGGCAGCTTGATCCCTTGGATCGACGTGCCCGTTGAGCACGGCCAAAGCAAGGAAGAGTGGAAAGGCGGCGCTGAGTGCAACAAGATCTTGGGCAACCCAGCATTCCGCACAGCAGGCTCAATCCCAATCGACGGTTTGTGCGTGCGCATTGGCGCGATGCGCTGCCACTCGCAAGGTCTGACCATCAAGCTCAAAAAAGACGTGCCGATGGACGAGATCGAAAGTATCTTGGCCAGCGCCAACGACTGGGTCAAAGTGGTGCCTAACGTGCGCGAAATCAGCGAACGTGACCTGACACCCGCTGCCGTGACCGGCACTTTGACCGTGCCAGTGGGCCGTTTGCACAAAATGGCCATGGGCAACGACTACTTGGGCGCATTCACCGTGGGTGACCAGCTCTTGTGGGGTGCGGCAGAGCCGTTGCGCCGCATGTTGCGTATCCTGCTGGAAGCGTAAAACAAAGTAATATCTCTGGTTATGACAAAAGCCCAACGCAACGCTTCGAGTTTGTTCCAGAGATCCACTTTGTGGGCAGCCTTGTCACTGTCGCTGATCGGCAGTGCGCAGGCACTCACTTTGAATCGCCCTGTCGTGCAAAGCAAGCAGGGCGAGGCTTTGCGTGCAGAGATCGACATCAGCGAAATCACCATCGCTGAAGAAATCGAATTTCAAGCCAGCTTGGCCAGTCCCGAAATCTACAAAGCCGCCAAGATTGACCCACCCATCGTCAACGGGGCTCCCGTGGAAGTTCAGGTTCAACTGTTGCGCCGTGGCAACGGTAAGCCTTACATCAAAGTAACTAGTAAGCAGGCGATTCAAGGCAACTCCATCGACATCTTGATTGATTTGCGCTGGGCAACGGGTCGCATGTTGCGTGACTTTAATTTTTCGTTGGACGACAGCAAGACCGCTAGCAAAGTCAACAAACTTGCACCGCTGGGAGATGGCAACGCGGCATCTGGACAAGACAACCAAATTTTGGTGCAACGCGGTGACACAGCCAGCGAATTGGCGGTCGGCAAAATGCCAGATGGCGTCTCACTCGACCAAATGTTGTTGGCACTGTTGCGCAGCAACCCAGATGCGTTTGTGGATGCGAACGTCAATCGCATGAAGGCAGGCGCACTGCTCACCCTACCCACAGAGCAAGAAGCCAAGTCTGTATCCCGCGAAGACGCACGTCGCGAAATTCAAGTTCAAGCCAAAGACTTTGAGGCCTACCGTGCTGAATTAGCCGCTCGCGCACCTGGCGGCACGATACCCAAAGTCGCTCGTGACAGCGCAGGCAAACTCGAAGCGAAAGTCCAGAACAACAATTCCAAGGCCAACCAAGACAAATTGACCTTGGCCAAGCCCAGCAGCAAAGACAGTGGGGCTGAGGAAAAAATCGCCCAACAGCGTGAAGCACAAGATGTAGCCAGCCGCGCCGCAGAGCTGAGCCGCAACATTGCTGAACTCGGCAAAATTGCCGCTGCCACCGTTGGGGACACTGCCAGTGCAGCCTCTGAAGCTGCCTCATCGGGCGCGTTATCTGTGGATGTACCCGCCAGTGCGGCCGAAACCAACAACGCTTGGTTAGACGAATTGCGTGACACCCCCCTAGCCCCCGTGGGCGCGGGCAGTTTGATTGCCCTCTTGGTGTTGATCGGACTGTGGCGCCGTCACGCTGCCAACAAGCATGACAACGACATTCAAGGATTACCCCCCTTGAACGTGAAGTTCAACCTTGATTTGCCCGAGCACGATGCGCACGAGCCCGTCGAACGAGCCTACATCCACGATGTCGCGACACATATGCATGAGACGCATGAGCATCCACACGACCATGCGCACCATGCACATGACGAAGATGATCTGCACGAAGAGCATGCGCATCATGCTGAACCTGAGCTTCGCCCCACCATGGAAATGCCCAACATTTCCTTAGATTTGGATGAACCAGACACATCTTCTACCCCCAGCCCCTACCAAGTGCGCATCGACTTGGCTGATGAGCTGTGGAATTTAGGCCAACTGCACACCAGCCGTGCGTTGATGGAAGAAGTGGCCAACGAAGCCTCGGGCGCTGACAAAGAAAAAGCCCTCAAGTGGCTGGCTGAGCGAGCTTAAAGCCCATGCGTATCGCCATGGGCTTGAGCTACAACGGCCAAGCCTACGAAGGCTGGCAAAGCCAAGTCTCGGGCAAAACAGTGCAGGACAAACTTGAAAAAGCGCTGTCCAAATTCACCCAAACTCCCGTCTCTACCCTCTGTGCAGGCCGCACCGATGCTGGCGTGCATGGCCTGATGCAAGTCATTCACTTTGACACCGAGCTGGACCGTACGCCCTACTCGTGGGTGCGTGGCACCAACCGCTATTTACCGCTCGACATCGCCGTGCAATGGGCGCGTGAGATGCCACGCGAATTTCACTGCCGAGGCAGCGCCATTGCGCGTCGCTATGCCTATGTGGTGCTTGAATCGGCCGTGCGCCCCAGCGTCGAAGTCGGTCGTGTGGGTTGGGTCTACCGCCCGCTCAACTTAGAAGCCATGCAACAAGCCGCGCAGTACGTGATGGGCGAACACGACTTCACCTCATTTCGCGCCTCCAGCTGCCAAGCCCTCACCCCCGTCAAAACCATGACGCGCATCGACATCACCCGCAAAAGCACGCAAGCTGGCTCGGCCGTTTGGCGTTTTGAGTTTGAAGCCAGCGCGTTTTTGCACCACATGATTCGCAACCTCATGGGCTGCTTTGTGAAAATTGGCACGGGCGACAAACCCCCTGAGTGGATGGCCGAAGTGCTAGCGGCCCGCGACCGCGATGCCGCCGCCCCGACCTTCAGCCCCGATGGTTTGTATTTCTTAGGCCCCCGCTACGACGCACAATGGGACTTGCCTGACCGCACCCCTGCGTATGATGGATTGCCATGAACCACCCCATCAGCCGAACACGTATCAAAATTTGTGGCCTCACCCGTGAGCAAGACGTCGACGCCGCTGTGGCCGCGGGCGTGGACGCCATTGGCTTTGTGATGTACGCCCCTAGCCCGCGTGCGGTCACGGTAGAGCGTGCGGCCGAACTGGCCCTGCGCTTGCCCGCCTTCGTCACGCCCGTGCTGCTGTTTGTGAACGAAACCGCCGAGGCCATTGCCCACGCCTGCATGCAAGTGCCAGGTGCTTGGCTGCAGTTTCATGGCGACGAAACGCCCGACCACTGCCGCAAAATTGCCCGCACCTTGGGCCGTCGTTGGATTCGCGCAGCCCGCATCCCGCTAGAAACCCCACCGGGCGAAGAGCCCTTCGACCTCTTAAAATACGCACAAGATTACTCAGACGCCCAAGCGGTGCTGCTCGACGCCCATGTCGACGGTTACGGCGGTGGCGGCAAAACATTCAATTGGTCACAGCTTCCTCCAAACGTCAACGCTCACCTCGTCTTGTCTGGTGGACTCAACGCTGCCAACGTGACCGATGGCATTCGCGCGCTGCGTCATCACGGCCACTCGCTGGCGGTTGATGTGAGCTCTGGCGTGGAGTCGGCCAAAGGCATCAA
>JACCDQ010231377.1_pt1 | contig 20357 bp, 24 predicted proteins | sample 7446031 | NCBI WGS metagenome assembly JACCDQ01 (sample SAMN15323442, study PRJNA562643) | freshwater metagenome | isolation source: river surface water | place: USA:Blue River Watershed | collected 2017-08-17
AAACACTTGTGCGGAATATAAAGTAGTTTTAGAAATGTTAGAAGATATAAGTGTTTTTTCAGAATGCTTAAATTACTATAATAAACGCTTTGGAGATTTTGCAAAAAAAATAACAGAAAAGCAATGTGTGGTACATAAAAACGGACTTAAAAACTATGATAAAAAAATATTCAGCCGAGAATATAAAGGGTTTTTTGAAAGCACATCTTATAAAGCTGAAAATATATATAACAGAAAAGAAGCTATAAAACGCGTTTCAGATTTAAATAAAAATAAAGAACATAACATATCTGCTCATATAAAAGTAGGACTTATATCTGCACGGGAAGTATATAAGTTTGCTGTTAATAATAACAAGTTTTTATTAGCTAAAGGTATGATTTGGCGTGATTTTTTTATGTCTAGCTGGATATATAATTTACGTCAAAAAAAAGATAATTATAACTTTTATGATGAAAGATATAGTGTTATAAAATGGTTAAATTCTGAAAAAGAAATAAAAGCACTTTGGTCTGCCAAAACAGGTTACGCTTTAATAGACGCAGCTGTTAATCATATTAATAAAACAGGATTTATGAGTAATAGAGGGCGTTTAGCTGTTGGTTTTTTCAGTGTAAAAATACTACGTATAAACCCTTGGTTGCCAGAAGTAGGTGGGCAATGCTATTTTTCAAAAAAACTTATAGACTGTTGTTACATAAATAATACAGGTAATTGGCACTGGATTTCATCAGATACTTTAGATGCCTCAGGACAACGTTTTGGCAAAGGTTGGTCAGGAAGGCCTATGAACATAGAATTATTAAGTACAGAAGACAAAGAATATATATCTAAATGGTTGCCTTATAAACCTGAAAATAGTCCAAAAAAAATAGTTGATTGGCGAGCGCGTTTTAAAGAATGGCGTGAAATTACATCCTAATTTTCTAATTTACATTTTAATATAAATTAAAGATTAAATCGTTTTGTAAACTGTTCTAATTCTACATTATCTGGTATAACATGAGGATCAAAAGCAGTTTTATTATAAATAGGATTAGTGTTTTGATTAGTACTTGTAAATTCACTTGCGTAACGCTGAGTTGCACCTGAAGTATAAAGCGAGAAATTCTGTTTTGTAAGAAAGTATATAATTGCAATTACAATTATAACCATAATAGCTATCATAACCATTTTATTCATTTGGTATAATATGAAAAAAATACAGAATTTAAAATATAAATGTACTTCCCTTTAAACATAAATGTTTAAAGTAAATTATAAGTTACGCCATATATTATTTCGGCCTTGATTTGTGCCAGATAATTCAGATAATACGCGTAATGTAGACCCACTTGAATAAGGTAACTTACTATCTACTTGTGCAGCTATAAACTTATCTACTCTATAATACCACATAAGTAATATAACAAAAACAACAATACCACCTAATACCCAGTGCCAATGTGTTTCTAAACCGGTTTTGAAAACGTTTATTTTATTATTTACATCACTACTTTCCATTTTGAAAAAGCTAGAAAAACTATATAAAATTAATATATATTTTTTTCAAAGTAATCTGATAGCTCTGTATTATCTGTTTCATCTATTACTATTTGTTTTTCAAAAATACGGTTCATATCTTCTTCACTTATTTTTTTAAGTGTATTACTTGTTTTAGAACGTATATAATATATAAAAGCCAGAATTAATAAAACTACTATAACCCAAATCATTTCTTTTTTTTAAACCGAAAAAAATAAAAATATAACTTATATAAATATATTTATTTTTAGTTATTATGTAAGATTTGTTTTAATTTATCATCTGGGCTGCCAAATGCTTCAGAAAACATATTTCTACCTTGTTGGCCAAAAAATTCTTTACCTTTTTGTCCTACAGTAGATCCTTGGTATTCACTAATAGCTTGGTTTAATTCATGATAAACAGGTGCTTCAAAATGGCCAGTCATATGCTCGGTTCCAGAAGCCATATTTCCAGACATAACTTCAGCTGTTACGTGGCTACCTGCTTGATTAGTTGACCCAAATTCAGAAGCAAATCTAAGTGGATTTCCAACTCCTAATAAATCAGATGACCTTTGAGCCGCAATAGGAGCAGCTCTAAATTCGTTTAAAAAGCCTTGTTTACAAACAGACATATAAATCAAAACAAGTAAAACTAACACTAATAGCGAATATACGCATGTAACTAAAGATGATTTTAATATATTATCACAGTAATTTCTAATGGTATCCATTTTGAAAAAGCTAGAAAAAATTATATTAAAAAAATAAAAATTGAATTATATTTTTAAACTTAAAAATAAATAAACTTATGGCATATTTTTATAAAACATATAATTTAGTTAAAGACTATGCTAAATTACATAATTTAATACTAGTTAACGGTTTTTATTCTAATTCAGATAAACAAGATGATTACATAGATATTAAAAAATTCTCTTTAGAAATCAATAAATCAGGTTTTGTAACACTACGCTATAAAGAAGACTTTTATATAGTTATATGTAAAAAACAGCTTTTTAAAGATACTGCTTCTTTTAATAAAATGGACAACATATGTAAAAATAGAAAAGAAATGCTTATAATATATGAGTATGAATTAGATCAAAAAAAACTACAAATATATTTAGAAGAAAATAAACCAATAGTTAATGCTATACCTTTACAATCGTTTTTGTTTAAATTAGATCATAAGTCTTTGCCAAAAAAAATAGAACTATTTGATTTTGAAAAAGAAAATAGTATGCTTATGATTTCTAAAAAAAGTCTGCCTGAAATAAGTTTTAATGATCCTGTTATAGCATGGCTCAGATTAAAACCTGGCCAAGTTATTAAAATAAAAGATTATTGTCCTACAAGTGGCTATTATATAACTTATAGGCAAATACTATAATTCTTTAATTATAAAAGTACGCTTTTATAAGTTATACTTTTTCAAATTGATTTTATTTTTTTGAAAATAAAAAGAAAACAATGCAAAACGATTTAAACAACGTATATAAAACTATAGAAAACTATAATAAGGTTATAAACCAACGTATTTTAGAAATACACGACTTTTATGTACATTCTGAGCTAGATAACACTGAAAAGACTGAAATTATACAAAAATTTTATGTTAAAAAGGCTGCTTTAGAAAGGTATTTTAACATGTTTTTAAAACATAAAAAGCTTGAAATATATACAAAACATGCTAATAGATATGAAAAAGCCAAAGATAACTACATAGATTTTATAGTTGAATTTAGAAAAATGTATATTAATTTACGTAAAAAAGATAACTTAATATCTAAATCAACTGATTTAAATAGTAAAACACTTTCTAAATTAGATAATTTACTTTCTAAATCGGACGATTTAGAAGTACATGTTAAAACACCTGAAAATAGCAAAGAAGCTTTTGAAACAAAAACACATATAAATAGTGTTAAAACAGGTATAAACGATAATATAAAAGATTTAATTATAAAACCTGTACCTAATTGCCCAGGATATAGCTTTGGAAAATATGGAGATTTTGATGTTATATTTAGAGATAATGATGGTTTTATAAATGCCACAAAGCTATGTAAATTAGGAGGTAAAAGATATAAGGAATGGAAAGAAACTAATACTTCTAATAAACTAATTAAGGCTTTAAAAATGAAATTATACAGTGAACATACACAAAAAATGAACAGGGGGGAATTCCGCCCAGATCTAAATATAGTTAGTAACACTCAAAACATAACATCTTTTGACGATATTATTGTAGAAGATACCATTTTACAAGAAAATACATCTAAAACTATTTTAGGTACTTATGTACATCCGAAAATAATAAATAGCATTGCTATGTGGATTTCAGAAGACTTTGCTTTGAAAGTATCAGATATAGTTGAAGAGTACTTTGTTAAAAAGGCTAATAATAATTTAAACAATCTTATTAAAGATTATCAAAACCAATTAGTTTTAAAAGAAGATAGTATACAAGTATTAACTAAAGAAATAAAAGTATTAAATCAAACTGTTAATACACAAAACAATAGAATGGAAACACTTTTAAATTTAGCTGAAAAACAAGGTATTAAATTAGACTGTATGCACAATGATATAAAAACAGTTATAAACATAGGTGAAACTATAGCTAAAGAATTACCTCCGACGCAAAACAAAAAAAAGAGTGAACTATTAATGATTATAAAGTTTGACACTGTAGATGAGCATAATATATATAAATATATGGCTATAAAAAGACAATCTAGATCTGTTATAACTACTTTAAATAAAATAGAAAAGATACGTCCCGGTTTTAAAGAAATATATTGTTCAAATTTATATACAAATGCTCAGTATATTTGGAATAAACTCAAAGAAGATTTAGCTAAAACGGAACAAATTAGTTTTAAATACTCTAGCTTTAACCTTATAAATTGTTCCGAGGAAACACTTATATATAAAATAAACAACTTACTACAAAAACAAGCCACAAACTATAATTTTAATGTTAATACATCTTTAATATATTTTAAATAAAAAGCCTAATTAAACTTCTTATTTTATTTTTTTGATAGGATATTTTTCTAAGACTGTTTTAAGCCATAATTCACTAGGTAGTTTTTTTATTTCTTCTACTTCTTTGCCAAAACTAATTAGATCTTCTATTTCCTTTTCATAGTTTTGTTTATATACTACACGGTTTTCATTTTTATATAATTTATAAGGTATAATACCTGCTATATTTTTATTTAAGCTTTCTTTTTGAAATTTCTGTATTTCTGATGCCAAAAACTCTTTACAATCCCAATCGCATTCTGATTTACCAACTAATTGTTCCGATAAGTATATATTGTTTTTTTTAGCTTGTAATGCAAAGTATTCAAAAAGCAACTCTATATCAGTGTCAGTACTTTTATATAAAAAGTTAGGTGTGGCACCAAAGTCTATATAATCAAAAGCAGGATAGTTTATTCTAAAATACTCGTTAACTAAAGTCCTTTCAAAGTATTTTAAACATACTACATACTTTTCAAATTCACACGCATAACTATATATACTTTCAAATTCTCTAATATACTGACCTAAAGCATATAGATCTGTTTTATCGCCTTCAAAAACATGTTCCGTTTTATCTACAACAAAAGGGTCTATAGTTTTAAATGTAAAATCCTCATTATATATACCTATAAAGCCTATAACAAAAGGCTTAGAATTTATGCTTTTAGTTTTTATGCTTTTACAACTAGTTGAGAAATTAAAATCATTTATAGAACATATTCTGAAAACAAACTCACTAAACAAAGTATAATTTGTTATACCTATTGTTGCCATACCTAACTGCATTTGAGGTATATAATGTGCTGGTATTTCACCTATTTCACGTGATTGTGGGCATTTTATTTCTAAAAGCATAATTTGGTTTATAAGTTTAGAATCTAACATAAACTCATCTATTAGATTTTGATTTGCTATAAATATACCATCAGGTGAATAACTTGTATAATTTTCAAAACCAGGTATAGACCCAAATTCATATATATTTAGCATAATATAACTTAAAAGATATTTTTTTGCAACTTCTTCAAATAGTGTACCCCAATATGTTACTAAAGAGCCTTTAAAATCATTTAATCCTAAAAGATCTAATGCAGCTGTTTGTTTATTTCCATATTTTGCTTCTTTTAAAAGAATAGATGCTGCCATAGATCCTCCTATTTTACGATTGTTAAGCCATTCACTACTACCTTGTTTAGGTAATTCTTTATAAAACTCTGAATATAATTTAAGAGTTTCTTCTGAACATAAATTTAGTTCAGATATTTTTAAAAGTATTTCTGATCTGTTTAACATTGTTTTTTTAAAAGCTTTATTAGGTCTTTAATTTAAAAAAATTGATTTTCTTTTCTTTGTTTTAAAACAAAGAAAACTTTTATAAAAAAAGACTTTTACAAAACAAATGCAAAACCAACAAAATACATGTTTATTTAAATATATATCTTCAAAAAACAGTTATAACAGTTTAAAAAAATTTTCAGATTGTTTTATACAAAAGATTTTAAAATTAGATAAAACACCTTATTTAAACATACTTATTATGCATTTTATGCATAGTTATTATAAGTTATATAACATTAATATAAAATCAGAAAATATAAATATATATGTTTATAAACACATAAAAACTATAAATTATATATTAAAATGCTTAAATTTATCAGGTATTTATTTTGAATATAGCGAATTAATTTGTGAAAATGAGCCATATATAGTTACAAAATATAAAGAATCTAAATTACAAAAAAATAATACACTAGTTTTATATCAAAATAAAACCAGTTTCACAGAACTTATAAAAGAGCCTTTTACAATTTATAAAAATATAAGGTATTATATAGGTGTGTTTTTAGAATCTAATATAGTTATAGATCAATTTGGGTTTATAAATGCTACTAAATTTTGCTATTTATATAATGGACGTTTAGATAAATGGAGTTGCAAAAAAAAGAGTTAAAAAGCTTAAAATCAGGTTAATAAATAGCTTATTATCTAATAATGATAATCAAAATTTGCTAAACCCCAAAATAGGTTTGTGTAAAAAACACGTTACTATAGATGAAAATTATATAACAGTTAATGAACATTTAATTATACGAAAAATAGGTGGCGGTAAATATGTAGATGATCATGTTTCAGGATTATATTTGCATCCTAATTTAATAATTAATTTAGCTGAATATATTAATCCTGATTTTGAAGATCTTATGATAGAATTAACAAAAGAACATTTAGTTAAATTAGAATTATCTAAAAAAGAAAAACTAATAGCTGAACTTAAACATAAAAATACAGAACTAAATATAATTAAAAAAGACAAGGATAGTCTTTTACAAAAAATGGATGATATGATGAAACTATTTGATGAAAAGTTTCAAAGACAAGATGAAAAACTAGAAGCTTATGGTAATAAAGTATTACAAATTGTAACTAAAATGAGTTTAGAATTAAAAAAAACTTTCACATAAAACTATAGAAACTACTAATAGTAATTGGCCTACTTTATTTATAGTTTTAACAGATAAAACTAAACTATATAATACATCTTATTATCCTTTTAAAGTAATAAGACAACAATCTAAAACCAGTAGTAAAGAAGTAGATTTATGGTATAAATCAGCAGAAAATAATAGTAACATAGTTATAATAGGCCATTATAAAACAGCCAGCGCAGTATCTTTGTTTTGCAATATAAGATCTAAATTAAAATCTGAAGGTGTATTAGAATCTTATTATTCACATTTTAATATTTATGATAAAATATCTTTATGTGATTTTATAAAACTTTTAAATCAAATGGCTAAAATACCAGTTGAAGAAATAGGTGTTATAGGTAACCTTTTAAAAGACATGATTTTAAATTAAAATCTATTTTATATTTTTTTAAATGAACAATAGTGACTTTTCATCTAAACTTAAATACTTTATAGATAATATAAAAACCTTACCCTATGGTGATATAATTAGTTTTTCTAAAAGCTTAAAAACAGATATGATAAAAGAAGAACAAAAACTATTAAAACAAAAAGAACAAATAGAAACACAATTAGAAATTAATAAGCTAAACTATTTAAAATTTGGAGAGCTTTTTGTAAATCCTAACGCAACAAAACCTAAAACAGAACAGCAAGTATATACAGTTAAACAAATAGGTGGCGTAGATGTTAAATTTCCGCTTATAAAGAGCATAAATGATACAAAAAAATATAATAATATACCTTGTGTAATTTCAGATGTACATAACTGGTTTTTTATATACTTTTCTGAATTAAATCAAACGCTACCTGTTAAAAACTATATACAAATACTAACACCACAAGTAGATACAAATACATGTACACGAATGCATTATGGTCTTTTTAAAAACATACCTATAGAAGAACTAGGAGACTCTTTTGCTGTTATACCTTTTAACAGTGAAACATGGTCTAAATTTAAAAATATACCTTACGCTAAATGGGAAAACTATTTAAATCAGCTTAACATATTGCCTTTAAACATAACAAACAAATACTCTCAAAAAATACCTATTTATACAACTGTTGGATTATATGAAATAGCTAATACACTTAAGCCTGAAGATATGGTTGTACAATGGAGCCTTTTTGTACAATTATATATGCTTTTATATATATTTAAACAATGCGCCGGTAAAGAACACTTTTGTTTTTAAAATCTTTTAAAAGTTTTAAAAAGTATTTTAATAAATTGTTACTTTATTTTTTTATATAAATGCAAACATCTTATGGTATAATATGTTTCAGAAAAAATAACAATAAATATGAGTTTTTAATGGTAAAACGTAGATGTACTTATGCTTTTTCTACTTTTGTAAATGGCAGATATACCAAAGCTAATGTAAAAAACTTGTTTAATAATATGACAGTTGAAGAAAAAGCACTTATATTATATGGTAGCTTTGACGTGCTATTTTATACTTGTTTTTTAAAACGCCGAACAGACTTAAAAAAACATAAAGATATAGATCAATATGAAATTAAAAAAAAGAAATATGAAAACAGTTTTAGTGATTCAGAAATTATAAATTTTATAAATGGTACATCTTCTGTTGATTTTATCTGGGACTTTCCTAAAGGTAAAATAGGTTTAAACGAAAACAATTTAGAAGCCTCTATAAGAGAATTTGAAGAAGAAACAGGTTATAATAGTAACAACTACTTACTTTATAAAAACGCAGATCCTATTTTTATAGAATTTAAAGAATACATAAGTTATAGATATATTTTATATTTTGCTTATTGTCCGAATATAATACCTGTAACATATAAGCATTATAACGAAACGTCTGAAACGCGTTGGTTTGATGTAAATATGGCTAAATTAGTTTTACGCCCAGAATTTCAAAAATATATTAGCAAAATAATTAAAATAAGTAAGAAACTAATTAATGAAAAAGAATGCTTAAATCTAAGTTACAGCAAATCGCAGAAAAAGCTAAAATTAAGTCCTCTTTCAATGAAGATACCAAAAAATTCGCAAATATAGTTTTAGAAAACTGGCTTGAAAAGTGTTCTAAAGCAGCTAATGAAGAAGAGTATTCTACGGTACTTTTAGCTTTCAAAGCTGATGCTGTTTTTGAAAATAATAAAATAAGATACTTTTTAAAAAACGGCCTATTAGAACTAATAGAAAAAGAAACTACTTTAAAACCTAGTGTACATAACTATATTATAAATAAAGAAAACAAAGCTGTTGAAGAAATATCTGGAGATATACCTTTTGAAAAACTATTTTATTTAGATAAAGAAGTACTTTTACATTTTTATGTTATTAAACTTAATTGGGATTAAACATATTATGTACTTTAATCTTTTTTTTTATAAAAAAATGAAAGAATCTGATTTAGAATCTATATTAGAACGTAAAGAGTTTTATCAGCTTAAATATACTCCGGGTATAAAGCAGCCTATAAATCGTTTTACAACTTATACACAGCAGTTGTTTGTTGCAAGGTGGATGAGTCTTTCACAAAATAAAAGGTGTTTTTTAAAGCATTCTATGGGTTCAGGTAAAACAATAGGATCACTTTTATCTGCTTCTGAAAACCATCTTATATATCGTTTTTTAGGTGAAGGACGTGTTATAATTTTAGGATTTCAAAAAGAAACTTTTTTAAAAGAAATACTATCTAAACCTGAATTAGGTTATATTACTTTCGAAGAATATAACAAGTTAAAACGGCTTGAAAAAAACCAAACAGAATTAGGTTTAGAAATATACGGTAAATATAAGTCTTATTTAAAAAAACGTATTTCTGATTTAGAAACAGGTTTTGTAAAGTTTATAGGTTATGGTGAGTTATCTAATATGGTCGCAGAAAATAACAAAGAACTTTTAGATATATTTAAAGACTCTTTTGTTATATGTGATGAAGTACATAATGTATATAATTCTGTAGAAACTAATACATATGGAAAAGCTTTGAAACATATACTAGATACATATGATTCTATTAAAATACTATTTATGTCAGGAACACCTATTAATAATAAGCCTTCTGAAATACTAGATATATTAAACTTAGTTATACCTGACAGTAAACTAGAATTTGGATCGTTTTTTACAGTTGATACACAAGGTATAGAAAAACTAAAACCAGGCGCTTTAGAAAAACTAGGTGAACTATCTTATGGTTATTTTTCGTTTTTTATAAATGAAGATATATCTGTTATGCCCCGTAAATTAGAAACAGAAAACCTTTTAAATTTTATAAAATGTGATTACTCGCCTGAACATGAAAAACTAATTAAATCTTTATTTGGAAACGGTAAGAATTTTGGTTTAGAAGATCATAATATATTTGACGCTTACTTTCCGCTTTCTAATTCTTTCTTTTATAAAAACTCTGACTTTATATTACTTAATTCTGAAACACCTGAGTGGAGACAGAAAACAGGAATACAGTTTATAAACAATACTATAACAGGTAATATACTTAAAAAAGAAAACATAATAAAGTATTCCACAAAGTATTATAATATGTTAGGTAATATGAATGTAGAAGGCAAAGTACTTATATACCACGAATATATAAATGGTACAGGACTGAAACTAATAGAACAAATACTAATTATGAACGGCGTATTACCTAAAAACGGTATTATATCTAGAACAACAAAGTGTTCTAAATGTTTTTTAGAATATAGTAATCATAAAAACATAGATGAATTTGAACCTATGCGCTTTTTATCTTTATATGGCGAACAAGATAAAAAAACAGTAGAAGATAATATGAATTTATATAACAGCATAACTAATAAAGATGGTTATAAATATAAGTTTCTTTTAGGATCTAGTATGATTAGAGAAGGATATGATTTTAAATGTATTCGGGAAATCTGGGTTATGCATATATTGCCACATATTTCAGCTTATTTACAGCTAGAAGGACGTGCTATACGCGCATTTAGTCATGATGCATTACCTCCTGAAAAACGTACTGTACTAGTTAAAGTATTTGCCTCACCAGATGAAATAGAAAAATATAAACCTAAAATAAAAAACTATAAAGTTATACAAGAAATAGATCGCGTTATAAACGTAAATGCTATAGATGCTTCACTATACTATCCTATTATAAAAAAGTCTTTTACAGAACGTAATTTTGGCTATTTACCTTTCGATGAAAAGCCTCGTGTTAAAAAGCTAAATAGTAGTATATATAATACACTATACGGAAACTGGGAAGTAGAAGAAATAAAAAAAATAATAGCTTCACTTTTTGTTTTAACTCCTGTATGGCAATACGATACACTTTTTAAAGCTGTTAAAAACCCTCCTTTTGAACAAATAGTAGATTGTAGTCTTTTCAGTGAAGATAGTTTTATATTAGCTTTAGGTGATATGATATATGGCTATTTAAATTTCCCGATTATAAAAGAAGGTATAGCTTATAAAATACTAAATGTTTCTTCTAATTCTTTTAATTCTTCTAAAACTTCTAATTCTTCTAATTCTTCTAAAACTAAAGTTTTAGAAAAGGATTTAGAAAAGGATTTAGAAAAGGATTTAGAAAAGGATTTAGAAAAGGATTTAGAAAAGGATTTAGAAAAGGATTTAGAAAAGGATTTAGAAAAGGATTCAACTTACTTTGTTATATATCCGCTTTTAGAATCTAAGAAAGATACAGTTAAATTAGAAAATAAATTTGGTATAGCTAAACAAGGTTTTTTAAACTGGATACAAAAAGAAAAATCTACTTTGGAAATAAAGTATGATATAACAAAAGAAATACTTAGCTTAAATTCTAGCTATGAAGAAATGAAAGCTAATTTTATATCTAAATTTAAAGATTCTGATATGATAGAAGTACCTGTTTCAACAGAAATATACGGTATAGATTTTCACATAAGGCTTATAGAAGAAGCTGTGTCTTATATATTTAATATATTAACAATACTTGATATTAAATCTGAATTTCACGAGTTTTATTTTAAAATTATACATTTTTATAATAAGCTAGATCTTATAATTTATGCTTGTTTTTTACCTGAAAATTATGTAGATTTGTATACTAAATATGTAGATAAACCAACAGATACTAATACCTTACTTTTATCTAATTTAACTTCGTCTTCTATATCTTCTTTCAACATAACAGAAATTAATAAGTTTTTAGAAAATAAAAAAAAAGTAGCAAGTAATGTATTGCCTGTTGGCCATTTATTATCTGTTAATGCAGTTAATGTAGAACCGCGATTATATTTACCTTCAGGATGGTTTTTAGCAACTAATTTTACAAAAACTATATCAACTGAAGAATTTAAAGAAAATGATATAATGATAGGCTATTACGAAAGAACAGAAAACTCTATAGATTTTAAATTTAAAATTAGAAAACCTATACATCTTTTAGAATTTAAAAAAGATAAACGCGAAGTAGAATTAGGTATGGTTTGTGAAACGCGAAAAAAAGACGAGCTAATTAAAATGGCTCAATTGCTTAATATAACTACGTTTGGTACCAACAGAAACATATGTAATTCTATTAAAATGTTTTTAATGCATGCTGAATTAAAAGATAGACAAAAGTATAGAAAAGGTAAAGTACCTATTAGAACACGTTGGTGTTATATGCCTTACGAAAAAAATAATCCTGTTAAATAACAAGTTATTTTCTTATTTTCTTATTTTCTTTTTTTTCTTTTTATAATTTAAATATAAAAATGCAGTTTAACTTAAATGAGTTTTATAATAGTATTAAAGATGAAGAACCATATGACGAAGAATATAACCATAATATAAACAAAACAGATTATGTTGAACTATCTAGAGAACTATCTCCTTTTTTTAAACATAAAACTTCTAAGTCTTCTAAGTCTTCTAAAACTAAAGTTTTAGAAAAGGATTTAGAAAAGGATTTAGAAAAGGATTTAGAAAGAGATTTAGAAACAGATTTAGAAAAACATAATAAAATAAGTATTTTTAAAAACGATTCAGAGTCAGAATCCGAGTCAGATACAGAAAGTAAAAAAACACATCTTAAAAACCAAATTAAAGAACTTAAAAATAAATTGAAAAACTTATAAGTATTTTATGCTTTTATTTTAAGTTTATTTAAAATGTTATTTTGGCTGTTTTTAATATTTTTGGTTATTATTTGCCTTTTAAGCTATAAGTTTTATTTTGGTGGTAATCATAATAGTAATGCTTTAGTTAATGATATTATGGTAGAATTATCTCAATACGATAATACTCGTGTTGAAAAGTATTTAGCTTTAAACGATGTAAAAGATATAGTTAAAACTAAAAAAATAAAGTCTGTAAATGATTTTTTTGAAAAAGAAAATATAAATAGAAATGCTTTTTATACTGCCACGCAAAAAGAAATTATGGCTCAAAGTGGCCAATTATTAAATAAAAATGCTTTACATAAAAGTGATTTAGAATTATATGACGCTTATATAAATAAAGAAGATATATTTTTGTGAAAAATGGATTTACTTATAGATTTTGCTAAAAATGTTTATTTTCAGTGTTATAAATTAAAGCATTTAGAGCCTTTAGAAAGATATGAGGCGCTTTTAAATACTTACGGGGATTTTACAAAAACATACCCACTAGTTGTTAAATATATGTGTTTTTATTTTGCTTTTGATCCAGACCTTTTTAAACAACTACTAACACAACAACAAACTACTAGACCTACTTATGAAAAAGGATTTGAGTTACAAGCTGATTATGTTAAGCATTTATTAGTTAAAAGAGGTGTTAGTAAAATAGAAGCCAAAAAAATAAGAGAACAAGAACTAGAAATAATATTAAAAGACATATATAGTATTAAAAAACAAGAAAAGCTAATTAAAAAACAAAATGCTACAGCTAGAAAAGAAAATATAAGTGAAATAAGAAAAGAAATGATAGAATTTATAAAAGAAAATAAAGATATTATATAACTTTTAAAACCTAAATAGGTTTTAAATTAAATAGCTTCTTCTGGCGGACTTAACACAAAGAACATTATATTATAACCACTTTGACCATGTTCTATTATAACTTTTGATACACTGTTTTCGTTATATTTAAATTCACCTGATTTTTCTATAAATATAGGATACTTATATTTTTTTTTAAATTCTAAATCGCTAGTAATATAGTTTTCTATACTTATAACTATAAAGTCTTCTGGATTCATTTTCTTTTAAAAAAAGAAAATAAAATCAATTTTTTATTTTTTATTTTAAGAAAACCTACATATATATTTCTATATCTTTTCTTATTTTTTTGAGTATATTGCCGGGTATCTTATTTAAGTATAAATAGGTACCTATATTAGGTTTTTCAAGCCTTGCGTTATATTTATCTAAATCTATTTTGAAATTTAAAAGTATAGCTATTATATTTTGTTCAGATATTTTAGGTAAATTAACAGCTATAAAATCCTTGTCAGATATATTCATTTTATTTTTTAAATACTTTTAAATACTTTTAAAACAGATATTTTATAAAAATGCAGAATATAGATTTTTATAAACGTTTAATTGAAAATAATCATATGGATGAGAAGCACATGGTAGATATAATTAACATAAAAAACTCTGGTGAAATATCTAAATTAGTAGATATACTTACAACAGATAGAAACAATGATAATATGCTTACTGTAGAAGACCTATTACTTATAGGTAAAGACCCTATTGCTATAGTATCTTTAATATGTGTTATTATAGTTATATTACCTGAAGCTAATTATGAAGATGTATTAAAAGTAATTTTATATATTGTGTTAGAAATCATACCTAGAAAGTATAAAACAAGTATTATAAAAACACAAGAAGATAAAGAAAAAGTAATAGGCCTTATTTTAATTTTAAATAAGTTTATAACTTCATCAGCTTATGTTAAAAAAATAATAAATAAAATAGAAAATTCTAAATGCTGTATAACACTTTGTGGATCAGAAAAACAAAAAAAAGAAATACTAGAAAAGCATTCTGAAAAACTACAAAACCAAATAGAATCAACTAGGTTTTTAAATTAAAAGTAGATATAGTTTTAAAGTGTTTTATATTTTTGTAGCAGTACTTTTATAAAAGTCCCATATGGTATTGTTATTTTCAAAAGCTGCTTTACTTTCAAAAGAGCTAAGGCTTATTAAGCATTCTAAGTAGTTACATATAGATACACAGTTTTTATAAAATATAGTTTGTAAAGTACTTCCATCTTTTCGTATCATCGCTGGGAAATCTGCGCTTAACATAGATTCTGAAGATGTAATAGGAGCTAATCTAAATTCTGATTCTGCAAAAGAGTCTACAGGATTTATTATAAAATATATAGGTCCTTCAGGTATTTTTTTTATATCTAACGCTTGCTTAGATAAGTGTTTGTCAAAAACCATTTTAGGCCTTTTATTAAAACCTAAATATAATAAAGCATTTACTTCTGTAGCGTAAGGACACTTTTGTAAAACATTTTGTAATTCAGCTATTTTAGAAACACATAAAGATGTACTTTGAGTTATAGTATCGTTTTGTTCATGTACATTAACTACTTCTATAACTTGTGTTTTTGCAAAAGGCTTAAAAACACTTGCGGTCATAGATATATGTGATCCGGACTCATAAGATATGTTTTTAATAATACATATAAACTTAGATGCTTTTTTAGGTTTAAAATTCTGGATAGCTTTTAAATATACTATATATTCTTCTGTTTTACATATAATAGAATCATGATTTAATTCTGTAACTGTTACTGTTAATAAATCACCGCATTCATAGCTTATACATTCAGCTGAAAACTGTACATCACATGTTAAAATACCTGAAAAATCATTACGAGGAGATAACAATGCCCCACGTCTTATTATACTGTTTATTTTTCTGATATAATGGCCTTCAAAGCATTTATTTTTATATTTCTTATTAATTAAATCTAAAATATGATCACTTATTTTTGTATTTAAATTCTCAGGATATACTTCGATTGTAGTTATAAAATTTCTTTGCATTTTTTCTCTTTTATAAAGTTTTCTCTTTTATAAAAGAGAAATAAAAATCAATTTTAAAAAAAGATAGTTTCTTTAATTTTAAAAAAAGCTAAAGGGTTTTTAAAACCGCTATTATTTCTTCTGAATGGTAGTTTTGGTTAAAAGGCAAGCGTTTATTATATGTTTTAATTTCGCTATAAAACGCTCTTCTTAAGTACTTTTTTTTTTCACAAAAGCTATAATATATTTTTTTGTAACTATCGGTATCATGCATTAAAACTATAAATACTATATTAGAACCTATATACATACCTTCAAAATCTATTGTATCAGGGTTAGTTATTTCACCATAAAAAAAGGGCCTTTTTATTTTAAAAAGATAAGGTATAGTGTTAGGTAATATAGTGTTATATCTACAATATATGTGTATAAGTTCATGATCTATTATACTGTTTATATTACCTAAGTTAATACTGTTTAAAGGTATTATTATTATGTTTTGTAAAGTATGTGGCAAACCATATTCTATATTTTTTTTTGTAAAAACGATCCTAACATTTATATTTTTTAAAATGTAAAATGGAAAGGTTTTTTCTGTTTCATAAACATAATCCGTATAATAAGCGTTTTGTATATAACTGTTTATGTTTTTATGTTTTAATTCCCAGCTATGTAATCTAGAAAAGTACTCTTTTAAAGCATTTATATAATGTTCTTTTGTACAGGCTTTGATTAGCATTTTAAATTCTTTATAAAATCTTTATAAAATCTTTATAAAAAAATGAGCCTACTTATACCTGATATTTTTAAAAATGATAGTTTTAAAAAAGCTGATTTAGAAAAGCTTTGGTTACATCCACAAAATATAAACTATAATAAAGCTCAAATAGTATATGCTGTTAAAACTATAGCTCCACATAGTAATATAAATTGCCTTTTAAATGCAAATAAACACATGCTTGGTTTTATAAACAGTTATATGCATGATCCACAAACTTTAGAAAATAATAGGTTGTCTTATTTAGTAAATAAGACAGTGAATGTAGATAATAGTCTTTTAAATTTACATAATGCTAACAAAGCTTTTATATTAGATGTAGCTACTGAAATTATAAATAATCCTAATATATTAGATCCTAATTTTGGATATGAAATAGGTACGCGTAAAGTAGTTAAATTACCTGAAAAAAATAAAACCATAGATGAAGCTGTTTTTATAGATGGACACTATGCTCCTGAAAATTTATTTTTAAATAAACGTAGTACTTATTGGAGGCCTTTAGAAGTTAAATTTAATCCTTGGGAAAGAAGTCCTGGCAACAAGTATACAGGATCTTTTATAGATTCTCAAACAGGAAAACCTAACGTACAAAACTATAATTTATATGAAGTAGTGCAAAGACATTATGCGCCTTTAGATCATAACTATTTAGAAGAAAAAACAGAAATACCTAAGCGGTTAGGTTATTAATTTCTTTTAAAAAGCCTTTTAAAGAAAAATATATCTTAAAATACTTTTATTTTTTTAAAAGAAAATGGATTCTGATATTGTTAAAGAAATTAAAAACTTATATGATATACGTAATGTAAATATAGCTCAATTAAAAGCTGTTATAGAACAAGTAGGCGTTTATATTTCTAAAAATAATAGAATTATATATGGTGGTATGGCAATAGATTTAGCTCTTAAAAAAGCTGGTCATAAAGGCTTATATAGCGATAACATTATAAATGATTTTGACTATTATCACTTTAATCCTATAAATGAAAGTTTAGATTTAGCTGAGTTTTTACAAAATAAGTTTAAAGATGATTTGTCTGAAGAATATAAAATAGGAGCTATAAACGCTTTTCACATTTCAAGTAGACGTGTTAGATTAGGTATACAAGCTGTAGCAGATATAAGTTATTATCCTGAAGTTTTTTTTGATAATATACCAACTATAAATTATAAAGGATATACTTTTGTACATACCCATTTTCAACGTATAGATATGCATTTATCTTTAAGCTATTTATATTATGGTGCTCCGTTAGATAATTATAAAAATAGACTTAATAAAGATGTTAAAAGGCTATTATTACTTGATGAGTACTATCCTATTTCAGAACATATTATACAACCTATAAATACAAAAAATAATATGCTTGATTTTTATAAAAAAGCTGATGATGCTTTTATATCTGAAAACACAAATGAAATTAAAAAGCTAAATACTATGTTCGATGCTGAATCTGATTTTGTTAAACAGTTTTTAAAAAAAAAAGACTACTGTTTAACAGGCAAAATAGCTTTATATTATATATATAAATTGGTTCGTGAAATTGATCCTAAAACTATAGATAATTTAGAGTCACTTAATATATGTAAAAACCAAATAGATATATTAGAACTATTAGTTGATGAAAAAGAATGTACTCATAGTGGTCAGAAATATGAACGTATATATGATTTGTTTCCTGAATGTACTGTAGACTATTATACAGAAAATCACTATCCTGTTATAGTATTTCAAAATTATGGCTTAAAACTATCGGCAAATAAAACAAAATATGGTTGGCTAGCTAATATACACTATCTTGCTTGTACTTTTTTATTTAAGTATTTTATGCTTGGCGGCGACTACTTATTATATTATAAAGCATGTTGGACGCTTATGAATTTACCTAAAAAATTCCATGGAATACATATGCCTATATCTTTAAACGGAGCTTATTATGGTTCACAAAATATATCTATAACTTGGATTATAAATGAAAAGCAAGAAACATGTCGTTTAGATGGAAAAAAATTTATATCTAGACCATCAAATAACTTAAAAGTAGATAATATATTAGACTTTTATGCTTATAAAGTAACTGGTCATAAAACAGATAAATTTCTAATTAAAGATGTAATGTGTGATATAGATTAGAAATCATATAAATCTAAAAACTTTAAGTAACGTCCTTTTAATTCTATATTTACTAATTCTAAGTCATGATCGCGCATAAAACGCTTTAATTCCCGACTTCTATTTTCAAAATGTGCCTGATATAAGCCATCTTTACGTCCTTTAGCATGTAAAAACACTATAAGTTGATCATAGAACTTATGTAATGTGTTTTTACCCATTTTAGTGCTTTTTATAAATTCTTCTGGCATTTTTATTTTTTTTGCCTGGCATATGTACCAAATAGTACCTACACATTTGGTTTTTATAGTAGTATCATAGCCTATATAAAAGCCACAACATACTTTAATAAGATCTATTATAAGCTGGGTATAATTAATCCAAAATAGCTCGTTAAAATACTGTTTAGATAAGTTTAAAAAATCTACAATTATATTTTCAATAGAAACAGTGTTAAAAGGCAATAATTCTTTATTAAACGTTTTAATGCCTTCTGTTATATGCTTTTGAGGTATGCTAAATATAGTAGATAGCATTTCGGTTGGTAATTTAATTTCATCTTGTATACAAGCAGAAATTAAACCTATTCTAGGCTTAGCTCTTGGTATACGTTCAGACCTTATAGTTAAAAACTTCTTAAGTATAGAACTAATTTGGGTTTCTGTCATAGGATATATTTTAGCTACTTTTTTAATTTCTGTCATAACTTCATCTTTTACTTTTTTCATATACATATCACCACTTTTAGAACCATATCTGGCCTTTTTTTCTTCTAAATCTATAATTATGTCTTCTTTTACATCAAAAGCCTCTGTTGTGTTAATTATACGGCCGCAATTGTTACAAACATATTGTTTTGCCCCATTATTTTCTAAAATCTGCATATATTCGCCGCAAGTACATATATCTTGTTGTTGTTTATCTAAATCATAGCTTTTTGTTGGTAAATCTATAATTTCATCTTCACTATCATCCCAAATCATTTTGTTTTTTTATAAAAGGTTTTTATTTTTTAAATAAAAGGCTTCTGTTTTTTTTAAAAAGTCTTATCTTTTAAAAAACAGAAAGTAAATCAGTTTTTTTAATCAAAACACTAATTTTGGATCTTAAAAAATAAAATTGATTTTTCTGAATTAAATTAAAAAAAAAATGAAACAAATGAACAACCAATTTAATGTAGATGTCAGTGGTCCTATCTTTACAGATAAAAGCCAAAAAATAATAAAAGAAGCACTAGGTGTAGTATCCTTCTTTTGCAAAGAAATCCTTTTAAAAGGAACAGAACACTATGATCACTACGAAACTCCTGTTGCAGCTTATAAACTAAAAGTAGTAAGTACAAAAGAAGTTGAATTGAAAAAAACCACAAAAGAAGGTACTCCTGTTAAAAAAACTGTTGAAATCTACTTTGTTGATGAAAGATTTCAAAAAACTAAAACAATTAAACGTAAATCAGTTCCTAAACCAAAAGCA
>JACCDQ011543752.1_pt1 | contig 20357 bp, 8 predicted proteins | sample 7446031 | NCBI WGS metagenome assembly JACCDQ01 (sample SAMN15323442, study PRJNA562643) | freshwater metagenome | isolation source: river surface water | place: USA:Blue River Watershed | collected 2017-08-17
AATCCCTAATTTAAAAGCAATATTAATGACATTCTTATTGACTTTATGTTCCGGTATTTGGTCTATTTTATAATTAGAATTATCATAAGGTTTCTTGGACTCAAAAAAGTGATTATATTGGGTTTCAATTCCGACAGTAAATACTCTTCCAATCACTCTGTTCAGATCGAATCCAAATCCGATAGAAGGACTGAGATATTCATAATTGATCACTGTGTAGTGATGCCACCCATAGCCTTCTTCAATGTAAATACGTTCATATCCTTCTCTGAAACCAAGGCTGAGCTGCGGAATAAAATTCATTTTTGTTTTTTCATGGTAAAAAAACCTGCCATAGTGAATAGATCCCCCTATGCTTAGTCTATTAATTACGTCATTTCTTAAGGAAATTTTTCCTTCAGGATAGTAAAGCTCATGTAAATAGGAGGAAATACCATAGTAATTTCGTCTTGATATTAAATAGATTTTTGCGAATGTCACCTTAGGTTCATTAGTGTAGAAGAACCGCACATTCTGATCCTCCATATACCATGGAACCGATTTTCCAATCTCTATGGATATCCTTTTCAGAGAATCTATGGGACTTGTCTGTGAATATGAATACATTATATTCACAGACAAGCTAATTACGATTAAAGGTCTTATATTCATAGCTTTAAAATTTTATATCTAAAATTAACTTCTTCAAAGTTAATACAAAGAGAATAGATTCCTGAACCAAGACTGCTAATATCTATTGAACTTAATTCTTCCATATTGCTTTCTAAGGATAGAACATTTACGCCAAATTGGTTTACGATGTTAATTTTAACCGGAATCCCTTTGGAATAATTATACAGAATCCCCCAATTTATATTAATTTTATCATTTGAAGGATTTGGATATAATGTGGAAAAGCCGATGATATTGACCCCTCTGTGCCGAAGTAAATTAACCCCTTTGTGCCGGAGAAAATTGACCCCCCGAAGATAAATGTTCAAAATTGATGAATAGTTTGAAATTAAAATGTCAATTACTTTTTGAGGAGTGTTAGCAGAGAAGTAAGTTGTTTGAATTACCCACTCCAGTTTTCTCTATCCAGACTTCTGTAGTGAATTGCTTCGGCCAGGTGTTGTGTTTGAATGTCAACTGAGTTGTCTAAATCAGCAATGGTTCGCGCTACTTTTAGAATCCGGTCGTAGGCGCGGGCGCTGAGGTTGAGGCGTTGCATAGCGGTTTTGAGCAATTGGGCTCCTGCCTGATCTATAGCACAGAGGTCTTTGATGCGGTTGCCAGGCATTTGAGCATTGCAATAAATCCCTTCTTTGTTTTGGTATCTTTCCAGTTGAATAGATCTGGCATTGATGACGCGTTGTCTGACAATGGCACTTTTTTCGTTATTTCTTTTTGATGAAGATAGTTCTTCAAAGCTTACCGGTGTTACTTCAATATGGATATCGATTCTGTCCAACAATGGTCCGCTAATTTTACTGAGATATTTCTGCACACCAATCGTACCGCAGCTGCACTCGCGGTCGGGGTGGTTAAAGTAACCACAAGGACAAGGGTTCATACTCGCTACCAGCATAAAACCGGCGGGGTAGTCGACCGAAAATTTTGCTCTGGCGATATTCACTTTTCTATCTTCGAGAGGTTGTCTCATCACTTCCAATACAGTCCTTTTAAACTCAGGCAATTCATCCAGAAAAAGTACCCCATTGTGTGCTAAAGAAATTTCACCCGGTTGTGGACTGTTGCCGCCACCAACCAATGCCACATCGCTGATGGTATGATGAGGTGCTCTGAATGGTCGGTGCACCACCAATCCTTTTCCATCGTTTAAACGGCCAGCAACAGAGTGAATTTTGGTTGTTTCTAGAGCTTCACTTAAAGTCATGGGCGGTAATATACCAGGCAGCCTTTTTGCGAGCATGGTTTTACCCGCACCGGGTGGTCCGATAAGGATGATGTTATGTCCACCCGCAGCGGCAATTTCCATAGCGCGTTTGATATTTTCCTGACCTTGTACATCCGAAAAATCGAGGTCGAAATCGCTGGCTGCCTGTTCAAAATCTATGACTGATAAGTCGCTCTCAGGTTCGAGTATTTCTGTTCCATTAAAGAATCCAAGAAGTTCAGACAGATTTTCAATACCAATAACATCTAAACCAGAGACCATCGCTGCTTCGCGGGCATTTTGTTTAGGGAGGATAAAGCCTTTAAAGCCCTCCTCACGTGCTTGTATGGCAATTGGTAAAGCACCTCTAATTGGGAGGATACTGCCATCCATCGACAATTCACCCATAATCACATAATCTTCTATGATAGATAAATTATGAATTTTTTCATCAGCTGTCAATACAGCAATAGCAATCGTAAGATCATAGGCGCTGCCTTCTTTTCTTATATCAGCTGGTGCCATATTAACCACAATTTTTTTTCGTGGAAATTCGAGACCATTATTTTTGAAGGCGGTGGTGATACGGGTCCAGCTTTCTTTGACAGCATTGTCAGGCAAACCTACCATAATAAATTTGGCACCATCGCCGCTAACATTCACTTCTACTGTGATAGTACAGGCATTAATGCCAAATACTGCGGATCCGTAAGTTCTTATAAACATAATAAATTTTCAGTCGAAGCTAAAAATTGTATTTGAAAATAAGAGACTCTTATACAAAGAATTAGGATGGTTTTAAAAAATAAAAGTCAATTCATGCAGCATTTTTGCCACAACGGTCGTCTATAGAAGTGTAGAATTAGTAAATTTTTTCATAATAGATTAGTGAAAGGGCACATTGAATGTGTCCTTTTTCTTTTTATGAAAACTTAGAGATTGTTTTCTATATAGTCTATCAGACTATGTATGCACTTGATATGGATTTCCTGAGCTCTATCGGCGAATTCAGAGTGTGGGGCTCTAATTTCTACATCACAAAGATTGGCCATAGCTCCACCGTTTTTTCCGGTTAGTCCTACTACTTTCATACCTTTAGCATGAGCGGTTTCAATAGCTTTCAAAACATTTTTAGAGTTACCACTGGTACTGATAGCTAAGAGTACATCTCCTTTATTTCCAAGAGCTTCGAGGTATCTCGAAAACACAAAGTCATATCCATAATCGTTGCCCACACAAGCCATATGACTGGCATCAGAGATAGCGATAGCTGGAATAGCAGGACGGTTTTCGCGGTATCTGCCAGTAAGTTCTTCAGCAAAGTGCATAGCATCGCAGAGACTACCACCATTGCCACAGCTAAGGATTTTACCACCATTGCGGATGGCCTCCACCATTAATTGACCGGCATTTTCGATAGCTATAAAATTATTATCATCAGCCAGAAAGCTGTTTAGGACAGTTTGGGCTTCAAGAAAATGTTGTTTTATCTGACTCATGGTTTAGGATTGCGTTTTTTAAATTCTGCCAGACCATTTTCCAGGTATTTTAGGAATTCTTCGGTATCGAATTGTTTTTTATTGATTTCGCTGCCAACAGGAGTTTGCAGAAGATTTTCTTTACCATCCAGCAAGCAATAGAGCGGTTGAGAAGTTGCACCGAAGTAGCATATTTCAATTTCCGCATTTTTCTTACCAAGGGTAGTAATTTTCTTTTTGCTATATCTTCCGATGAACTGTTCAGAGGCTGGCAATTGAATCGTCTTATCATCAACATACAGGGAAGCGATTACAAATTCTTCACTTAACATTTTGTGTACACGAGGATCACTCCATACCATTTCTTCCATTTTACGGCAGTTAACACAACCGTGACCAGTGAAGTCGATAAACAGAGGTTTTTTTAATTCTTTAGAGCAGCTTACAGCTTCATCGTAATCGAAGTATCCATTTAGACCGTGAGGCAAATGAAGCGCATTGGCATAATTAGGCTTTTTGCAAATATTTCCACTCAGACCATTGGCTTCGCGAATACTTCTATTGATGTCAAACTCTTGCGTGCTCATTGGAGGTAGGTAACCAGAAAGGTATTTAAGAGGCGCTCCCCAGAGACCTGGAATCATATAAACAACAAAAGAAAGCACAAGTACACCTAGTAAGAGACGAGGTACTTTTAAGAATTTCAGATCTGAGTCGTGAGCGAATTTAAGTTTACCCAGCAGGTACAGTCCCATCAGGCCGAAGATGATGATCCATAAGGCCAGATATACATCGCGGTTAAGCAGATGCCAGTGATAGGTTTGGTCGGCCGTACTTAAGAATTTCAAAGCGAAAGCAAGTTCGACGAAACCGATACAAACTTTAACACTGTTGAGCCATCCACCACTTTTTGGCAAAGAATTAAGCCAGGAAGGGAAGAGAGCAAATAGAGTAAATGGAAGCGCGAAAGCCAGTCCGAAGCCAAACATAGCAATTACGGGTCTCAGAAATTCTCCACCAGCACTTTTAACTAATACATTCCCTACGATTGGTCCGGTACAAGAAAAAGACACGATAGCCAGAGTGAGCGCCATAAAGAAAGCACCGTAGTAGCCACCTTTATCAGCTTCACGATCGGCTTTATTGGCGATAGACGAAGGCAGAACGATTTCGAAAGCACCAAAGAAGGAGAACGCAAAAATGATAAAAATAATAAAGAACAGAATATTTGGCAACCAGTGGGTAGAAATCACATTACCCGCATCGGCACCAAAGGCAAATGCCACGATAGTACCAAGTACAGTATAGATAAAGATGATGGACAAACCAAAGAACATGGCAGTAAGGCGCGCTTTTAGTTTACCACGTTTATCATTAGTAAAGAACGCCACTGTCATTGGAATCATAGGGAACACACAAGGTGTAAGGAGACCAACGAGACCAGAAAGGAAAGCCAGAATAAACAAACCCCAGTAGTTGACATTGTCGGTATCGGCACCTTGACCATTGAATGTTTTCTTAACGCAAGGAGTGGTATCGGCAAAGCTACTAAGTTTATATGAGCAAGAAGGGCAGTCTACAGCTGAAGTGTCGGCTGGAGTAGAAGTAGTATTTTCAGGTGTAAGAGCAGTAGTATCTGCTGGAACAATTTCAGGTTCAGTAGTAGTTTCAGGAGCCTGATCACAAGTCATTTCTTTTCCTGAGGCAGTGAAATTCGAAGAAAAAGTAAGCGGTTTCATCATACCAAAAGAGAAACAGGTACTTTCGGTACACCATTGACCTTCGTATGCTCCAGAGATTTTTCCAGTATTTTTTATGACTTTAATTTTTTGGCGGAATTCAGCTTTGTTGAAGAATTCACCCACTTCACATTTAAAAGTTTCGTCCATGAAGTGTTTATCGCCAACACTATAAAGTTCTCCTATTTTGCAAAAGGCTTTAGAATCGTCGAAATTAATGACAAATTTAAGTGGACCGAATTCACATTTGCTGTAGGTACTGTATAGGTGAAAACCAGCAGGGATATCCATTTTAAAAATGACTTCAATGACATCACCGGTTTTCGGTTTAGGGTTACTAAAGGACACTTTAAGGACAGGAGGTGCTGGTTCTACTGGCGCCTGAGCGAGCAAAGAGCTTGAAACAAGAAGAGTAATCAGGCTTAAACAGAAAAGTTTAAATTGATGCATAATAAATATATGGGTTACAAAAATAAGGGACTTAATTGGAGAAACAATAAAATTAGGTAGACTGAGAATTTAGCGGATTAAATGACGTTATACTTTAAGGTGTTGACAAAAATTAAGACTAAAAAGTTGTCTGAGTAATAAATTTGTAGGATTAGGTATGAAAAAACGCATTTCTTTGGTTGCAATTTATTTAGTGGGTTTATTGGCTGGGTATTCGCAAACCCAGACCATTAAACAATATATAGATAGTTTTAAGCAGGTTGCTATGATAGAAATGGTAGAATATAAAATACCAGCAAGTATCACATTGGCTCAGGGCTTATTAGAGAGTGGCAGTGGAAACAGTAGATTAGCCAAGCAGGGAAATAACCATTTTGGAATTAAGTGTAAAAAAGACTGGACAGGTTGCACCATATTAGAGGATGATGATGCTTTACAGGAATGTTTTAGATGTTACAAGACTGCAGAAGAGAGTTACAAAGACCATTCGAGGTTTTTGAAAGAGAACAAGCGTTACGCAGCCTTGTTTCAGTTAAGTATAACAGATTACAAGGGATGGGCAGCGGGCTTATTAAGTGCGGGGTATGCGACTAATCAGAAGTATTCTGAGTTATTGATTAGAACCATAGAAAAGAATGGACTGGCCAGTTTTGACACCTTAATAGTTAATGGATATAATCCGTATTCGACAGTAGTACCGGCAAAAATCGAGATAGTAGATAATAAAGTACCATCGACGGTGGTACAGCCCAATCAAACAGTTAGCAGCATAGCAGAAGCCAATGACAAGACAGCGAAGAAAATAAGCAAGTATAATGATTTGACTTATCATAAACAGATAGAACCCGGAGATGTATTGTATTTAAAACCAAAGAAACGCAAGGCCAGTATTGAGAGTCATAAGGTTGGCGAGGGAGAGACGATGTGGGAGATTTCACAGAAATATGCAATAAAGATAAATTCATTGTATAAGAAGAATCTAATGACACCTGGGACTGAGCCAAAGGCAGGGGTATTATTACAATTACAGAGTAAAGCTGCTTCAAGACCGGATACTGGCAGATCAGAGTTAAAGAAAGAGATCGAGAATGAGTATCATACAGTGGGTGCCGGAGAGACTTTATATAGTATAAGTAGAATTTACGGATTGAAGGTAGAAGAATTAATTGCCATGAACAGCATCAGCAATAACCAGATTCAGCCTGGTCAGAGGTTATTAGTTAAAAAGACTCAGGGAACACCAACTAACAGCATCAAGCACACTGTTCAATCTGGAGAAACATTGTACAGTATTTCAAAGCGTTACGGAGTTACAGTAGCGTCTATAAAGAGTCGTAATAATTTATCCAGCGATAGTTTAACAGTTGGACAAATATTAGATATACAGCAGTAATTCAGACTGCTATTTACTTACTTTCAGCCCATTAGGGTTAGAAAAATCTTCATTATCATATTTTTGTCATTTTAAGGATTAAATACTAAATTAAATTTGTTTTATTTGATAACTTGTTTATTTTTGGACCAAAATAATTATTAGAATTCGCATTATGAAAAGATTAATTACAAATTTAAAGGCGCTCAAACTCATGCTGGCGGCCCCGCTTTTGGGACTGTTTGGCTTGACAGCCAGTGCTCAAGCACCGTGGTGTGACGGATTTCACATGTACAACAACACGACTTACTACACGTCGTCTAACTACATCTTCGCATTAGATCAGATTAGAATCAGTAGTGGTGGAACAGTGTTGTTCAATGTTCCTGCAGACGGATTTAGCGGTGGTAGCACTTGCGGATCTGAATGGAGATTAGCCAATCCAACATCAAAGGCAATCGACCTGACAGCAGGTAACTCTTACACAGTAGAAGCCAGCGGATCAAGCGGGTCTTATGCTTACGGCGGATCTATCGGTGTTTTCGTTGATTACAACAACGACAAAGACTTTTTAGATGCTGGTGAGTATCAAGGTTCATTTACCGTTCCTGGTAGTGTTCAAACACCATCTACTTTAGGTTCAAGAACTTTCACAGTTCCTTGTAACATTACACCAAGTGCAACAAGATTGCGTGTAGTAGGTAACTATTCTGGTTATCCAATGCAGCAGTCATATGGTTGTTCATCTTGTAGTGGACCTCCTTATTATGGTGAGACTGTTGACTTTTCAATCAACTTAGTATTACCTTCAAGTGTATCTGCTAACTTTATTGCTCCAACTAACACTTGGGTTAAGACCGTTAACAAATTCATCAACAGCAATCAATCTGGTTACACAGAGCATGCTTGGGATGCAAATAACGATGGTTCTTACGAGCAAAGAAGCGTAGTACCTGACTACAAAAACCCTCAGTTCATGTGGACTACTCCAGGCACTAAATGTGTTAAATTGAGATCTACAAACTGTTTAGGTAAAGATTCAATTGTAAAATGTTTCAACGTTCAATCTCCAACTGCAGTTCCAGTTGTTGACTTCGTTGCTGACAGAGTAACTATTGAGCAATACCAATCAATGAGATTATTTGACTTATCTACCAACGGTCCATGGGCATGGACTTGGGATGTATATGATTCAACAACATATGCTTCTTCAGGTTACTATCCAAACTTGACAGACGGTGATTTATATTCAGATCCATGGGGTAATGGCAACGATGAATTCACTCAGAATCCAGAATTTGCATTTGATATCCCTGGTTGCTACACAGTTGTAATGACTTGTCAAAATGACGTTGGTCCTTCAGCTACAAAAAGAAAAATTTGTTATGTAACAGTAACATTACCTACTCAATATAACTTAGGTTACGGTACTTACGGTCCAAACAACGATAACGTAGTTGGAAGCACCAGTGGTACTATCTTTGATGATGGTGGTCCAAATCTTAACTATGGTAACAACCAAGGTTTAGGTTCACGTTCATACTTACAAATCACTCCTTGTAATGCAAAGAAAATTGTATTATCAATGACCAGATTGAAATTCAAAGACGCTGGTGATAAATTAAGCGTTTGGGATGGTAAATCTCCAGGCGGACCAGGTACTACATTATTAGCAACATGGTCAGTTGGTGCAAAAGCTCCTCAAAAAGTTACTGCAACCAGCGGAAGCATGTACTTATTATTCGAGTCTGATGCAGCAGGTGTGGATTCAGGTTATGCAGGTTCATATACTTCAGAACTTGGCCCAGCTACATTACCAACTCCAGCATTCTCTCCAAATACTGTTCCTAGTTATAACAGTACTCCGGTTAAATTCACTAACACTACTCAAGGTATTGTAGGTGTTCCAACTTGGGAATGGACTATTGATGGTGCTCAGGTTGCAAACAACACTAAAAAAGATTTCAACTATACTTTCTACACAGATGGTCAGTATGATGTTTGTTTAGAGATTAAATCTTGTGTTGGTAACAACAAATCTTGCCAAAAGATTGATGTAATCACTCCAAACACTCAAACAAGTTTAGACTTCATTGCGACTAACCGTCGTCCGAACATCAACGTAGACTTTACTACTTTGATTCCAGTTGCAGATAATGCAAACAGATTTGAGTGGACAATCTTCCCTACAACTTATACTTTAATGAACCCACCATCTTCTCCATCTACATATGGTGCTGGATTTGTTAAATACAATGCTACTCCTGGTGATTCTATTCCAAAACCAAGACTGAAATTTACAGCTCCTGGTTGCTATACCATCACTTTGAAAGCATACAACTCATTAGATCCTACCAATACTTCTAAAACCATCGTGAAAAACAAATTCATCTGTGCTTTAGATTATTGCAAACCATCTTCTTACATTTTAAGTTCTGACGTTGGAATCAACAGAGTACGTGTTATCGACGGTACAACTGACCTGATTAACAACTACTCTACTTCTGGTGATGTTGCATACACAGACTATAGCAGCACAGTAAAAGCTAACTTAACTTATGGTAGAACTTATACTTTAGAAGTATCAAGAACAAGTAATGTTGACCCAGCTAACAGAAAAGGTTGGATTGACTGGAACATCGACGGTGACTTTGATGACGCTAATGAGCAAATCTTCTTCGAAGCTAGCACATACAATCAGGTTTACACTGGTACATTCACAGTTCCTGCATTATCAGCTTCATTTGAAGGTTTAACTAAAATGCGTATTGCTGCTAATTACAATAATGAAAGTACAACTGCTTGTGGTCCAATCACTGCAGGTGAATACGAAGATTACGGTTTAGTATTAGCAAACGACAACACTCCTCCAGTAATTACATTATTAGGTAGTGATACAGTAAGAATTGAAGTTGGTTCATCATATACTGATGCCGGTGCAACTGCATACGATGCTTCAGAAGGTGATATCAGCAGCAATTTAGTAATGACTACTGACTTAGATGCAGCAGTAACAGGTTTATACACTGTTGAGTACAATGTAACTGACAAATCTGGTAACAAAGCAGCTCCTGCTATCCGTACCATTATTGTTGTTAACGACTTAACATTACCAATCTTAACACTGAACCCAGGTGCTCCTGGTTGTATTGAAGCTGACAGAGATAATCTGCCATATGTTGATCCAGGTGCTACTGCAACTGACAACAAAGCTCCATTCAATTTAACATCTTCAATTGTGACATCAGGAACAGTTGATTCTAAAACCATTGGTACATATGTTATCACTTATTATGTACAAGACGTAGCAGGTAACTCAGTAACCAAAACAAGAAATGTTTGCGTAGAGGATACTAAAAAACCTACAATCTTATCATTAGGTGATACTTCAGTTCAAATTGGAAGTGTTTGGTTAGATCAAACTTCAGTTGAAGACAGATATGACAACAATCCAGTATTAACTAAAGAATGGGGCTTCAACGGTCCGGTTAACACTTTAGTAAGAAGAACTTACCCTGTAACTTACTATGCAGTTGATCAAAGCGGAAACCAAGCTACTCCAGTAGTAAGAAACTACAGAGTTGACGATTTCATCGCACCAGTTATCAGCTTAAATACTTTTGATATTGTTGAGCATGAAGTTAGAACTCCATACAACTCTGTATCTGCTTCAGTTAGCGATAACTATTACCCAGCAGGTCAAGTTAGTTTAGTGAAAATCTCTAGCAACGTTAATCCAAACGTATTAGGTACATATACTGAAGTGTTTGAAGCAATCGACGGTTCTGGTAACGTTTCAACTAAAACAAGAACTGTTATGGTTGTTGATACAAAAGCTCCAAGAATCTGGGGTGAAATCATCCACGGTTGTGTTGGTGAAAACATCTGGCCAATGTGGGGTATTTCAACTACTGACAACTACTACAGTCCAGCTCAGTTGAAACCACTTGTTGAAGTTGTTAACCAAAACGTAAACATTTGGGAAGAAGGTATCTACACTATCACTTACAGAGTAACTGATCCAAGTGGTAATACTTCTAACGAATTCACCAGAATGGTTTACTTCACTTACTGGCCAAAATGTACTAACAGTACAGTATCAGTAGATGATGTTAAATCTGTTGAAGAAAGAGTAAGCGTATACCCTAACCCAAGTAATGGTATCGTAAACATCGACCTGCAAGGTGCATTAGCACAAACTGCAACTCTTGAAGTTTACAATGCAATGGGTCAGTTAGTAGTAAGCAAAAACTACAACGAAGTAAGCGGTAAATTTGATGTTGATCTGAGCGGAAACGCAGCAGGTGTATACACCATCAAGTTAATTGCAAACGGCGAAGTAGTAACTAAACGCGTAGTACTTCAGTAATTAATCAATCATTCATAATAAAGCGCACCGGCTGAGGCTGGTGCGCTTTTTTTTTGCTGTCATTTTCTTGTCAAATTAGTGTTGAAAAGCTGTCAATTATATGAACCTCTTGTGTAAATATTAAAAATAAGTTCTACTTTTGAATTCTGAAGTCGATAAAGACTCAAGTCTTACAATTCTTGTGATTTAAATCATTTGGCTTATTTATATTTATTATAAATAAGCAATTAAGGTTTTGAAAAACAATTCTGTATACTAGTCATTTATTGATAATTTAACCTAAAGTTATCGCATGAAAAAAAATTATCAAAAAATGATATTAAATTGCCAACCTATTATAAGAAATATGAATAAGTTTACTAATTACTACAATGAAAAGATTAGCTTAGTTCGGTACTTTGTGCTGACTTTGTTTATTCTTTTAGGCGTCAGTACTGCTTCTGCCCAGTATTGTACATCCAACGCAACGTCAACGGCAGACGAGGATATAGCCTCGGTTTATTTGAAAGGTAACACAGTTACATTAAACAATGTGTCAGCTGCGCCAACCTGTCAGACTTACACCGACTGGACAGCCTTGACTCCTGTTGACTTATCGGCAGGAAGACAGTACAGTATCACTGTTACTGAGAGTACTTGTAATGGTCACTACACCTATGCATGTAATGCGTGGATTGACTACAACAAGAACAATACTTTCGAATCAGGTGAAGCTGTTTCTCCTACATCACAGTCTAAATCAGGTGCAGGTGCTGTATTCACATACACATGGACAGTGCCATGTAACATCACTCCTGGAAATACCAGAATGAGAGTTGTTTTGATTGAAGGTTCTGTATCAAACCCAGGTAGTGCCTGCGGTACTTACACTTGGGGTGAAACTGAAGATTACACAGTAAGTTTACAATTACCAAGTTCAGTTAATGCTAACTTTATCGCACCAAGTTCTGCTTGGGTTAAAGCGGTAGTTAAATTCATTAACAGCAACCCTACTGGTTACATTTCACACACATGGGATGCTAACAATGATGGTATCATCGAAGCTCCAAACAGTGTTAACTTTAACTATACTTGGACTTCAGCTGGTAACAAGTGTGTTAAATTGAAATCTGCTAACTGTTTAGGTGCAGATTCAATCGTTAAATGTTTAAACGTAGTAGCTCCTACTGCAATTCCAGTTGCTGATTTCGTTGCTGACAAAGTAACAATTGAGCAATATGGTTCTATGAAATTATATGATTTGTCAACTAATGGTCCATGGGCATGGACTTGGGATGTTTATGATTCAACAACATATGCATCATCAGGTTTTTATCCAAGTTTAGCGACTGGTGAAGTATATTCAGATCCATGGGGTAACGGAAGTACAGAATTCTCACAGAATCCTGAATTCGCATTCGATTATCCTGGTTGTTATACAATCGTTTTAACAAGTCAGAATGACGTTGGTCCATCAGTTACAAAAAGAAAAGTTTGTTATGTAACAGTAACATTACCTACTCAATACAACTTAGGATACGGTACTTACGGTCCAAACAACGACAACGTAGTTGGAAGTTCTGCAGGTACAATTTTTGATGACGGTGGTCCAGGCTTAAATTACGGTAACAACCAAGGTTTAGGTTCACGTTCATACTTACAAATCACTCCTTGTAACGCTAAGAAAATCACTTTGAAAATGACAACTTTGAAATTCAAAGATGCTGGTGATAAATTAAGCGTTTGGGATGGTAAAACTCCAGGCGGTCCTGGTACTACCTTATTAGCTACTTGGTCAGTAGGTGCTAAAGCTCCAGCTACTGTAGTTGCAACTAGTGGTAGCATGTACTTATTATTCGAAGCTGATGCATCTGGTGTAGACTCAGGTTATGCTGGTTCTTACACTTCTGAACTTGGTCCAGCTACTGTACCAACTCCGGCATTCTCTCCTAATTCAGTACCAAGTTACAACAGTACTCCAATTCTGTTTACAAATACTACACAAAACATCGTAGGTGTTCCAACTTGGGAATGGACAATTGATGGTGCACAGGTTAGCAATAACACTGGCAAAGATTTCAGATATACTTTCTACACAGATGGTCAGTATGAAATTTGTGCTGAGATTAAATCTTGTGTTGGTAACAACAAAACTTGTAAAACAATTGACGTAATTACACCAAATCAACAAACAATGTTAGATTTCACTGCTTCTAGCAGAAGACCAAACATCAACGTTGATGTAGTTTCATTAATTCCACAAAGCGATAACGCCAACAGATTTGAGTGGACTATCTTCCCAACAACATATACTTTGATGAATCCTCCAGCGTCACCATCTACATATGGTACCGGATTTGTTAAATACAATGCTACTCCTGGTGATTCTATTCCAAAACCAAGATTGAAGTTCACTTCACCTGGTTGCTATACCATCACTTTGAAAGCATACAACTCATTAGATCCAACTAACACAACAAAAACTGTTGTTAAAAATAAGTTTATCTGTGCATTGGATTACTGTTTACCAGCATCATACATTTTAAGTTCTGACGTTGGAATTAACAGAGTTCGTATTGTTGACGGTTCAAATGACCTGATCAACAACTATTCAACTTCTGGTGATGTTGCATTCACTGATTACAGCAAAACTGTAAAAGCTAACTTAACATACGGTAAAACTTATACTATCGAAGTATCAAGAACTGGTAATGTTGACCCAGCAAACAGAAAAGCTTGGATCGACTGGAACATCGACGGTGACTTTGATGATGCAGGTGAGCAGATTTTAGTAGAATCTAGCACTTACAATCAAATTTACAGCACAACATTTACAGTTCCAGCATTATCAGCTTCATTTGAAGGCACTACAAGATTACGTGTTGCTGCAAACTATAACAACGAGAATACCACTGCTTGTGGTCCAATCACAGCTGGTGAATACGAAGATTATGGAATCGTTTTAGCTAACGATAACATGCCTCCAGTAATCACACTTTTAGGTAGCGATACAGTAAGAATTGAAGTTGGTTCATCATACACTGATGCCGGTGCAACTGCATACGATGCTTCAGAAGGTGACATCAGCAGCAGTTTAGTAATGACTACTGACTTAGATGCAGCAGTAACAGGTTTATACACTGTTGAGTACAATGTAACTGACAAATCTGGTAACAGAGCAGTTCCTGCTATCCGTACTATCATTGTTGTTAACGACTTGACAAAACCAGTATTAACTTTAAATCCTGGTGCAAGCGGATGTATTGAAGCTAGAAGAGACAATCTTCCATATGTTGATCCAGGTGCTACTGCAACTGACAACAAAGCTCCATTCAACCTAAACTCTTCAATTGTAACTACTGGTTCAGTTGATACAAAAACAATTGGTAATTATGTTATCACTTACTACGTACAAGACGTAGCAGGTAACTCAGTAACTAAAACAAGAAATGTTTGTGTTGAGGATACTAAAGCTCCAACAGTTGATCCACTAGGTGATACTTCAATTCAGATTGGTAGTGTTTGGATTGACCAAACTACAGCAACTGATGCATATGATTTAACTCCAACACTTAACAAAACTTGGTGGACAGTACCAGTTAACACTTTAGTGAGAGCTACTTACAGCGTAACTTACGAAGCGGTTGATGGTTCTGGTAACATTTCTAATCCAGCTACAATCAGACATTACAGAGTGGATGACTTCATTCCTCCAGTAATTAGTCTTAACACATTTGACATTGTGGAGCATGAAGTAAGAACTCCTTACAACTCAATCGCTGCTACTGTATCTGATAACTTCTATGGCGCAGGTCAGGTTTCAATTATCAGAAAGTCAAGCAATGTTAACTACAACGTATTAGGTACATACACTGAAGTGTTCGAAGCAATCGACGGTTCTGGTAACGTTTCTACTAAAACAAGAACTGTAAAAGTGGTTGATACTAAATCTCCAAAAGTTTGGGGTGAAATCATCCATGGTTGCGTTGGTGAAAACATCTGGCCAATGTGGGGTCTGTCAACTACTGACAACTACTACAGCCCAAGTCAGTTATTACCTTTAGTTGAAATCGTAAGTCAGAATGTGAACATTTGGGAAGAAGGTATTTACTCTATTACTTACAGAGTAACTGATCCAAGTGGTAACACTTCTGAAGAGTTCACCAGATACGTATACTACACTTACTGGCCAAAATGTTACAACAGCACAGTATCAGTTAATGATCTGAAATCTGTTGAAGAAAAAGTAAGCGTATATCCTAACCCAACTAGTGGTATCGTAAACATCGACCTGCAAGGTGCATTAGCACAAACTGCAACTCTTGAAGTTTACAACGCAATGGGTCAGTTAGTAGTAAGCAAAAACTACAACGAAGTAAGCGGTAAATTTGATGTTAATCTGAGCGGAAACGCAGCAGGTGTTTACACCATCAAGTTAATTGCAAACGGCGAGGTAGTAACTAAGCGCGTAGTACTGCAATAATTTATCTAATCTAATAATAGAAAAGCACCGGTTAATAGCCGGTGCTTTTTTTTTGATAAGAGATCTAGGTTTGATTATAGGATAAAAACAGCAGCAAGTTCAGCGATTAAGTAAAACTTCAATTTAAAGCTCATACAGGCAGTTATTCATTTTAACATAGCTGAATATACACAAAGAGAAATACATCTTAGCAGAGCTCAAAATAGAGCTTAATCCAGATCATCTATTATATCAGATGGCACATCAGAACTATGATGACCATAAAGACTAATTATTGTGGAATAAATAGCCATAAAAGCAATCCCAGAAGAGAGGGCTATATTACCATAAGGCCAATGAAGAATTTTAAGAATTGCACCCAGAACAATTGTAAAGCTGGCAAGCGGACGAATTATTGTAATTAGTTTTCGTATTTTAGATGGTAATTTATCATATTTCAATTTTTCGGATTCATGAAAGAAAATAGAAAGTAAAAACCACAACAATAAAATTCCACTGGGTAGCAGACGATAAACCATTGCCAGGGTAAAATTTCCATTATAATCCCAAATCTGCTGTAATACAATCAAAGAGAAAGCCAGCCAAAGCAGAATGGTTCTGAAATGTGTCATATATTAGCTATATAACGGAAAACGCTTCATCAGATTATTCACCTGAGTGCGAATTTCCATTAATTTGGCTTCATCTGCATGGTTCATCAGTGCCTGATCGATAAGTTCGGCTATTGTTTCCATATCAGATTCTTTCATACCACGAGTTGTAACTGCTGGAGTACCTAATCGAATTCCAGAGGTAACAAATGGAGATCGGGTCTCAAAAGGCACTGTATTTTTATTAATAGTAATATCACATTTAACAAGGGTATTTTCAGCAAGTTTTCCGGTAATAGCATCACCTTTTGGGCGCAAATCAATCAGCATTAAGTGATTATCGGTACCACCTGATATTATTTTATAGCCCCTTTTTACCATTGCCTGAGCAAGAGCGTCAGCATTAGCTTTCACCTGCTGCATATAGGTTTTATATTCTGGCGTTAGAGCTTCACCAAATGCTACTGCTTTGGCAGCGATAACATGTTCCAATGGTCCCCCTTGAGTACCTGGAAAAACTGCACCATCTAGCACCGCACTCATCATTTTAGGTTCACCCTTTGGTGTTTTTAGGCCCCATGGATTTTCAAAATCTTTACCCATCATGATAACGCCACCTCTTGGACCTCTTAAAGTTTTATGTGTGGTAGAAGTAACGATGTGGCAATGAGGAATTGGATTATTTAAAAGACCAGCAGCAATTAGTCCTGCAGGATGTGAAATATCAGCAAGAAGAAGCGCACCAACATTATCAGCTATTTCACGAAGTTTTTTATAATCCCAGTCTCTGCTATAAGAAGAAGCGCCACAAATGATTAATTTAGGATTTTCTCTTTTAGCTATTTCTTCAATTTTATTAAAGTCGATGCGACCATCAGCTTCTTCCACACCGTAAAAACTTGGCACATATAATTTACCAGAGAAATTAACTGGAGAGCCATGCGTTAGGTGACCACCGTGACTAAGGTCGAATCCAAGGATTTTATCTCCAGGATTCAGGCAGCCGAGCATCACTGCTGCGTTAGCCTGAGCACCACTGTGCGGCTGAACATTGGCCCATTCTGCGCCAAAGAGTTGTTTTAATCTATCGATAGCAAGTTGTTCAACCTGATCTACCACTTCACAACCGCCGTAATATCTTTTACCTGGTAAACCTTCTGCATATTTATTAGTTAAGACGGACCCCATAGCTTCCATAACCTGCTTGGAAACAAAGTTTTCAGAAGCAATTAACTCGATGCCATGTTCCTGGCGATTAAGTTCTTTTTGTATTAAATCAAATACAACTGTATCTCTTTGTGCGTTCATTATTAAGGGCAAAGATATTTAAACTTTTTAAATTCTTATTTTTTTGTAAAAATTCAATTAGATTAATATATTTGTTGTCTTGAAGAAAAAGTACTTTTCAAAAAACACTTTTTTTCTATTTTGTTCTTTGTTTATAGCATTGATAACCAATGCTCAAGGGAATAGATTGTCTTTTGTCATCAGTGGTCCGAAGAATCTTTCAATCTGTGGGGTCAATGATTCTGCTTTTATAGAGGCTTATAATATCTCATCCGGACCAGTTAACAACATCACCATAAAGTTGATTTTACCATCTGGAATTAACTATGTAAAAGGGTCATATTTTGGAACAGGTATAAGTGAGGCAAATATTTCTAATTTAAATCAGCCAATATTCAATGTTCCAAATTTATTGTTAGCAAAGAATACCAAGTTCAGAGTATTATTGACTGCTGATTGTAATTTACTTACTTTTTTGAACAGTAGCAGTACGCCTACAGTTAGTTTAAGAGCAGATTACACGGGAAATTTTGATGTAGGAAGTTCTATTCCTTATTCAGTCAGAGTCCCATCAGTTCAGTATGGAACTGTTACTAATCTTTCTTACACAGGAGATGTTGCCACCAAATTCAGCAGAAGTATTACTATTGGGAATTATGGAAAAGGGCCATTGCGGGAAATTAAACTTACCAGGTATAACGGGAAGGATATCCAGACATATTTTGTTAGTAAAGGCAATACAGTATTTAAAGGAGACACTGTAATAACAATATTCAACACTTCGCATTTTAAGACTATAGGCAATCTGGATACATTTCTAGACCAGAATGAGACAATAACATTTACTGATTCAAATTTGATAAAGGCTTGTAAATTACTCAGCACTAATTTCGAGTTAAGTTGGGGGTGTGGAGGAAAATCATGTCAGGTAAGTAAGTTATCAGGATCAGCTTTAATAAGCAATAAAACGCCGACATTAAAGGCTATTCCATTGCCCGTATACCCTACTTGTTACAACAACAATACATTTAAATCCGAAATTCGTTTTGTCAATACAGGCAATATGCCAGCGATAACTCCGCGATTAGCGATATCATCTAATTATGCTTATATGTTTTCTAGTTTTGATACTAGCTCTATACGCATGAAAGTTGGATACAAAGGCACATGGTACAGACCAGTAAAGGACAGTACAACTAGTTCTTACAATTTGGGCTATTATGGTTGTATAGGTTTATATCCTATAGGATTGTTCAGGGTTAAATGTCCCGATTTAAAGCCGAATGATACAGTGTTTTTAACCTGGAATACAACATCATGTACACCTCCACCATGCAGTAATGCCAGCATGGTTGTTAATAGCTGGGCCTATTATGCAGATTTTAAAGATCAGTGCAAGAATCTGAAAACAGTTCCATGGACATGGGGAAAGGTTTATGATCAACATTATTTCACAGGCTCAACATTTAGTCCGACAGATTTAATCAGCAACCAAACAGGTGAGTTCAGAACTTATATCAATTCAGCGAGTTTATTAAACAGAAGTTCGTCAGCTTCTTATGTTGTAGACTTGATATTACCAAAGGGTTTGACACACAGTAAGCAAAAAAAGGATTTTTATTTTATCAATTCAGATTTAACAGCCTATTGGAATCCGGACAGTATTGTTCAGAAAGGCGATACGTTGAGGGCTTACTTTCCGCATCCTGTACCAATTACTTTGACAGGTGCAGAATTGGTGTATTATCTGAAGGCAGACTGTTCAAAAAGTGGGTCGAACGGTAATCAGAATATTACCACTCAAATTCGCTATATACCAGACAAGACATGCGGTAGTAAGGAATGGATATTTCTATATTGTCAGACGCAACAGGTAAAGATACATTGTATCAGTAATTGTGCAGGAGGCATGAAGTTCAGAAATTTCAGGGTTCAGAGAATGTCATTTGGAAGACCAGACAATGATAATGATGGCAAGCCAGATGCAAGTGGAACTTTAGACAGCTTAAAAGTAAGAGAAGAACGTTGTATATACGGGGATACAATTCAAGCCGAATATTTTGGTGTCGTTAAACGAACCAGTTCAATTATTACATGGAGGAATGCATACATAGAGAGTACTATAACCTATGGGAAGAATCTGGATATTGCAGGAATACAGTTATTAGTTTGGCGAAGGGGTGTAACTTTATCATTGAATTGCAACCAGATTAAAAGCTGGAAAACAGTTACTGGCAATAATGCAACATTTAAAATAGACCTGAGTACAGATTCGATGCCGAATTGTGTATCGTCAGGATTCCGGTATAGCAATGATGACAGTTTAGTGGTAAAGGTAAAATACAGAGTTAATGGAAATCTAGGAAGCACCATACAGAATTTAAATTTCAGCAATAGGTTTTACACCAGTAATGTCAACAACCCAACGAGTAATGCCAACAAGTTTCAATGTGATACTTTTTCTGGTCAGATGATACTTGCCGGGTATTTTTTCACAACTTGTTGCAGCGACAATTATCAACTAAACTCATGTGCTACTATCAACGTGAATAATTATTTTTATCTGGGTATAGGTGGTAATAGTTATGGAGGTAATAATTATTTTCCATATGAGTATCGAAATTTTGCAAAAATCAAATCCATCAGATTTTATATGCCAGCGGGCATGAAAATGAAGAATGCTTATATGGCTCAATACCGAACAAGCGGATCAAATAAAACTACGGTTGAATTA
>JACCDQ010688759.1_pt1 | contig 20352 bp, 15 predicted proteins | sample 7446031 | NCBI WGS metagenome assembly JACCDQ01 (sample SAMN15323442, study PRJNA562643) | freshwater metagenome | isolation source: river surface water | place: USA:Blue River Watershed | collected 2017-08-17
GTATTCGTCACAACAGCCAAAGTCAAGAATAATAAAAGAAGTCAGTTTTTTGTTTGCATCAAAAACCAAGGCTGATAGCTCTTGATAGCCTTCAAAAACTGGAACAAACTGATTTTCTTTTTGTAGAAAAATCTTAACTAAACTTGCTTCTGATCCACTAAAACCTCCATAAATGACATCTAATTTCCCATCAGCATTCAAGTCCATAAAGTGAAAACAGTCTTTGAATTTTTTTTCCTTGTAAGATTCATTATCATAATAGTAAGCCAAAGAATCAAAGTGAACTTTTAGTTTTTCTGAGATTTGTTTTCGATAGGTGTCTGTAACCTGCGTATCAAACTTACGCCAATCAATCGTATCGGCATATACAAAAAAACGCATAGGCTCTAATACTTCTTGATTTTTACTTACTGAATCTATACTCAATCCTGCTAAAGAATCTGGAGCAGTATTATTTTTATCGTTTTTTTCAGAAGAACAAGCAAAGGCAAATAAGCCTATAAAAATTAAATAAATGGTGAACCTATTTTTCATATCATAGAAATATTGAAGAGTGTGATAAAACGCAGTTAAGTTATATTGATGGATTAGATTTCTTGCCTTATTATATTGAGGATGGTTAATTGATGAGTTACGCAAAAGTTTAATCATTCCTAAAAAGAACGGATAAGGATTACGCCTGCAATAATCAAAAGCATTCCTATAATTCTAAAAATGTTGATACTGTGTTGGGCATGAACGAGGATATTGAAATGGTCTAGTACAAGCGAAATAAAGAGTTGCCCTGCCACTACCAAACCGAACGTAAGTGCTGGGCCCAACCTAGGAAAAGCTAAGACAATGGTTGTAACATAAAATGCCCCTAAAATACCTGCAAGCCAAGTGTATGCTGGCACATGGCGTAATTCAGAAAAATTAAAACCTTGCTTGCTTACGCCTGCATAAGTCAGCATTGCGACCGTTCCGACAGCGAAAGAAATAAGTGATGCCCAAACTGGACTTTCGATGGCTTTTCCCATCTTCGTATTTAAGCCTGCTTGAATGGGTAACAAAGCTCCTGCTAAAGCTACCATGATAATCCATATAAATTTAGACATATTTTTTTAGTAATATCAATCGTTTTTTAAATTTTGAATAAACATAAAAGCGTGTTTGCTTTAGAGTTGCAGACCAAAACCAAACACGTTATGACAGAGCTAAGAACGACTATCGCCACAATATTAAAAAGATGGGGGGACTAAACAAATCACAGAGATTTTTTTTAGCCCATCCCATGCGTTTATTTTGTCCCTATTGATTTATCCCCAACGAAACGAGCATCACAGCAACAAATCAAGTGATTATCAATAAGTTTGGTTTATTGGTTTATTATCTTGAAGCTGGTTAATTGATGAGTTACTCCAGCAAAAGTTTTCTGAAAAATGCTTTCCTATCGTTTAATTGGTATTAATAGGAATAAGCAATTTAAGGCTTATATTTCGCCCCATATTAAAAACGCCCATTCGCCCCGTAGCAGGATTTACGTCGAGGTATTTGAGCCTGCTTTGATGACTTTGGTAAATAGTGTCGAAAAGATTATTTGCCGCAATGTACAAGGAAGCAAAAGTACGTTTGTTTTTTGTGATAAAACTAGCACCAAAACCCACGTTAACAAGCGAATAAGCTGGGGTAAGCGTTTCGGTATTGTAAGCCAACAATACTTTGTTTTGCTCAAATGTATGCTCTACTTCGAGCATCGCATAAGGATTGCGCAGGAATTGCCCAACCTGATTTTTGGTCCATTTTAATTGAACAATCCACCGTGGAGCAGGCATAAAAGGCAAAAAACGAGCCGAATCGTTGCGAGCCGAAAGGTTGCGTCCTTCTACCAATGAAAAGCTTTGCATAATACGCCAATTAGGCAAAAACCTAGGACTATACGTAACACTGGCTTCTACGCCTTTTAGCCAAGCATTTCCTTGAACGTATTGAAATACTGGCACACCGGCAATCAGAGAATCTTGCTTTTGTGCCGTTTGTACTTTTTCGGTATAAGAATATTGTTGAATACTATTGCTAAACAAACTCATTTCGGCATACCATGCGTCATTTTCCCAAGAAAAACCCAAATCTCCTTGCCAAGAAACTTCTGATTGCTGTTTGATATTGCCTTTTTCGTAGCGATACGTTCCTGCGTGTTCGCCATTCGACGACAATTCGGCAACACTTGGAGCTCGAAAACCACGAGCAATATTGGCTTTTAAAGCCCATTGTTCCGACACTTTCCATACAGTTCCCACACTTCCTGTGATATTCTGGTAGGCATTTTGTAATCCTGCAAAGCGTTCGCTTGTCGTTGCCGAAGGTTGCGTCTGAAATTTGCCATTACTATCAATATACAAAGGCGAAATATCTAAGTTTCGATGGTCATAGCGCAGTCCTCCGCTGACAATCCAATGCTTGATTTTTTTCTTAGCAAAAACAAAGATTCCTTTATCAAAAAGCGTAAAATTAGGATATAATGTTTCGTTGCCTCGGTTATTCATTTGTTGGTACAAGCCATTGCTTCCTATGGTTATTTCCCAGGTATTTTTTTCAGGAAAATAATACCGAAAATCATAATAGAGGTTTTGTAAAAAGAAATATAAATCTGGCTCATAAGGCTTTAGCACGTTTCCGTATTCACGGCGATGGTTTTGGCTATACGACAACACAGCACTTGCCGAGGCTTTGCCAATGAAAAACATGTTATTGGAGGAGATTTTATAATTTTGTAAAAACTGAGAATTGGCAGGATTAATACTGGGCTTTTCTAGGCTTGTGCGGTCGGCTTCTTGCCCTACAATTTGACCATTACTGTCGAGATTATATTGCATGAATTTTCCTTGTGAATTGCGTAGCCCATCAATGATATTGATTTTTTGATTAAAACTCGAAAAATATAAACGGCTGTAGCCCCAAGAGCGGTTTGTTCCTAATACACCATTATAGTTCCATTCATGAAAATTTGAACCTAACACCTTGCCATCGGCAGGATTTTGATAATTGCCTGCCTCTTTCAAGCTCAGGCGTGCCGCCCAAGTCCATTTGTTTGTGTGTTGAGCCAAATTGACCGACGACCCGTGCAGCCCTTGATTTGTTTGATAATTATACAGAACGCTCCCCGTAAGCCCGTGGCTTTCGTTGGGCATAGCCGTCACCACCGACATCACGCCGCCGATGCCATCCGAGCCATACATCAAAGAGCCCGCCCCCCTGATAATCTCGTAGCGGTCTATCGAATATTCGTCGATATGCAACGAATGTTCTTCGCCCCATTGGTTATCTTCTTGCCTTACGCCATCGTGCATCGTAATCACCCGATTGAAGCCCAATCCTCTGATAACAGGCTTGGCGAGGGTTGCACCAGTCGTAATTTGCGACATCCCGGGCATTTTGCTTATGGCATCTACCAAATTGGTCGAGCCTGTTTGCAACCACTGCGTTTTGGTCAGGGCGGCAATCGGGATGGGACTTTCTTTAACAACCGTTTTGGCACTCGACCCCGACACAATCACCTCTTCCATTGAAAAAGCCGTTGGTTGTAAAGTCACATCATGGCGGCTATTTGCCCGCACATCAATAGGTAAAATATGTGTTTTATACGATACGAAGCTTATTTGTAAAGTATATTTTCCCGCAGGAATCGACTCGAAAGTATATATTCCTTGGGCATTGGTTGTACTACCACGCTTCAATTCTACCAAATATACCGAAGCTCCCACCAGCATTTCGCCGCTTTGTTTGGCACTTACCAAGCCTTGCAACTGGTGTTGCCCCCATGCTAGTGTGTGAGCCAACAAACTGATAACAAATAAGATATACTTCATCATGGTTTGAGATATTGAATATTTTAGATTAGTCTAAATTTTAATACAAATATATACTAAAAATATTTTCAAAAAAATATACATTAAAGTTTAAGACCTTTTAAATAAATATTTTTATTGACTTAAAACCTCATTCTCTTATCGAACCATCCAAAACCCTATATACCGCATTGATTTTATTTTTACTTTAGGATAAATTTTCTTTTTTTTATAATGAATTTAATTTTTCTAATTAAATTCGCAGAACAGAACAGTACAGAACAGGCATCAACGAAAAGGCTATTAATTTTTCAATAATTTCAAGTACAATAGCTTTATAGCTGTTGCATCATTCCATTTTCAAACCCCATTGTAAAATGTTAAAAAAACTACTCTGCTTGCTTGTACCCGTTTCGGTATATGCGCAAACAGACATACCGCTCAATGATTTGCGTAGTTTTCAAAACCCAAGTGCCACTTGGACTGTAGAAGGTGACGTAACTGGTACACCCGATGGCGAATCCCTGAAAGTTTCGCCAGGCAAAGGGGTTTTGGTTAATACCCTCAAAGGACAAAAATACCAACGCACCGACGACCTTGTTTTTGGTTTTGCACACGAAGACATCCGTCTTTCCTTAGACTACATGATTCCGAAAGGCTCTAATTCAGGCATTTATTTACAAAGTCGGTATGAAATTCAAATCTTAGATAGTTGGCTCAAAGTAACGCCTACAGACGGCGATGCAGGAGCGATATATCACCGTTGGGACGAGTCGAGAGGAGCAGGCAAAGAAGGCTACGAAGGACACGCTCCACGCCAAAATGCCATCAAAGCACCAGGCTTGTGGAACCACCTCGAAATTGACTTCAAAGCCCCTCGCTTCGATGCCAAAGGCAATAAAATTGCCAATGCACGCATCGTAAAAATTAGCTTGAACGGCGTACTTATTCATGAAAATATTGAATTGTTGGGCGTTACGAGAGGAGCAGTTTCGACACAAGAAGTAGCCAAAGCCCCTTTGATGATTCAAGGCGACCACGGACAAGTAGCTTTCAAGAACATTAAATACGAAATTTTCGACAAAGCTCCCGTGACTTACTCTCCTGCCAAATACACTTTTTACAAAGGTAAATTTGGCAATTTGCAAGCAGGTAGCAGCACACCCGTACAAACAGGTACTGTAGCACAGCCAAGCGTAAAAGTAAGCGAAGTAAAAGCCGATTTTCTCCTACAATTTGAAGGGAAATTGACCATTCCTGAAACCGACACTTATACTTTTATTACCAATTGGACAGGCTCAGGGGCTTTACTCATTGACGGCGACACCCTTACCAAAGGCAATCATTGGTACAGCGAAGATATAATTGCCAGCAAAAAAATCACCGCAGGCGAGCATTCATACAAATTGTTGTATGCCAAAGATTTTGGTTGGGGGCCTAGAGGCTTAGGTTTGTTTGTAGAAAGAGTAGGTGCCCAACGCACTGCCATCACCGAGCGTACCTCATTGCCTGAGCCAGAAGCTACGCCTTTGGTAGAAATCAAAGTAAGCGACGATACCAAGCTACAGCGTTCGTTTGCCATGTATAAAAATACGAAGAAAACCCACGTCATTCATGTAGGAATGCCCGGAGGCTTAAACTATTCTTATAACCTCAACCAAGGGAGCTTTTTACAAGCATGGAGAGGCAAGTTTTTAGATGCAACCCTCATGTGGCACGACCGAGGCGAGCCGCAGTTGGGTTCACCCATGGGCGTAGTCGTTGTACAAAACAATACCTTCCCTTTAGCCATTTTAGCAGATGCCAATGCCGCTTTTAGCGATTCGTTGGGTACGCAGGATTTACAATACAAAGGTTATATTTTACAAAAAACTGGCAGTACCACTTTCCCTGTTTTTCAGTATCACTACAAAGGCATCAAAGTAAAAGATACAGCCATACCACAAGCCAATAACCAAGGAATTGTACGAAAAATTACGGTAGAAGGAACGCCAGCCAACTTGTATGCCTTAGTAGCCGAAGGCGAAGCCATTGTAAGCCTAGGCAACGAACGCTACGGTATCGACAATCAGCAATACTATGTAGAAATCCTTGATAACCAAAAAGCGTTTATTCGTGACAACAAAGGCAAAAAGCAATTGGTAGTAGCACTCAACAATGCCTCAACAATTTCGTACCAAATCACTTTTTAAGCCTTGTATCTTTTTTGAATTTAGCATCTTATGAAAAAGCAATTCTATCATATTCTCCTTGCAGGCTTGTTGCTTTCGACAGCCAGTAAAGGTTTGGCACAAAATAAACCCAAGCCTTATACCGAAGAAGATTTTTACGAAATAAAAACCATTGCCATTCCCGACGACATCAAGCTCGAAATTGGCGGTATTGCTCCCCTACCCGACGGCAGAGTAGCCGTATGTACTCGTCGTGGGGAGGTTTGGATGGTCGAAAACCCCTATCAATTGAATGGTACAAAACCAAGCTATACCCTTTTTGCTAGTGGCTTGCACGAATCGTTGGGCTTGGCTTACCACAACGGAGTCTTGTACTGTACCCAACGAGCCGAACTTACCAAACTGATAGACACCGATGCCGACGGCAAAGCCGATGTTTATGAATGTGTTGCCACCTGGGATTTGTCGGGCAATTACCATGAATATTCTTATGGCCCAGTCTTTGATAAAAATGGCGATATGTACCTCACCTTCAACGTGGCGTGGGTTGGCTACGGCGAAGGCAAACTAGCTAAATGGCGTGGTTGGTTAGTCAAAATCAAACCAGATGGAACATTAGAACCCATAGCCACGGGACTTCGCTCGCCAGCAGGCTTCACCGTAAACTCGAATAACGAGGTATTTTATGGCGAAAACCAAGGCGACTGGGTTGGTTCGGGGCGTGTTACGCACCTAGAAAAAGGCGATTTTGCAGGCAATGCAGGAGGTTTATATTGGACAAAAGAACCCAATTCTCCACTCAAACTTACCAGAGAAGACCTTCCAGACAACGGCGAGCCGATGTACGAAGCTGCCAAAAAAGTAAAAGCCCTAAAACTCCCAGCCGTGTGGTTTCCACACGCATTGATGGGTATTTCTACGGCCGATATGATTGAAGACCAAACGGGCGGTAAATTTGGTCCTTTTCAAGGACAATACATCGTATTCGACCAAGGGCAATCGAAGGCCATGCGGATGAGTTTAGAAAAAATCAATGGCAAATACCAAGGGGCTTGTTATCCGTTTAGAGATGGCTTCCAGTCGGGAACGGTACGAGCAAGATGGGGTAACGACGGCTCTATTTTGGTTGGTATGACTTCTCGTGGTTGGGGTTCTACAGGAAAAGATTTGTATGGCTTTCAGCGATTGGTTTGGAATGGTCGTATGCCATTTGAAATGAAGCAAATAAAAGCTACACCCGATGGTTTTGAAGTTGAATTTACGCAACCTGTAAGCAAAGCATCAGCCGAAAGCTGGGCCGCTTACGAACTCAAAAGCTTTACCTACAAATACCATCACCAATACGGTAGCCCGATTATCAACCAAGAAAAATTGAACTTAAAAGGATTAATCCTTTCTAGCGACCGCACCAAAGTTCGTTTAGTGCTTGATAATTTGAGAAAAGGCTATATTCATGAAATCAGAGGAACAGGTTTGTTGAACGACGAAGGACAACCTTTACTTCATGACGTAGCGTATTATACCCTCAACGACATTCCTGCGGGCGAGTTGGCCAAAGGTTATCTTGTACCTAAAGCCACCACAACGACACCAGCCAAAACAACGCCTGTCAAGAAAGAAGCAACAACAAAAGCCACCAGCAGCAACGACCTCATTGATGCCAAACAAGTAGCTGCTTTGTTGAAAAAGCACGCCTGTACCAGTTGTCATGCCGAAAACACCCGTGTTGTTGGACCTCCTTTTGTCGAAGTGGCTAAAAGAAATTATACCAATGAGCAAATTTTAGACTTGGTGTATCACCCCAAACCAGAAAACTGGCCCGACTACGCCACAGAAATGGCTTCGATGACACACGTGCCGAAAGGCGATGTGTTAAAAATTGCCGCATGGATTAATTCGTTAGGTAAAAAACAAAAGCCCGATTTGAACAAAATCGAAAACCACGACTAATATTGCCATGTGGTAGCATAAAACCATATTAAAGCTATAAGGAACTTGAGATTGTTGATGCCAGAGGTGTAAAAAATACCCTTTGCAGGTTAGAAATCAATCATTTGTCCAATCCTTTAGTACAGTAAAAAACTTCTCTTGAAGATAAAACCTTCAAGAGAAGTTTTTTTTAACTACGCATACCTCTTCTCTCCCGAGCTCAATATTATCCAAATATTACCAAAAAGGAGCAATCTTTAACATTTTCTTAAATTTCAATCAATCTTTTACTAATATTATCATCATAGCTTTGCATTATCAAAGTTTTGCTATGTGCCGAGGCGTTGGAATAGAAAAGAGGCTTATATAGCTTGGTAGCATAACATAGCATCAAGTAGTTTGAATAGTTTTAGGTCTAGCCAAACTACTGAGTACGAAATAAAGACAAGAAGTCCGTTAGGATTTTTTATATTGGTGTAGTCAATAAAGGTCTTGGGTTCTACCTAAGACCTTTTTGTTATAGCGTATTCGTTTCTTGGCGTAAGTCCTCCTGTCTAGGGAAGTTCCTTGCCACAATGCGGGCAGTATTTGTGTTTGCTACTTTGTTTGTGTGAGGCAATATGTTCGGCAAAGCCAGAAGCCAAAATACCCGTAGGCAAAGCAATAAACGCAATTCCTGACAAGGCAATAATACCCCCAAAAAGCTTACCTAAAATAGTCACAGGATAAATGTCGCCGTAGCCAATGGAAGTAATCGTGGTGACACCCCACCAGAGTGTCGCTGGAATACTCGAAAACACTTTCGGCTGGGTGGGGTTTTCGATATAATACATAATAGAAGAGGCAATGAGCAATAGAAAAACGATAAATACAAGGCTCAACACCAGTTCTTCTCGTTTTTCTTTGATCACACTTTTAATAACCCGCAACGCATGAATATAACGAGTAAACTTAAATACCCGAAATATTCTAAACAAACGCAAGAGCCTAATCAAGCTGGTATCAGAAGCAAAATGCGAAAGGTAAAAAGGCAAAATTGCCAATAAATCAATGATAGCGGCAATAGAAGTCAAATACCGCAAACGCCCCCAAAAAGGATGCTTGTAGCGTTCGTTTTCGGTGCAAACCCACAAACGCAAGAGGTATTCGATGGTGAAAAAACAAACGGAACAGTACTCAAAATCAAGGAATAAATCGTTATATTCTTGCCGAACACTTTTGATAGAATGCAGCACAATGGCAATGGTATTAAGCGAAATAATGCTTAATAATACAAGATTGAATATCCACGTAATGCCGCCTTTCGCACCACGGCTTACTTCTAGGGTCTGGTAAACTTTCTGTTTTAGGGTCGGTTGCATAATTTATCTTACTAGCTTGTACAAGATAAGCAATTTATCGACAAAATAGGCAACCAAGCCATTTTTTCCATTAGCTGAAGCTTAATTTACCGCTCCTTCTTCTGTCTGTAACTGTTTTTCGTATAAATCTTTGTAAGCTCCTTCCAAACTCATTAGCTCTTCATGCGTCCCCTGTTCGACGATTTTACCACCGTCGAGCATGATAATTTTATCGGCTAATTTTGCCGATGATACCCTGTGCGAAATAATCACAGAAGTACGTCCTTGCATGATTTTTTGTAAATTATTGAGAATTTGATGCTCGGTTTTGGTGTCAACAGCCGACAAACAATCGTCCAAAATCAACACTTGTGGCCCTCGTGCAATCGCCCTCGCAATGGATAGCCGCTGTTTTTGTCCGCCCGACAGCGTAACGCCTCTTTCGCCTAAAACGGTTTCAAATTGGTTCGGAAAATCGAGGATATTTTGGTACAAATCAGCGTCTTTGGTTGCCTGAACGATTTGCTCTTCGCTAAGATGTGTAGCACCAAAACGCACATTGTTACGAATGCTATCCGAAAACAAAAACACATCTTGCGGTACATACCCAATATGGCTACGCAAATGACGCACGTTCCAAGCTTGGATAGGTTGATTGTCAATTAAAATTTGTCCTTGGTTTACATCATACATGCGGCATAACAAATTAGCAATGGTACTTTTGCCTGAACCAGTTGTTCCTAAAATAGCCACCGACTCGCCAGGGGCGACGGTCATTGAGAAATTTTGCAAAGCTACAATGCCCGAATCGGGATAGGTGAAATCTACATTTGCCACCGTAATTGCTCCTTTGATAGGTACTTCGAGTTCTTGGGTAGAAATTATATCGGTTTTAATATTCAAAAAATCATTGATGCGTTGCTGAGAAGCCGCCGCTCGTTGAATTTGCGAGGTTGTCCAGCCCAACGCAATCATGGGCCACGTGAGCATATATACATACATGATAAACTCGGTGATACTGCCCGGCGTAAGGCGACCTGCCATTACTTCTTTACCCCCTATAAACACCACTAAAACGGAGCTTAGTCCTGCCAAAATCGAAACGATGGGCGTAAAAAGTGAATCTACTTTTACCAAATCAAGTGATTTTTCTCGATAAATATTCGATTGTTTGGTAAAAGCAATGGTCGAAGGCTCTTCCTGAACGAACGCCTTGAGTACACGAATCCCTGAAAAAGCTTCTTGTACAAAAGTAGAGATTTTAGAGAGATTGGCTTGTATTTCTTCTGATTTACGAATGATAATGGTATTGACAAAATAAATACCTCCCGACAAAAACGGCACAGGCAACAACACATACCATGTAAGGGTTGTATTAACCGAAAGCATATACCAAATCACTAAAATAAACACCGAAATAAGGTTAAGCCCATACATCAGGCTAGGGCCCACGTACATCCGCACTTTGCCCACATCTTCGGAGATGCGTGCCATCAAATCGCCCGTATTGTTTTTGCGATAAAAACTCAAAGGCAAGGATTGGTAATGGGCATAAATCTCATTTTTTAAATCATACTCAATATGCCTCGACATCACGATGAGCGTTTGTCGAACCATAAATAAGAACACGCCTTTGAGCAAAGCTAATGCCAAAATAAGAGAGCCATACAATAAAATCGCCCAAGCAAATAACTCATATACAGCTATTTGACTTTTGAAGCCTTCGTAAAGAAAATACATAGCAATATTTTCTTTTACTAAATCAAGTGCATAGCGAACGATTTGGGCAGGGACAACACCAAATAAATTTGAGATGAATGTGAATAATGTTCCAAGAATAAAATACCATTTATACTTAACAAAGTATTTATTCAAATGCTTTAATGCTTTCATGTATTGTAAACCAACAAGCTAGGTAAAATAGTTTCAGAATAATCCTACAAAAGAAAAGAAAGATACCCAAACGCAAAAGTAATCTTGGCACATAATTTGTGCTTTTTTGAGTACATTTTAGAAAAATCCTATCAATACTGTGGCATAAAAAGTGCTTTGGAAATAGCCGTAGAAGCACGAGTATTTGAGATTGCAAGAAACCTGCTATGATTAGGTACTAAAAATGACTTTATTACCAAAGCAACGAATTTAACCCTAAGAAGTTTGTAAATAAGGTATTTTGTTAAAACGATTTTAACCAAATGCCACAATCAAAGAACTAGCATTTAATCTAGCATCGAAACTTTCGTACAGTACTAATAAATTAGTAAATTCTTGCTTACTTTGTAAATCACTTTTGCCTACTATACCACGCAATGAGAAAACCATTCCATATTTTGAGCCTGGTAGCTTTTATGCTGCTTGGTTCTTGTTACTTTACTTTTGGTCAAGCTAAATTAAAAGCGGCTAATAAAGAATACGAACAACTGAGTTATGCAACTGCCATTAAGTTGTACGAAGAAGTATTGACCGAACCCAAACTTGAAGCCGCCGCCAAGAAAGAAGCCCTCACCAAGCTTGCCTACAGCTACCGAAGGGTACAAGACACCAAAAACGCCGAGCGTGCCTACGCCGACCTCCTCAAGGAGTTTCCAGAGGTAGAGTCTGTCAACTACATGTATTATGCCCAAGCTTTGGCATCCAATAGCAAATACAAAGAGGCACAAAAATACTATTCGATTTATGGAGAAAAGCAAATGGCCGATATGCGGAGCAAGCGGTTTGCGGTTTCTTATATGGATATGAGTCGCTTTTACAGAGATTCGGCGATGTATCAGGTAGAATACTTGCCCATCAATTCGCCTCAATCAGATTTTAGTCCGATGTATTACAAAGGCGGTTTGGTTTTTTGTTCGGCTCGTGAAGAAGGCGGTGCTATCAAGCGTGTGTATGGCTGGAATCAAACGCCTTTTCTCAATTTATACCAAGTGCCAGATACGGCTTCGCTGTGGTCGTCGTCGTTTGTACAAAAAGCCGCCTCTTTGGGCGGTCTTGCCGCAAGCAACAGCGACAAAACCCTCAACGACCCTGCTACTAAAGCCAACAAAGTAGCCGAATTTAGTCGGGTAATCAATACCAAATACCACGAAGGACCTTTGGCTTTTTTCAAAGGCGAACAAAGAGTTATTTTTACCCGAAGTAATTATAGCAGTGGCAAAGCAAGAGAAGCCAAAGATGGTATCACAAAACTAAAATTGTACATTGCCGATGCCCAAAAAGATAATTGGGTAAATATCAAAGAATTGCCTTTCAATTCAGACGAATATTCCAACGGTCATCCAGCTTTGTCGCCCGACAATACCCGTTTGTATTTTGTATCAGATATGCCTGGCGGTTATGGTGGCACCGACATCTACGTGGTGGAATACACCAATGGCGGATGGGGTTCGCCTGTTAATTTAGGCAAAGAAATCAATACAGAAGGCAATGAAATGTTTCCGTTTGTGGACGAAAATGGCAATTTCTATTTCGCTTCTGACGGACACGAAGGCTTGGGCGGATTAGACATTTTCTTTGCCGAAATGAAAGAAGGTATTCCGTACAAAGGCATTGAAAATTTAGGAGCACCCATCAACTCCTCGAAAGACGATTTTAGCATCATCACCGACGGGGCTCGTAATACAGGGTATTTTGCCTCTAACCGTAAAGGTGGCTTAAACGACGATAATATTTACGGTTTCAGAAGGGTGTGCCGTCCGCTGACGCTCATTGTGTATGATGTAACTTCTAAACAACCACTCGAAAACGTGGACATCCGCTTGGCTGTCAATGGCGAAAACCGAGAATTACGTGTGACCAATATCGAAGGTGCAACGTCTATTTGCTTAGAATCTAATTCTGAATATGAGTTTAAAGCCATCAAAGAAGGTTATTTGATGAACTCGGTGGTGTATTCGACCAAGAGCCGTACTTTACAAAAAACAACCTTAGAATTATTTTTAGAAAAAGCTCCAGTCGCTATCTTGAAAGGGGTCGTAAAATCCGAAGCTAGTCAGCAGCCTATTGCTGGGGTAGAAGTAACCCTCGAAAATACCAAAAATAAGTCTATGCAAAAAGTGGTAACAGGCCCCGATGGTGGATACGAGTTTCAGGTACAACCTGGTGCCGACCACAAACTGGTAGCACAAAAAGATAAATATGCCATCAACGAAGAGCAGATTGCCAACGTGAAGCCCAATGAAGTAGCCATAACCATCGAAAACGTACAAGGGATGTACGGCGAAGGCGATATTATCAAATTGAATAATATTTACTACAATTTCGGGAAGTTCTTTATTCGTCCTGATGCCGCCAAAGAGATTGAAAGAACCTTACTGCCCTTGCTCCGCAAATACCCAAATATGAAAATTGAAATTCGCTCACACACCGATTCTCGTTCGAGCGATGCCTTCAATATGCAGCTTTCGGCCAATAGAGCTAGAGCCGTAGTCGATTACCTCACCCAAAGAGGCATAGACCCTTCACGTCTTACTTCTAACGGCTATGGCGAAACAGACCCTGTAAACGAATGCGTCGATGGCGTGGTTTGCGATGAAAAACAACACCAAGAAAACCGTAGAACAGAGTTTAGGATTATTGCAGTCAAATAGGTTTCATGACTAATAACAATAGATTGCCTTAATCACTTTGCACAAATATAAAAGCAAAAATCCACTCCTAGTTGGGTGGATTTTTGCTTTTGTACTTCATACAAGTAATATCTTTTAAAATTTTTCCTTCTACGAAAACTTTATCTATAATATTCATTATCAAGGCTTTAGTTTTCCTGTATAACGCTTTTTAAATGCCAAAGGGTTTTCGCCCGTTACTTTTTTGAAAGTTCTATTGAAATACGACATACTTTCAAATCCACAATCAAAACAGGCTTCTGTCACGTTTTTATCCATCAACAACATATTTTGTGCTTGATTTACTCGGTAGTTATTCAAAAAAGCCGTAAAGGTCACTTTCGTCATTTTTTTGAAATAACGACAAAACGCCGCTTCGCTCAAATGGCTCATATCCGCCACTTCCTGCAATTCTATTTTACGATGATAATTGTCGTCGATAAACCGATACAACTGCCGAATCCGTTCTTGGTCTTTTTTATTATGCTGATTTTCAACAGGATGCTCGTGCAATAGCTCAAAATCCTTGGCATTGCCAAGGTATTGCAAAATACTCAATACTTCCAAAAACTGTTCAAAAGGACTGAGTACTCCTAAGTTTTTCAGTCGATTGCCCACATATTCTTTGGTCGCTTGTCCGAAGGCAACTCCATATTTGGCATGGTCGAGCAATTGGCGTATGGCGTGCAATTCGGGCGTTTTGTTGAGTACTTCACCCAAAAAATCATGTTTGATTTGCAAGACTACTTTCTCATAATCAGTCTTTACCTGATAGTCGAAGTTGAGATGAGGAATATTGGAGCCAATCAGCACCAAATCGTTATAGGCATATTGCGAAATATGCGTACCAACATGCCGTGTGCCATTGGTGCCTTCGATATACACCAGCTCAAATTCGGGATGAAAATGCCAATAAAAAACTTGGCTTAAACGAGGATTCCTCAAGATTCTAAACGAGCTATTAGAATCGGGCGTAAATTCCTCCAAAATAAGTTTCATACTTTAAGCAGATTTGTGGATAACAATAAAATAATATGGTTAGTGTTGTAATCAAAATCAATCTACAGGATGCTATTTTACCAAAGCTTTTAGGAGAGTTTTATCAAAAAATTCTCGAAAAATTCTTTTCAATAGCATTATATAGTCAAAATAGTTCAAAAAACAGCAAGAATTAGCCAAACATCCACACCCACGAAACAGTACATTTGTATCAATATTTCAATATAAAATATTAACAAATATACAAAAAATGCAAACAATTCCGACAATGCAGCCAACAATGATGGCAAATCAAGCACACAAAGACATACCGGGCAATCCTTCTACTGCTACGAGCAGTCATTTACAACTCAACGACCGCTCGAATGGCAAGCCCTTGCGGGTACTGTCGGAAGACGACTGGCAGTTTTGGAAAGAGCAAGGCTATATTGTCATTAAGCAAGCCATTTCTAAAGAACAAGCCGCTCGCACGGCTGCTTTTCTTTGGGAATTTGAAGAAAAAGACCCAAACAATCCCGACACTTGGTACACCGCCCCAAGGGCCGAAATGCAAATGAAAGAACTCGTCGGCAGTGGCATGGTGGAAGTCTATAATCATCAGTATTTATGGGACAACCGCCAAACCCAACGCATTTATGATGCCTTCGTTGATATTTGGGGAACAGAAAAACTTTGGGTTACTATCGACCGAGCCAATCTCAATTTTCCGATGCGGCCACATCATCAATTCAAGGGCTTTATTCATTGGGACTACGACCCCGAAACCAAGCCACAAAACGTACAAGGCGTATTGGCTCTTGCCGACCAAACCGACGAAAACATGGGCGGGTTTCAGTGCATTCCCGAATTATACCGAACATATGATACTTGGAAGCTGACACAGCCCGCCGACCGTGACCGCTTTAAGCCCGATGTATCGGCATTTGAAAACAATATTGTGAAAGTCAAACTCGAAGCAGGCGACTTGCTCATTTTCAATAGCACACAGCCCCACGGCATTCGTCCGAATAGAAGTGAAAACAAAGTACGGATTGCCCAGTACATTGCTATGATGCCAGCCGAAGAAGCCAACGAGCCCTTGCGTCAGTGGCGAATCAATTCTTGGAAAAACCGCATTGCTCCCGAAGGTTACGCCTTTCCAGGCGACCCACGGCATTGGGAACGAGACCGTTATGCCACCGCCCAACTGACAGCGTTAGGCGAAAAATTGCTTGGATTAAGCCCTTGGTAAAATCTGATAAGGCTTTACGAGGAAAAAATTGGTTCTTTCATAAATTCGCCCCAAATTTGTAGCAGTATTCCATACGAATGTTCAGCTAAAAAGCTGGCAACAATACACAGATTTGCCACACGATATTTATGAAAGACCATATTCGTTTTTTAGTTCTAGGAGATTGGGGACGCAAAGGAATGCACGCCCAAATACCCATCGCCCAACAAATGTGCAATACGGCTCAATCAAATCCTATCGACTTCATTTTATCTACTGGCGACAATTTCTACCAAGATGGCGTAACTAGCACCGAGGACTCGCACTGGCAAGAATCGTTTTTAGACATTTACCAAGGAACAGCTTTACAAAAAGATTGGTATGTCATTTTGGGCAACCACGACTATCACGGCAACCCCTCGGCACAGGTATCTTACCATAAAATCAATAAAAAATGGTATTTACCAAACCGATATTATACCTTTGTAAAAGAAATCAATCAAGCAACAAGCGTGCGTTTTATTTGTATTGATACCACGCCAATGATTGACGACCACCGTTTGCATAGTTATAAGCACAGCGATATTCTCGAACAAGATAATACCGCCCAATTACGTTGGTTAGAAGAAACCCTTCGCAATAGTACCGAAGACTGGAAAATTGTGATGGGGCATCACCCTGTTTATTCGGCTGGCACCAACAGAGGCGACCAAGCCGAGTTGATACAACATATCAAACCATTACTCGAACAATACAACGTACAACTATATTTGGCAGGGCATAGCCATAACGCACAGTACCTTCGTGCTTCGTCTGGCACAGTAGCCTATATGGTAGCTGGGGCAGGAGCTTTAGCAGACGACATCATAGGCCCGCACGAACACCTGCAATTTGGAAGCAATCAGCCTAATTTTGCCACCATGTATTTAGACGAATCGCAGTTGCGTATCGAGTGGATTGACCAACACGGGGCTTGTATTTTTCAGACGACCATCGGTGTAAATGCAGCGTTGTGATTTTTAGTAAAAATATTTGTACCACTTAGCTTACTAGCAGTTTAACGTTTACGACTTATCTTTTAACCAACTGTCTTAAACATAAGTAACACAAAATTATGAGACAAATAACAGAAGCAGAGTATTTAGAAGCACTTGAAATCATTAAGCAGTACGAAAGCCAACAAGCCTCAAAAGCAGCTTCGGCTTCGACTTTTTCAGAAGATTTGAAATGCAGTAAAAATTTAAAAGAGCTGATTTTGAAACATAATGTCACCAGTGTAGCAGATATGTACGACAAGTATCAGAATCGTCAGATGATGGCTTGGGCTGGGTTTGGGAAAAAGCTCCTCGTCGAAGTAGAGAAAATTTTTGCCGAACACGGATTTACCGTATAAACGCTTGCACTGTTGCATAAGCCTGTAGTAATTTAATGAATTGCCTTTCTTTGTTAAAATTTTGCTATTATTTAAACCTTGAAAATCAATCCATTAAACTGCTATGGGCTATTGGCGTTGTATTGGAGTGAAAACCAGCTACCTTGTTTCTATGCTTGCTTCTCCCTGATTCAACCGTAGTATTTTGCTCACACAAGCGGGTATTTCGGCATCGTAATGCGTCACGTACAATAGGGTTTTGTGCAGATAAACGCATAGCTCGTGTACCAAATCTCTAAAATAAATGGTGTGCTCTTGGTCTAGCCCCTGACAAGGCTCGTCGAGTACCAGCATAGGTGGGTTTTTAATCAAAGCCCTAGCCAACAAGACCATGCGTTGCTCGCCTGTAGAAATTTCGGCAAATCGTTGTTCGGCCAAATGAGCAATGCCCAACAACTGTAAGTATTGCAAAGAAAGCTCTTTTTGTCCGGGCTTTAATGCCTGATACAGCCCATTGGTATTGTACAAACCCGAGGCTACTGCCTTATATACTTCGGTGCGTTTGGTAAAGAAAAGGTGCAATTCGGGCGAAACAAAGCCTATCTTATTTTTAATATCCCATATCGACTCGCCAGAACCTCTTTTTCTATCAAATAAATCAAAATCGTTGGCATAACTCTGCGGATTATCGGCATTAATCAAGCTCAACAGCGTCGATTTGCCCGAGCCGTTTGGCCCTAACACAGCCCAATGCTCGCCACTTTTCACTTCCCAATGCAAGGGTTTTAATACTTGTTTGCCTCCATAATTTACTTTTACACCACGCATTTTGATGGCATATTCAAAAGAAGGTGTAGCTACAACTTGTTGCTGTAAAATACTATCCAGCAAAATTTTATCTAATACAATCGTTTGGGCTTGTGGGGTTTCTGTGGTGTTTTTTTTCTGTAAATACAAGGTATTCGTAATGCAAGTCGGCACTTCGTCGGGAGTTGTCACCATGATAATTTGCGTATCGGTCTGGGCAATTTGGTTGAGTGCTTCGTGCAGCGTAGCACGAGAGGCAACATCTAGCCCTACAAAAGGCGTATCGAGCAATAAAAACCGAGGTTTTTTCAGAAAAGATTTGGTCAATAAAGTACGTCGAGTTTCGCCATTTGAAAGCGTCATGAGGCGACGTTGCAGCAAATGGTCGATTTTTAGGGTTTTGGCGGCATGGTCAATTTCTTCAGGCGTGTAAGGAATAGGCGGTAATGTCACCGATTTCTCATCAATTGTGCCAATAGGCTTCATTTGGTCGGTCAGAAATTCCCACACCGTAGGCGAGTTTTCGGCATCATACACATTGAAACGCTGTTGGTAATATTGAGCGGCGGCATTGAGTACCCGATGGCTCGAATAATCTTTGGCAACCAGTTCGACGTAGTCTTTGAGTAATTTACCCTGTGCCACAAAATTAAACGCCACTTGTCCGCCTACAAAAGGAATTTTACCAGCCAAGGCTTCCAACAAGCTCGATTTACCCGAACCATTTTCGCCCATAATAGCCCAATGCTGTTGGGCTGTCACCTGCCAACTCAGGTCTTTTATCACTATTTTCTCAAATTTTCTTACAGCAGTATGGCTCAGTTGAATGAATGTTTCCACGGGAGATTGGATGGTTTGGGATGAATAATTGGTCTTAGGGTTTTGTATAAAGCTGAATGATGACTTTACCTAACGTATAATTCAGCCTTATATCGTCGCAATCCAATTGACGGTGATATGGTCAATTTTTTCGAGTTTCCCCAGTACTTGTGCCGTCATTTTTTTACGAAACTCTAGCACCATTGTACATTGGTTATCAAATGCTTGTGATTTTATTTTCAAGCCAAATTCTTTGACAACCTTCATAATATCGTTCATTTGTACAAAAGCAAACTGCACTTCGTATTGTTCATTGACGGTTTTTTCGATGATAGTTGCCTGTAAGAGGGCTTCTTGCGTAGCTGTTTTGTAGGCATTGATAAGCCCCGGTACACCCAAAAGTGTACCCCCAAAATACCGCACCACTACTACCAACACATTGGTAATATCTTGCGAAAGCAACACATTCAAGATAGGTCGCCCTGCCGAGCCCGCAGGCTCGCCGTCGTCGTTTACCCGAAACTGATTTCGGTCTTGTCCGAGCCGATACGCATAGCAATGATGCACCGCCTTGAAATGCTCTTTTTTCAGGGCATCGACCAACTCTTTTACCACAGCTTCGCTTTCTATCGGATAAGCGTATGCCAAAAACCTGCTTCCACGGTCTTTGAATAAGCCTTCCGAAGGAGCAAGCAGGGTTTTATAGGTATCGTCAAATAACATATTTTTCTTGCTAAAATTCTTACAAAATTACGTGAAAAGCCGCAATACCCCAACTTAGTAGGCAAGGCTACTCACAAATCAATCGTCTTTTTGTACCTTTGCAGATATTATACCCAACAAAACCATGCAAACGAATTACTATTTCCTTCGACAACTTTCTCAACGCCTAGCCCAAGAACTTACAGGATTGGTGTTGGCCGAATGTTTTTCGCAAGAAAAAGACGAGTTGGTTTTGGGTTTTTGTACAGAAGGCAAGGAATGGAAAAAAAAGCGGGCGTTCTACATCAAAGCTGTATTGCATCCCGACTTTGCCTGCCTCAACTTTCCCGATGATTTCAGAAGAGCAGGACGCAATTCGGTGGACTTATTCAAAGAAATTATTGGGCTAAAAGTAGTGTCGATTCGACAGTTTCTCAACGAGCGTGCTTTTGCCTTATTTTTTGAAAATGATTTTGTATTGCTCTTCAAAATGTACGGCAATCGCTCTAATATTATTTTGTTTGAAGGCACAGAAGTATTGGATTTATTCCATAACAAACTGGTAAGCGACAATA
>JACCDQ010378544.1_pt1 | contig 20346 bp, 10 predicted proteins | sample 7446031 | NCBI WGS metagenome assembly JACCDQ01 (sample SAMN15323442, study PRJNA562643) | freshwater metagenome | isolation source: river surface water | place: USA:Blue River Watershed | collected 2017-08-17
CACATATATATATACACATATATATATACACATATATATATACACATATATATATACACATATATATATACACATATATATATACACATATATAGAAAAAGTGGCCGAGCGGTCGATGGCGACAGACTGTAAATCTGTTAGTTTTTACTCACGTTGGTTCGAATCCAGCCTTTTTCAAAATAATAAATTTTGAAAATAAAATTCTCAAGAAAATTTTTTTTTTTATTAATATGAAAAATAGTTTTAAAAAATATTATTTTAATAAACATTTATTAAGGTATCTTAGTTTAAATAAAAAACAAAAACAAAAAATAAAAACCCATTTTGCTAAAAAATTTTCTCTCGATGACGAGACGTTAGAAATTTTAGAACATATAAAAAATCGAGATTTAGCCCTGTTAAATTCCAATTTATTGGATATTAAAGATATTAATTTTAATTTATCGATGGACGAGATTAATGTAATCCAATTTTTAAAAAACAAATACATATATTATCCGATTTTTTGAAAAAATAATAATATACTCTACTCGTTTATCTCGTATAATACGTATCAAAAAAACTTTTTATGGTTAACAAGAAAATTTAATAATATAAAGTATCACCAAATTGTTGATAATATTCGTGATAAAAATATTAAATTAAAAAATAAAAAACCACATTTTTTTAAAAAATATACTACTTTTCGATTAAATTTAATAAATAATTTTTTATTAATATATCGTTTTTTTTTTAATTCGTTATATATTGATTTATTTTACTTTACAAAATTTATTAAAAAAAAAAAATTTATATTTTATTACTTAATTTTATCTTTTAAAAAAAATAAACTTTTTATTAATTTAAAAAACTCATTAAAAAAAAACTTTTTATTTGTCTCTTCTGGTTTTTTTATTAAATTTTTCGAGAAAAAAAAATCTTTTAAAAAAAATAAAACAATTAAACTTTTAATGGCTAAATACGTAAGAAAAATTTTTTTAATTTCTCGAATAAAAAATACTATTTTAATTTTAAAAAAAAATCCTATTTTTTTAAATGAATTAATTAATTTTTTTAACGCCCCTATAGCTCATAAATTTTTAGATCCCGTTGAAAATCGAATAATCGAAGAAAACGATACTAATTTAGTTTGAATTAAATTTCTTTATTTTATTTTTGTAGAAAACAAAGATTTTTCAAAAAATAAATTGCCTCAACGCGGTCGCATTAAACGAAAAATTTTAAGAAAAGTCTATTTTGAAAATAAAATCGTTGATTAATTTATGTTTATAAATATAAATATAAATATAAATATAAATACCTATGGATTATACAAAACTTAAGTACTGTGAGTTTGACTTTGGCTCGGAGTGAACGCGCGCAAAATGTCTTGACACATGCGAGCTTTATAAAATATATTTTTATTTTATAGGCGTATTGGCGAGTAATACATGAAAATTTTCCAATTAAATCATTGTGACAATGAATAATATTTTTTAAATATGTAAAAATTTTACGTTAAACAAATAAATAAAAAAAATTTTTAATTGATTATTTCATGTTAAGCTAGATAATTATTTAAATAAGTCGATTAGCTTTAGCTGTTTTGAAAGATTGGACAGTCGCATGGGGGCTGAAAAACACCCCACCGTCGGCAGCAGTGGAGAATATTGGTCAATAAATGAAAGTTTGAACCAGCGTTTTGCGGGGATGAAAGATTCATAGAATCGTGAAGGCTAAGACAGCTGTAAAGTCCGTCCGTAGGTTAAAAAAATGATCTTATACCTAAAGAGAACCCCGGGCCAACAACGTGCCAGCAGCTGCGGTAAGACGTTGACGGGGAAGCGTTACTGGTCGTTACTAGGCGTAAAGAATGGCTAGATCGTTTAAGAATTTAAAAAATAAATCATAGAATAGGCGAAGTTTTTTTTAAAACCTTAATACTCGAGGATTAAAGAGGTGAGCGATACATACAATCTAGAGATGAAATTCTAATAGATTGTGAAGATCTTCAGCGGCCTCGGCGGCTTTCCATTTATATCCTAACATCGAACCATTAAAGCACGAGAATCAATCAGGATTGGAGACCCTAGTAGTTCGTGCCCTGAATTTATGGATATTGTACGCAAAATTGTGATTTTGTGTATAAGCTTACGCGTAAATATCTCGCCTGGGTAGTAAATCTGCAAAGATGAAACTTAAAAAGATTGGCGGGAGTTTGTATAAATGGTGGAGCGTGTGGTTTAATTCGACAATCCACGTTAAATCTTACCAGTGTATTTAAAGTTATTTTAGATATATTTTATTTGATGTTTCGAAATAATTTTAATTGGTACTGCATGGCTGTCGTCAGTTTGTGTTGTAAAATGTAATATTTAGTTATTTAACAAACGCAACCCCTATTATAAATTTTATTTAAATTTTTTTATTAAAGAAACTTGCTTAATAAAACTTTATTTTATTTGTATTATACTACAAAGCAGATAAATATAAATTTTTAGTACTTATTTATTGTAAATTAAAAATTAATCTGTTTTGAGGAAGTTGGGGAGAAGTCAAGTCATTATGGTCTAAATATGCTGGGCTACACACGCGCTACAAGGTTAAAAACAATTAGATACGATAGTGTAAACTAAAGTAAATCTTTAAAAATTAACTAAGTTCAGATTGAAAACTGAAACTCGTTTTCATGAAGATGGAATCATTAGTAATCGTAAATTAGAATGTTACGGTGAATGATATATCAAACTTTGCACACACCGCCCATCACGCTCGGAGAGTTGTATTTTTCGGAAATTTGACAAATTTCATTCGATTAATTAATTTTAAATTAATTAATTTTTAAAATAATTATTTAAAACAATTGAAGTTTGTGGGTCAAGGCGGGTATGGTAACCTGAGTGAAGTTGAAACAAGGTAATAGTAGGGGAACCTGCCGTTGGATTATATATAATTTACTTTTTTTTTAAGCTATTGTAAAATTAATAATTAATAACTATTTTGTTAATTAACATGTTTTTACTAAGTTAATTTTGAGATTTTTTAAAAATATTAAGATACGTTGCATTAAATGAATGCCTATACGCTAGATAAAACACGAAACGGAATTTCGATATTTATTGTGAGTAACGGAGTTACAGGAACCAATAATATAAATAATTTATTTTAGTGAAGAGAAACATCTTAGTAACTAAATTTATTAATTCAACTGAGAAGAGGAAAGTAGCGGTGAGCGAAATTCTTTAAACCACAACATGATTAACATCGGGTAATATATTGCGCAAATATAACCACAGCGGTTTAAGTCCGGTATCTTTGATGTTTTTTAAGGGGTATAGTTTAATGGTAGAACAATGGTCTTCAAAATCATTTATGTGGGTTCGATTCCTGCTACCCTTGTTTATGAAATATAAAAAATTTAAGCTTAACAAGCATAGTACACAAAAAAAGTTAATATTATCTCAAAAAATTAAAAAAAACTTTCAACCTTTTATTAAAAAAAATTCATTTTTTAAGGATTTTTTTTTTAAAATTAATAAAAAAAAAAATTTAAACAGTTTTCTTTTAAAAAAAAACTTTCCTGTTCTATTAAAATTTTTTTTTAATAATTTTTCTAAATGTTTTTTTTATTTTTATCAAAATAATAATTTAAATTCTAAAAATTCTTTTTTTTTTATTAATAATTTTTTCTTTTTTTTTTATCTTTTTTCTTACAATAATATTTTTTTTTTTTTTAATTTTAATTTTTTAAATTATTATTTTTTTTATTATTTAAACTCGTTTATTCTTTTATCAAAAAACACTGCCTTTTTTAAAAAAAACCAGTTAAATTTTTTTTCTACTAAAACTTCTTTACCTGTTTTTTTTAACAATACCAGACATTTATTTAATTTAAAAAAAAACGACTTCAAGTGCTTTAAACCAGTTTTTTCTTATATCAACCCCCTTTTGTTAATTTTAGAATACATTAAAAAAATAAAATTACGCTCCAATTATGTTTTTTTTATTAAAAATAATTTTTTTTTAAAAGAAATTTTTAAAAAATCTTTTCTAAACTATATGTTTTTATCTAAATTATTTTTTTTTAAATTTAAAAAATCAAAATTTTTATTAAATAATGTATTTAAACTAATTCGATATGATTGAATTACTAATGAGTTAGCTAGATTAACTAAACAGTCTTTAAATATAAACGCAAATTTATATTTTATTTTAAAACTACCTTTTAGTGCTTTAAATATTAAAAATAATGTTGTTAATTTCTGGAATAATTATAACGTAAACGACGCTCTTCTCGAAAATAACTATTTATTTTTTTTAACAAATAAAACAAATAAAGAACAAATGACTTTAAATAAAAACACATTAAAAAAAACGTCTATTTTTTTTTTAAAAAAAGATATTAGTTTAATTTTTAAATCTAATTTTTCTATTAATATAAACCCCCTCCGTTCTTATTCAATTTTTTCTTTAAATTCCGTTAATTTTTTTAAAAAATTCTATTTTTTAAACAGTTTTGAATCTTTATTTTTATTTTTCTTTCAACCACTTTTTTTTAAATATTCATTTTATTTTTTAAACAATAAAAACCTCGGCGGTTTTAATTTTTATAAATTTTTATCTTACGAGTTTAATGACAAATTTTATTATTTAAAGTCTTCACCGTCTTTTAGTAATATCATGCCGGATAATTCATTTTATTATGTTTTAAAAAAAAAAATTTTGAAAGTTTTTAGTTATAGTAAATTTCCGTCCATTACCTCTATTTGATATTATAATACCCTAGTGCGTTTTTTAGAATTTTGTTCAGGTAAAAAAATTTGCTTACGAATTTATACTTTTTTAAACAACCATTTAAATTTTTTTGAAAAAGCCCAATGCCTGTTATGAGCTCAAAAAGTTAAATACTTTCGAAAAGTCCTAGGTCCGCGTCTTTTTTTAAATGAATCACTTCAAATAATTTATTTAGCTTTAAAGCTTAAAGACCCTTTTATTTTGACTAACTGAATTGCCGCGACTATGCAGAAAATTAGTTTTTGAAAGTACAAAACCTTTCTTAGATATATTAAATACGTTCTTCGTTATTTTTTTTGAATTATTTTTAAGCAACTAAATTTAAAAGGTATCAAATTTCAATTAAAAGGAAAAATCAGCGTCGCTGGAAACGCCCGAACCCGTACCGTTCGACATAACATTGGATTTACCAGCCATACAACGTTTAATAATAAGATTCTGTATAAACTTGATTTAGTAAAAACTTTTACAGGTGTTTTAGGACTAAAATTGTGATTAGTTTTTTAATTTTTTATTTAATTTTTTAATATGTGATTTTACCAGCAGAATATAGTTGATTAGAATCTTATCTTGATAACGATAGTTTATGATTAGAAGACGCCGTTAATTGAGAAGAAACTTTTGATTTAGTATTATCTGATTTTACAATTTATAATTTTTTAACCACCCCCTTTTTTGTCAATAGTCATTTTTTTTTAGATTCTTTTACTAAATTATCTTTTCTAGACATTATGTTTTTAATTGAAACAAATAAAAATGTATTTTCCCGCGAATTATACGATTTATTTATTTGAGATTTAGTCTCTACTGTTTATAATAAATTTTTACCATTACAATTTTTATTTTATACAGATTATCAAGATTTTATGGTTATTTTGTTATATTATTCTCCAGAACTAATGTTAGCTTTAACCGACTATATTAACATTTACTGATTAAATAGCGCATTTAATTACTCCCCCGCATCTGTTTTTGATTTATTTAATGATTCTTTAAATACTGCTATTTCTGAGTTTATTGAATATTTTATTTTATTTTTTTCTTTTATTTGGGCGGTTGTAATTTTTGTTAATATTTTTCATTTAATTAAATGAAATAACCCGTTAGAAGTTTACATGGTTCGATTATTTAATTACTTGTTTTCCAGTTCTCGTGAAATGCGTATCCAGTTTGAAGCCTTTTTACAAGTCTTCTTCTTCTTCTTCTTCTATTGATCTATGATGGTTGCTACCTTTGATGACGATCAAGAAGAGTTAATTGAAATGTTCGATGTATCATTTTTTTATTTTTTTTGTATGTTAATAGTTTTTTTATTGTATAAATACTCTATTCATTATTTTGCTTTTTTAGAAGCTTCTGTTTCTGAAGGACGCTCCGTTTCTTACATCACTAAACAGTTTTTTAGAGATTTTATTAATACTTTTGCTCTTTTTTTACGATTTTTTATTTTATTATTCCGTTTAAACGTTTATGACACTCTCGATGATTTTTACGACTCTTACTATATTTTTGTTGGAGATTTTGATGACGATGAGTACTTTTCTGAACTTTTTTTTTCTATGTACGGGTTAATGTTTTATGACTATGATGTAAACGACGACAGAGCGTTTTCTTTGGAAGATGAAAATGAATTTTTTTTAGATCTTTTTTATATTTATTTTGTTTGCTGAGCTAAATTATTTACTTTTATTTTTTTTATTTTAGAAGAAATCCTTAGACTTTCTTTAGGTTTTTATATATGTTATTTAATTATTTTTGAAGTTCATTCAGTTAATTGTTCTTACGTCGAAGATAATTATATTCAATCTGCACGACAAAATAGTTCTCAATCTTTTGACCGTTCAAATGAAATCTCTTATTTTAAATTTTAATATGAAATTTGACCAATTATTAAAAAAAAATCTACACAAAATTCAAAATAAACAATTAATTAAAAAAATAATTAACATTTTTAATTTAAAAATCATTAACCGCGAAAAATTAAAATTAGGGGCTATAACATTTGACATTAAAGAAGTAAAAATAGGTAATTTTAAATTGACCGAAATCATCGATATTCGTTTTATTCGGCAAGATAACACATTTGAAGACTCTATTAAAATCGATGTAAGGTTAAACGCTTTAAAATGAAAATTCGATTTTAATAATTTATTCGCCTTGTTTTTTTTAATACTAACGCTTGTATTAATTATTTATCTAAATTTTTATAATTGATACGTCGAGAACTTATATTTTTTATTAAACAACGACAAAGATATTAGCTGTTTAAAAGAATCATTTGCTTTAGTACAAAATTCGAATCTTTCATTAAATAGTGCGTTTAAAGCATTAAACTTGTCTTTAAATTCTTTGTTGATTGATTTTTTCGATAATTATTTTTACAATAATTAAAAAAATGATGGTAGAAAGTTTAAATATATTGTTCCTTTTTTTTTTTTTAATTCTTTTTAGTATTTTAATTAATACTAATACATCTTTACATTTATTACTTACAGCTGAACTACTTTGAATAACGCTGTATTCAATTGTTTTTTTTATTGGATTTATTTATGATAATTTAAATATACTATCTTTAACTTTTTTTTTTTTAGTTTTTTCAGCAATTGAATTCGGAATTGGACTGGTTTTATTATTATTTCAAAACATTATCACCCGATCAATCAACTTAAATGACTATGATAATAATTTCATAAAATTTTTAAATCGTTTTAAAACTAAACTTTATATTAATAAAATTAATTGAAAATATTAATTAACATGTGCTTAAAAATGTCTAACAAATTTTTTAATTCCAAAAATGAATTTTTTTTTATTTTAATGTTTTTAAAAAATAATTTTTTTAATAATAATTTTTTATTTATTAAAAATAAAAACTCTAAATCTTTTAACTTTGCTGATTTTTATAAATCCACTTTTAATATTTTTTTTTGAATTAAAATTCGTGTTCTTTATTACGTCAATAATTGAATTTATACGACTAATCATAAACGCATTGCTGTAAATTATTTTTGATTTGTTATTTTATCCGGTATCGTTGGTATGGTTTTAGCCACTTTGATTCGTCTGGAATTTGCTTACCCTGGAGTAGGTGTTTTTGCAGGTGACAGTCTTCAATATCTTAGTATGGCGACTGCTCATGGAGTTATCATGGTTTTTTTTATGATTATGCCCCTTTTATTGGGAGCTTTCGCTAATTTTTTAATTCCTACACAATTAGGTGTACACGACGTCGCTTTCCCCCGTCTTAATAGCGCTGCTTTTTGATTTTTACCTGGTGGTTTATTAATGTTATGTCAATTAGTTTGCGTCGACCGAAGATATCAACGAATGAATTGTTTTAATATACGCGAAATACAATCAATTTTAAAAAGAAAATTTTTTACGGATTTGATTAATACACACGACCATAGAACTTTATTAAATAAAACAGCAATGGGTTTACGCTTCAAAACGAATAGCATTAACTCTATAAATAGTAATGTTTTTATTTTTTATAATTACGGAATAGAGTTTTCATCAAAAATTAGGTCAAACAACTATTTTTTTAACAATGAAATTCGATCAAATTCTGCACCTTCTTTTTTCAATAATTCCTTTTTCTATTTGATCGTAGATTATTTTAGTAATTTTAACCTCCTTTTTTACATTAATAATTTTTTTTTTTTTGTATTAAATAATTCTCTTAATCTTTCTGGCTTAAATTTAATTTTTAAAAACGTTTTTAGCTCTATAATAGTATACTTAGTTTATTTTGCTGAATACGGTGTTGATTTATTTTTCCATTTAGTAATCTCGTTTATTAGTTTTTTTAATACTCTATCTTCTTTTATCAAAAGTACGCACGAATTAGCTACAATTACTTTATACGTTCCAGGGTTTTTTTTTCACATGTCGACTGAAATGTTTTTTGATTTTTTTTATAATAATATCAATTTATATAAATTTTTTACTTATAAAAACAACCTACTTACGCTTTCCAACACTTCAATTTATTCTTTAAAAAACTATATCTCATTTGATAATTTTTTTCTTGAATTTTTTTTTTTTATTAAATTTTTCGAAATTTTTTATTTTTTTAATTTCCCCCCCTTTTTTAAAAATCATACGATTGATGACTTATTAAATTTTTTTGGGATAAATTGGTTAATTTTACATGATTTAAAATTTTTTATTTTAGCATTTTTTTTAAATTATTCAAATCTATCTGCTGATTTGACTCAAGATTCTTTCGGTAAGGGAGCGAGCAATCTATATTTTGACGAAAATAATACGTTAACTAGTTATAAACGTATAGAACCTCTCTTCTCTCAATTAGATTATAATTCTTATTTAGTTTACTTTTATATTATTGCATATTTTTTAATCAATTTACCTTATTTTTTTTTTTCTGCAATCTTAAATATTTTTAATTATCAATTTTTATTGAGAACCTTATTTAATGTCTATGAGTCTATTACCGCATGATATATTCCGTTATTATTTAACGACAACATTCTTTCTTTATTTTTTAAAAACCTCAATAATTCTTATTTTTTAAACTCCTATGACGATTTTTTAGCGTCGATAAATCCCTTTTTTGAATTTTTTCCATTTTTTTACAATAATTATGTTTACAGTTTTAATTTATCTAACTGCACTTATTATTTTAATTACGCCGCGTTATTTTTTATTAACGGTCTTTATTTTTTTTCTAATACTTTTAATACTCTATTAGTTACGGGTTCTTTAATTTTATTTTCCAATAAAACAAACGTCTTCTTTGCTTTTGTTTATAATTTATTTAATTATAGTCTATTTTCTACCTATAATTCTTCGAATCCCTCTAATAATTTGCCTCGCGCCTCTGCATACAATTCTAATTTTTTTAATAATACCGATTTAAACTTTAATTTAAAATACTCAAATGAAGAAACTAGCGATTCTTCTCGTTATTTAAAATTCTATAACCCTGTTTTTAAATATGATTACAAATCCGGAGATTATTTCCCTAAATCTTATAAAGAGGTTTTTTATGGTTATTTATTTACCACAATTGGAGATTTAACCAGTAGCGTACGAACAGCACCTTGATTTATTTCTGATAAATATGTCGAAGCGTTTAGTACCAATTTTAATAATTATTTTGATAACATTACACAATCTTCAATTTTACCTGGTATGGTTCTGCACAACTGATCTACTAGTCGCTTTAATCATACAGATGCCTTTTATAATTTTTTTTATACTTTGTCTAATGACGCTAATTATACAAATAAAAAATGAGTTTCGTTAGATTCTTTAAATCAAAAATTTTATCGTATGTTTAATACCAGTTCTATGCAACAACGTATTTACTCAAACTGACGCCAGTTAAAATTTACTCGTGAGGCTTGACGATGCAAATTACTAGCCGCACGGCATCAAAAAACCTTATTCAGAAGATACGTTCATGAAGATGGAGTGTTTTGATCTATTGAACGAAACGCTAAAGATTTATTACCGGGTTGGGCAATGATTACTCCTTTTTCATCACGTACTCGTTTCACGGCTGTAGGTAAAACAGATATCGGATTAATGGGTGTTTTTTTAGTTTTAAATTCTTCTATTATAAGCGCCGCTAACTTTTTAGTAACATATCGTTATTTATCTACTTTAAACAACAGAAAAATGCGAGACGCTCGAGTTTTTTTTACTGAAAGTATTATAGTTTCTAATTGAATGATGATTTTTGCTAATCCTATGTTAGCAATTGCTATATTAATGCTACTTTCCGATCGTCATTGACAAACTTCGTTTTTTGATTATTCAGGCGGTGGCGATACGGTTTTATTTCAACACATGTTTTGATTTTTCGGACATCCAGAAGTTTACGTTATTATTATTCCAACTTTTGGATTTGTAAATTCAATGCTTTCTTATTACTTACGTAAACGAGTATCAGCCAGAGCTAGTTTAATGTACTCGATGTACACTATTGCTTTTTTAGGATTTTTTGTTTGAGGTCATCATATGTATATGGTAGGTCTCGCTCATACTACCCGTATGCTCTTTAGTACATTAACCGTTATGATCTCCGTACCCGCTGCTACTAAACTAATGCATTGATGCGTTACTACAGTCAACAGTGCCATTTCTTTTGAACTACCTTTATTATTCGCCTTCACATTTATTTTTTTATTCGTTTCTGGAGGTATTAGCGGTATGTGCGTCGCCCATACAGGTATGGATGTATTATTTCATGATACATTTTACGTTATAGGCCACTTTCATGTAATGTTAGCAGGGGCTGCTATGTTTGGTTCTTTCGGTGGATTTTATTTTTACTTTCCCGCTATTTTTGGAGTTAAATATAGTAGAGTTTACGCTTATTTACATTATTCTTATTACCTCGTCGGTCAATTAATGACGGTCATTCCGATGTTTTGACTGGGGTATGCTGGTATGCCAAGACGTGTTCTAGACTATCCAGCTTCAATGGGGGGTTGACATAGCGTTATTTCCGCAGGTCACATGCTAAGCGTCGCCGGTTTAATGGCTTTTTTCATTATGATCTTTGATAGCTTAAGGCAAGGAAAAGCTGTTACGAGAAATACATTCGGTATCGGTCGTTACAATACCCGTTTAAACTTTTACCTTTATGAAATTTCTAGAATTAATCAAATTCAACAAAAAGGATGAACTTTATTTAGATTCGTTAAACCAACATCAATTAAATTAAATAATTTAAATTATTTTAATTTTGAACCGTACGAAACTACCTTGATTACTTATACTTTTGAAGAAAAATAATTTTATGTGTATAAAAATGTTAAACGAGGTTTTTATACTGCAAATTTTAAGCGTCACTTCTCTAATTTTTTTTATCAACACTGTTAATATTATTTCTTTATGGTACATGGCCGGTATATATTTAATTGCTTTAGGTCTTTTATTATTATTGGACGATGCTGACATTTTTGTTGGATTTTTATGAGTCATTGATTTAGGAGTTGGGTTAATTTTTTTTATTTTTATTTTACATTTTTCTAATTTTTTACATCAAAAATCTTTTTTTGATTTATCTAGCAGATACTTATTTATTTTTATTTTTTTATTTTTTTTTATGTTTACGTTTTTTTATTTTATAACCAACCCAAACGATATAAGTTTAAATTACCAATTAAAAAAAACATGATTTTTTTTTATAAGCTGATATAATTATTACTCTTTTTATTATTCATTTACTTTAACGGATTTAAATTTACTACGAGAAATATATTTTTACAATAATTCGTTTGGATTTTTTTTAATAAATTTTATGTTATTTTATGGTATTTTTGGGTCTATAAATTTATGTTTTTTAATTAAAAGAGTTTTTACTTTTTTAAATTTAAGTCAACTAAAGAATGTTAATATTTTAAATGAAATAAATTCAACTTTTTTTATTCGTAACCAAAATTTTATTCGACAACAAAATACTTCCGTAGGTACAAGGGTTTGACTAAAAAAAAAAATTAATAAATTAAATGATCTTTAAGCAAACATGGCTAAGTATCGCCGATAACACGAATGTACGCTGATTACAGGTTTTTCATTTATATAAAGGATTTCATAGAAAATCAACAAAAATAGGATTTTTTATTAAAGGTTCGGCTCGTGTAGTAGAACCGCCCCGCCAGGAGTACAAAGGATTTAAATTTAAATTTAACAAAAAAGGCGATGTGTGCAGAGGTCTTATTGTTCGTAATAAATACAATGTAAATAAAAAAGACGGATCCGCTCTTTACTTTAGCGGTAATAATACCATTTTATTAAAAAAAAAACAAGATTTAAAATCAAAATATTTATACGGACCTGTTTCTACTCTAATAAAACGAAAAAAATTTTTAACTTTATTTACTTATGTTCTATAATATTAATTTTTATTATTTAATTTTTTAATAGATGTTATTTCCATCAATGTCAAATTTTATAAATGAATCCCTCCTCTTCTCTGAAAATTTTTTTGAAAATAACGACGCTTTACTAGCCTCAAATTATAATTTTTTATTTTATTTATCCGATTATTCTAACTTTAATACTTTAAAATTTTTTAACGATTCATCTCTGTATACCAAATCTTTAATCTTATTTATTAACCAAGGCGACGATCTTGATCTTTACAAAAATTTAGAAAATATTACCTCAATTTATCATTATTCGATCCCTAACGTTAAATTATGCTATCCGGAACCTTTTATAGCCTCTCCTTCTTTTATGCACACGGATTTGTGATTTGTTCACATTTTAGTTTATCAATACTGACTTTGATTTTTTTTCATATTTATTATTGTTTTTTTTTTTTTAACTTTTTTATGCACTTTACGTTGATGTAATATGCGCGTAAGACCTAGGCGTGAAACACGTGGAGTAAGCCGTTCTAAATGCGGAGATTTAATCACCGCAACCGTTCCGGTTACCTGAGCTACTTCAATTATAGTTAACGAATCCACCGATGCTATTGATTATTACGATGGTTTTGGTACAACAGAACTTGTTGTAGGAATTCGAGCGTACCAATGAGGTTGAGAGTATTATTATCCTAAAGACATAGATTTAAATTATAATATAAAACCTTCTTACTCATCTTTTGTAGGTAACTCATTAAAATATACTAAAAGCTCCGATATTACATTAAAGGCTAATAATTTATGAAAATATTATCAAAATAAATCCACTGATCAAATAATAACCCCTGCTCATCTTTTAGTCCTTCCTATGGATAATTATAAATTATTAAATTTTTTAAATTTTAACGATATAGGTTCAAACTCTATTCAAGAAATTAATGCATTTAAAAAAATTAGAATGTTTTCTAAAACTTACACCTCTAACTTAATTTTCGTACCAAACGATTTTTCTAATAAATATAAAAATTTTTCTACTCTCTACATAAATGATTCTCTTTATAGCGATTCTTATTTATACGGAATTAAAAGACAACATAATTTTTTATCTTCTAATGCTCTTTTAAACAATCAATCCACTTTTTTAAATTTATCAAGTGTAAATAAATTTATTAATTTTAATTTTAAAAACAAAATCGATAATCTTAATAAATTATCAAATAATTATAATTTTACTTATTTTAAAAAAATAAATAATTCAAGTTTAAACAGTAACTCGAATCACATTATATCTATTTTTAATAATTCTTCTTTTAATGATAACTTATTTTTTTTAAACAACTCTCTATTTTACTCAAATTTTATTTCATTAATTAACGATAATAGCGATAAAAATAAATTAACCTATCCAATTTTTAAATTGTTTAATGATAAATTAAAAAAAAACGATTTATATAATTTTAACAGTGTTAATCAGATAAACAACGCCCACGATCTTTCATTAATTGAATTAAATAATGAAGATAATAATTTTTTTTTTAATAATAACGTTAGTTATAAAAATTCTTCAGTTTTTTCCTCTAATCAATCTATTGCTGTTTCTAACCGTTATATTAGAAATTTTTTAAATAACTCACCGTACGCCTCTAACTATAATTATTCTTTAAATTTAAATAACATTAATGATTACTTAAATACTTTTAATAGTAATTCTGGAAGTAGTTTAAGCTCGTTTTTTAATGTTTATAATTCAAATTGAATTAATATAAATTCATCTAATAAATATCTTTCATCTCGAATTTTTCTAGAATACCCCTACGCCCCTATAATTTCAAACAACCCCTTTGTAACAGTTAACGATTATGATAATTTGTCGAATGTAGCCGTAGAAGATGTACCTACAAACTTACAAGGAAAAGAGGAATTAATGCCTAATTACTTAACTTCTATTTATTGAAACTTTTACTGATCTAACTCTAACATTGACTGAAGATTTTATAATAATTCTAATTACCAAAATATACATAAATCTTTTTATTTACCTATGTTTAACTTTTACTATGATTACGATTTTAGAAATTGACAAGCATTAGAGTTACTAGAAGATTGTTATTGAGAATCCATTTATTCGATATATACTCACGATGAATATCTTAATTTAGTTAAAGATTTTTATGATTACGAATACGCCGATAAATTTAATAATTTTTACAACAGCACTAATAAAAATTTAAATTTTAAAGATAAAATATTAAATAAACCTTTATTTAAAGACACTAATTCGATCGGTAATTTTTACTCAAATCCTTTTTATTTAGATGATTTTGTCTCGCCTTCAACTTTACTTAACTCAAAAAATTTTTTCATGTTCCCCCTTTTTAACGGAATCGCTAATCTTGACGATACCTACGAATCATTAAAATATTTAAACTATTTTTATAATAACTCAAATAAATTATTTTTAAACACCAATAACAATAATTTTCAACCATACAGCTACACCACCGTGTTCGATATGTTTAGAACTGATTACGATGATTTTTCATGATTCAACGATGAGATATATAATAATAAAAATAATATTTTAAACATTTTAAATCAAAACAATGACTTAATCGATTACTCTATTTTTGACTTAAACTTAGATCTCAGTAACGATAAATTATCTCGTTTTACTAATTCATTAAACTTGCGAGCTCCGGTTAAAAACTCAATTGTTACGTATAACGCTATTCAAAAAGTCTTTAAAACCCGTTTCGATGAGGGACGCTCAAACGCTAAATTAAGTGATATTTCAAACTTTTTTTCCAAACAACCGTTTGTCTCGGCTCCTAGAATTTCGTATGAAGAGTTATTAGGTAAAAACAAAGAAAATTTTTTTAAAATTAATTTTTATAAAAATAATTTCCAAAAATATTTTAATAATTTTTACGATTCTTCTAATTCATTAAATTTTTATTTTTACGACTTTCCTTTTTTATTAGCTTTGAAAAGTGATGCTTCTCGTTACTTATGGTTTGATTGATTTTCAAAATGAGGTTTTTATGAAGTTCAGCCCTCATCTTCTTCAAGATACGCAATATACGGTATGCCTTATTATGCCAAAAATTTTGAGTTTAATACAGCTGGAAGTGAAATGTTAAACGAAAGCGAGACTTATTTTTTACGACTTTCGCGGGCTCGTCGAAATTATCTCCCCAACTGGGTGTACACCCCTTATTTTTATGCTAAAAATACTTCTTGGTATAAAAACAACATAATGTTTGATTTAATTAATCAAAACGATAAAAATTTAAGCGCAACTGTTTATTTATTAGATAATATGAATTGATATTGAAATAATTTATATTTTATTGATTACCAATCTTATTTTTTTAATCCTTCCCATTCTGGTATTTCCAGTTATACTAAATTAAATTGAAAACCTCAAAATTCGATTCAATCGTACTACTATAATATAAGCAATTTAATCGATATTTTAACTAAACGAGAGTTTCTTTACCGCGAGTATTTATCTAATAATAATAAAATTATAAATCTACCTTTTTATCTTACTAACAGCCCCTCTAACCCGTTAATTAATGAGATTAAATCTAGTTTTTCTTTTGTTGATCCAATTATCATGAATAATGAATACTCAAGAGATGTTTATTTTAATTCATTAAATTTTTTTAATTTTACCGTGGTAAAATCTTTTTTAAAAACTTACGGTGACTTCTTAAATTTAAGTTTATTAACAGATTATTTATTTTATTATTTTTTCTCAAATAGTTACTCAAACAGTTTTTTTAATAATAATGAACTTTATAAAAATCAGTACCGACCTATGCGGAAAGGAATTACTAATATGATTCGTTTACATGCTACAGGTGCAGTTGCTATGCCTATCGAAATAAGACTTCAAGTACTCGCTTCATCGAAAGACGTAATTCATTCATGATCAATCCCCTCAGCTGGTATTAAAATTGATTGCGTACCGGGATATTCTTCTCACAGAGTTATGATTTTTTTAGTATCAGGAATTTTTTGAGGTCAATGCATGGAAATCTGCGGTCGTTATCATCATTGAATGCCTATTGTTATTTATTTCATGAAACGTGACCTTTTTTTTTTATGATGCACCCATTTTGTATTTTTAAGTGGTTCTAACAATATGTGAAATATAAACGATAGACAATACACTGATTACGTTAAAACTGTATCTTTTGATAAATATTCATGATTAAGCGAATTAAATAATTAAATTAAATTAAATGTGCTAAAACTGATTTTAAACGTAAACTTTAACAACAAAGCCGTATTTTTTTTTAACAAAAATTTACTTTATTATTTATTTTTTTACAATATTAATTCTTTTTTTTTCATTTTTATATTTAATATTTTTAGTAATTTTACTGGAAATATTAAATATAATTTTTTTTTATTTTATAAAATTAATTGATTTAAGCCTGTTTTAAAATTTAATAAGGAGGCTAAAAATAAAAATTACCAAATCAACAACTATAAATATAAATATAACTTTAATTCTTTATTTGAGTACAATTTTTTTTTTAAACACACTTTTATTTTTTTTAAAAAAGAAAATAAAAATTTAATTTTTAAACAAGTACACAATAATTTTTATTTTTTTAAAAATTTTTTATTTTTATTTTTTTATTTAAATTTTTTTAACTTTACTTTTTTATTTACATTTTTTTTAAACTTTAATTTTTTTTATTTACATCCGCATTTAAATAATTTAAAATTACTTTTTATAAATAAAAACGTATTTATAAATAAATTTTTATTTTATTTTTTATTAAGATTTTTGAAAAATAAAAATTTACTACAATTTAACTCTCAATTACTTTAAATTTTTAATTTATGAAATTTCCAAATCATATTATTTTAGACGTCTCTAAACCACTCGTTTCTCACTCCAACCAATATTGAATTTTTAAATATTTATTTAATGCAAAAAAAAGTATAAACTTTTTTCAGTCTTTAACTTTTCATAAAAATTTTTTTTTAAATAAAGAAAAATTATTATCCAATAAACTTATGAATTCACAAAAAAATTTTACAATTAAATATAGTTTAACCAACCCTGCGCTTTTTTTAAATAATTCTGAAAAATTGTTTTTTAAAAAAAAATACACACCTTTATTAAAAGTAAAACATCGAGAAATCGACTCTACAAGTAACGGTAAATTAATTTTTGATTATTTAAATACCATAAACCATAAATTTGATAAAAAATCTCTAAAACGTTTATTAAAAAATTTTTCTTATAATAGCAAATTAGCAATTTATAAATCTAATAATTTATGAAATTTATTTAATATTAATTTTTTACGAAAAGAAAAAATTTATACTAAATTAAAATATTCTCGAGTACCTCAATACGATATTGTTTCAGGCGGAGCCGCTGCGCTATTAGCAGGATTTTTAGGTTTTTTAATTACAGAAAAATTTGGTTTTGAATTACCAGATTCAGCTGATTTTTATTTTTTATTTATGTATTTAGTTTTTTTATTTTTCGGATGCAGACTTTTTTTAAAATTAATTGAACATGATAAATCTTCATGAAATATTTTTAGTCTAAAATGATTAATTTTTTTTTTAAAAACTTTAGTTTTTTTGTTTATTAATTTTTTTAAATCTTTTATTAGAACTAAATTTAAATAATTATTTAAATTTAGCTTATATTTTAGTGTTTTTGAGTAAATTGTAAAATGAACTTCTACGATTGAATATAAAAGAATCAACTTTTAAGGTTTTATTGTCTAGTATTGATAGAGAAAAGTAGTGTGAACGAAAGGTTAAAAGCTATTATAAAAGAAAAGTGAAAAGACCCTGAAATTTAATGTTAAATCTGTTAATGCGTAAGCTATAACGTACCTTTTGCATAATGGGCTAACGAGTTAATAGAAATAGCAAGCTTAATTAATTAAATAGGCGTAATGAAAATATGAAAAGTTACTTCTATTAGACCCGAAGCTGATCGATCTAATTATGAACAAGTCGAAGATTTATCGAGGACTGAACCCGTGAATGTTGCAAAATTCTGGGATGATTTGTAATTAGGGGTGAAAGGCTAATCAAGATCAGTGATAGCTGGTTCTCTGCGAAAATTATTTAAGTAATGATGATGTGAATGAACATTTAAGGTAAAGTAATCTTGAAACAAAACATTTTTAAAAGACGTAACGTTTTTAGAAGCTCTAAATGTAAATTTTTTTATACATCAATTCAGACGTAATCGCGCAAAGGTGATACGTCGAGAGGGAAACAGCCCAGATTGAAAATTAAGGTATTTAATAATAGTTAAGTAAAAAGAAAAAAAATTAATATACTATTTAGGAGATAGGCTTGGAAGCAGCCATTCCTTAAAGAAAGCGTAAAAGCTCACTATTTAAGTAAAATATTATGATTAAAAATATTAATTAATTTTTTTTCGATAATGTAGAGATATTAAAACTATTAACCGAAGTTTCAAAAGCAGTGTGCTTGGTAGCAGAGTGATTTGTATTTCATTAAAGAAAAATTGTAAAATTTTTTGAAGAAATCAATTTTAATTATGTTAGCATGAGTAACGATAAATAACGTTAAAGTAGTTATTACCGTAAATTCTAAAGTTTCACCACAAGGGAAGGCCTTGGTGTAAAACCCGTTCTCTTAAAAAAAGATGAAAATCGTATGTTTAAAGAGTCTTTACTGTTTTTACTTTTTGTTTATATTTTAATAATTTTTAATTGCATTTATTAGAGTGTAAATAAGAACTAGAAATAACACAGTAAGAAAAACGTATAAAATCCGACACAGGTGGATGAGTAGAATATACTAAGGTAACGAAAGAATATGATTGAAGGAACTCGGCAAAATAACTCCGTAACTTCGGGACAAGGAGGACTACAATTAGTAACTAAAAAGAGAAGGTAGCGACTGTTTACTAAAAACACAGGACTCTGCTAAATTTTATAATGATGTATAGAGTCTGACGCCTGCCCAGTGCTGTAAGATAAAAAACTATAAGTATAGCTTATCAGTTTAAATCCCAGTAAACGGCGGCTGTAACCCTGACGGTCCGAAGGTAGCGAAATTCCTTGGCGGGTAAGTTCCGTCCTGCATGAATGGCGTAACGACTGCCTTACTGTCTCCAGTCATAATTCGGTGAAATTGAATTTTAGGTGAAAATGCCTAAAAAGAACAGCGGGACGGAAAGACCCTATGCACCTTTACTAGAACCTTGTATTATCGCAAACTTTTAATATTATACGGAAGAATTCTCGCTACACCGTATTTATTAAAATTTGTTTTTTAAAAAAGTATAAAAGTTTTTTTTTATATTGCAAGGATGCTAGTTTCACTGGGGCGGTGGCCTCCTAAAAAGTAACGGGGGTGTGCAAAAGTTTATTTAAACATAATTTTTTATGTGAACATTGTAATGAATAAAGATAAACTTGATTTTAAAACTTACAAGTTTTAAAAGGGTAAAAGTTTGCCTGTCATAGTGACCCGATATATTTTATTGATAAAGATATCGATTAACGGATAAAAGGTACGCTAGGGATAACAGGCTAATGACTCCCAAGAGTTCCCATCGACGGAGTTGATTGGCACCTCGATGTCGGCTCATCATATCCTGGTTGAGAATAATCTTCCAAGGGTCGGTCTGTTCTACCGTTAAAATGGTACGTGAGCTGGGTTTAGAACGTCGTGAGACAGTTCGGTCCCTATCTGCTGTTAA
>JACCDQ010789779.1_pt1 | contig 20345 bp, 24 predicted proteins | sample 7446031 | NCBI WGS metagenome assembly JACCDQ01 (sample SAMN15323442, study PRJNA562643) | freshwater metagenome | isolation source: river surface water | place: USA:Blue River Watershed | collected 2017-08-17
GCGGAAGGAAATGGGTAGTCGTCTGCGACTATCCATAGATCGATAGGGGTATCAAATGTTGAAGATTGTGCGCGTTAAAGGAAGCGAGACTCCACCGAGCGCTACCAATTTGCTGGTGGGCTTTTCACTGTTCACGGCTACGTTGTTCATAGCGGTTGTCGCGACCTATCCGAGCTTCTTTTTGTTCAACCCATTCGCCAGCAACGACGGGTGGCGTTCAATCTGCTTGCTGCTCACCAGCATCGGTTGGATTTCGGCCATTTTGGGCCCAATCATCATCATGGCTCTGATCAATAGCGGCAAGGATGGGGCACTGCGTTTCTTGCCTTGGATTGCACTGGCCTGGCCGGCATCACTGGTGGTAAACCACGTTTCGCTGTTGCTGCAGACTCAGAAGCTATTTATCGGCTACCTAGTGGTCTACCCGATTTTTATCATCACCGATATTGCTCTGCCACTGCTTTATGTGGCTCTTTATCGATATTTGAAGCACCACCCAGCTCGTTGGAGCGTAGGCTTGACTCATGGCAAACACCAGCAAGAAGAAGTCCAGCGCTAGAAGCGTTCGCAGCTTTCTAACCTTGTCGCTAGTGGCGGCAGTTTTTGTGGGAGCAATTGTTTACGGCGGAGTCAAAGACGTAAACTCTGCCCTAATCTGGGCAGGCCTGACCTTCATCGTTTCGTTGGTCACCATCGCAACTCTTGCCCTATCGGTCAAAGATGACGACAGCGACCCAAATCAGCCGAAGCTGAAGTAGAATCTCAAGAATTACAAAAAGGGCTGCCATTAGGCAGCCCTTTTGCTTTAAGTTTCACGTGAAACTACTGAATGCGTTTCGCGAGTTCGCTTGCCAGACCGGTGTAGGTGTGTGGGCGCAGCTTTAGCAAACGTTCCTTTGCCTCGTCGCCAATCTCTAGACCGTTCACAAATGCAACCATGTCGTCGCCGCTTAGGCGCTTGCCACGAGTCAGGTCTTTCAAGAGTGCGTATGGGTCGTTGATGGTTGATCGACCGGCGGCAACCTCGGCGCGAATCACGGTTTGAATCGCTTCGCCAAGAATCTCCCAGTTGTCGCTTAGGTCGGCATCGAGCACGCCCTGAGAAAGGTCGATCTCGTTTAGACCGCGGGTCACGTTGTCGATTGCAAGCAGCGAGTGACCAAAACCAAGGCCGATGTTGCGCTGCGATGACGAGTCGGTCAGGTCGCGCTGCAAACGTGAGGTGATCAAGGTTGAGGCAAGGCTGCCAAGAATCGCGTTCGAAAGCTCAAGATTTGACTCGGCGTTCTCGAAGCGAATTGGGTTGATCTTGTGTGGCATGGTGGATGAACCGGTCGCGCCAGCAACCGGAATCTGCTTGTAGTAGCCAAGCGAAATGTAGGTCCAGATGTCGGTGCACAGGTTGTGCAGAATGCCGTTGAATAGTGAAACAGCTGAATAAAGCTCGGCCTGCCAGTCGTGTGATTCGATCTGGGTGGTCAGCGGGTTCCAGGTGAGGCCGAGGCGGGTAACGAAGTCTTCAGACTCTTTCGGCCAGTTCACGTTTGGCGCTGCAACGACGTGCGCCGAGAAGGTGCCGGTGGCACCCGAGAACTTGCCAAGGTATTCATTGGCCTGGATGCGCTTTACCTGGCGCTCAAGACGGTGGACGAATACGGCGATTTCTTTGCCCATGGTCGACGGGGTTGCAGGCTGGCCGTGGGTGTGCGAAAGCATCGAGGCATCGGCGTATTTGGCCGAAAGTTCGCGCAGCTTGGCGATTAGCTTTTCAACGCGAGGCAGCCATACCTGTTGAACCGCGTCGCGCACGGTGATTGCATAGCTGAGGTTGTTGATGTCTTCGCTGGTGCAGGCAAAGTGGGTTAGCTCTTCGATTGCGCCAAGCCCAAGTTCTTGCAACTTGCCACGGATGAAGTATTCGACAGCCTTCACATCGTGCTTGGTAGTTGCCTCGGTTTCGGCAAGGGTTGCCACGTCGGCATCTGAAAAGTTGGTGACGATTGCGCGCAACTGGGCAATCTGGGCCTCGCTGATTGGGGTGTTGGTGCCCAAAAGGTTGCGGTTGGCCAGGTGAATCAGCCATTCGATCTCGACCGCGATTCGGGCACGGTTTAGGCCGGCCTCAGACAGGTGAAAACCTAGATCTGAAACTGCGGCGCGATAGCGACCATCGAGCGGGCTAAGTGGCTGAATTGAAAGATTACTCACCTGTCTATATTGCCGTAAGTTCTGCACAGATTGGGGGCTTTGAGCCTTTTCGACCACTCGGATGACGCAATCTCGTGGCATGGATTCGGTTGACCACGCCCTTGCTCTGATCATCACTCGGCTGCAAAGCGCTATTCCAGACCCAGTGCTTTGGGCCGGGGCGGCTGCCGAATCGTGTGCCAAATCGATTGAAAAGCTCACCTGGGATTTCGCCGAACTGCGCAGAAGGCTCAAATATTGGGCGATTTAGAGGTCTATGGCGCCGATGCCAAGGTGGTGGCAACCAGGGCCGAAATTGAAAGGGTGCGTCGAGAGCTTGACGAGGTCTCAAGGTGGCTAGAGGGGCAGGTGCAATTTGACGATTTTTTAAGCGACCCGCTAGCGCGGGTAGGGCTGGCAATGGAGGTTCCGCTTTTTCGAGAGCGAATTTCGAGCGTGCAATTGGCTCTGGTGCAAGCTGCCGAAAGCTATTTCAGCGCCGAAGCCAGAGCGACCCTTCAGTTCGAACAGCACTTTGCTCTCGATGTTCCGGCGATAGCAGCGCTCGCCGTTGGTCTTGGGTCGGCATCGCTTGCCGCCGAATCACCCGGACCCTTTGCCGAGAAGCCGGTGTATGCCACCCAGGTTGGTGAACCAAGGTTTTCGTTGCCGCCAAATTCTGTGGTTTCGATGGCCAGAAGGCTTCAAGAAACCGCCAATTTCGATAAACCAACCATTCGAATCGAACGCTTCGGCAAAAACGTTGTGGTCTTTGTGCCGGGAACACGAACCTGGTCGCTGGGTTCGGGCAAAGATCCGCTCGATGTGACCTCTAATTTGCGAGCGATGGCCGGGCCAAATTCGGCTGCCGGTAGTCAACGCGCTTTAAGTCAGGCGCTTCGCGCCGCCAATGTGGGCAGGGGCGACCGGGTGGTTTTTGTTGGGCATTCGCAGGGCGGAATGATCGCCGCCAACTTGATCAGCAAACCGCAGCCCTATCGGGCTGCCGGGTTAGTGACCTTTGGTGCGCCGCTGGCTCAACTCGAGGGCAAGTTGAAAGTGCCGGTTTTGGCGATCGAGCACAATGGCGATGTGGTGCCAAAGTTGCCGATGAAGGTTAACCCGATTGCCGAAAACTGGGCAACCGTGGCAACCGAAGCGCCAAATGACGAATCACTTGGTTCAAAGCATGAACTGAGTGGCTATCGGCAGACCGCGCTCAAGGTAGATCAATCGGCCAATCCGGGCCTCAAAAGAATTCGCGAAATTTTAACCGGCTTCGCCGGTGAGGATGTGGGCGAGGTTCGGTGGTTTGAACTGGCTCGTTCGTTGCGCGCGGGCTAGAGCAGGCGCAAAACCTTGAAGATTGCGCGAGCGAAGAAGCTGAAAACGCTCATCACTATCGAACCGAGAATTGCCCAACCGAGTGACTCGATGTTCAGGCCTTCGTTGGTGAAACCCTCGATGCTGAAAATTGGGCTGCCGATTAGCTGGCTCAACCAGGCCACAAACAATAAGAGTGCGCCGTTGATGACCAGCGAGATTAGGCCAAAGGTGAGAATGTAAAGCGGAAAGGCCAGAACCTTGATTACCGGCGCAACGACCGCGTTAACCAGGCCAAAAATCGCGCCAACTAGCAAGAATGAACCGGCTCGAGTCCAGAAATCATCGGTTCCATAGGCCGCCAAGTGAATTGCCGGAATGATCAAAGTGGTCAACCAAAGGGCAACCGCATTAATAACGGTTCCAACTAGAAAACGAATCATGAGTCGATTGTGCCACCAAACCCAAGTAAATTGGACTAGATGACTACTCAAGAATCTTCGCGAGTTCCGATGGTGCAGTTGCTGTCACCTGAGGGTGACTATGGCGTGCCTGCGCAATATGCCGAATACGGCAAATATGTTGATGCCCTCACCGAGGCAGACTTTCTTCAGTTCTATAAAGAGATGTCGCGCATGCGCCGTTTCGACACCGAGGCAACCGCACTTCAGCGCCAGGGCCAGTTGGGTCTTTGGGTTCCGGCCGTTGGTCAAGAGGCAGCCCAGATCGGTTCGGGCCACGGCGTTGGCAAGAACGACCACATTTTTCCTAGCTACCGCGAACACGGCGTAGCCATCACCCACGACATCGACCTGATGTCGATTCTGAAAATGCTCCGCGGCGTAAACCACGGTGGCTGGAACCCAGACGAAACCCGTTTTCACCTTTACGCAATCGTGCTTGGCACCCAGGTAATTCACGCAACCGGCTACGCCATGGGCGTGAACTTCGACGGCAAGGTCGGCACCGGCAACCCAGAGGTTGACGAAGCCGTAATCACCTACTTTGGCGATGGCGCAACCGCCGAAGGCGAGATCTCAGAGTCATTCCTTTTCGCGGCAATCAACAACACCCCTCAGGTGTTCTTCTGCCAGAACAACCAGTGGGCGATCTCGTCGGCCGTTGGCACTCAAACTCGCGTGCCGCTCTTCGAGCGTGGCGCAGGCTTTGGTGTTCCGGGCATTCGCATCGATGGCAACGACGTTTTGGCTTCATACGCGGTCACCAAAAAACACATGGATGACGCCCGTAACGGCGGCGGCCCGTTCATGATCGAAGCACTCACCTATCGCATCGGTGCGCACACCACTTCTGACGACCCAACCAAGTACCGCAGCCAAGACGAGGTTGACTACTGGAAGCAGCGCGACCCGATCGTGCGCCTCGAAAAGTTCCTTCGCCGCCAGGGCATCCAAGATTCATTCTTTGAGCAGTGCGAGGTTGAAAACGAAGCGATGGCCGACAGCATTCGCGAGCAAACCTTCGCCCTCGGTGCCCCACCGATCGAGAACATGTTCCAGCACGTTTACAGCGAAGCGCACCCTCTGATCGAAGAGCAGTCGGCTTGGCTAAAGGGCTATGAGGCCTCATTCGGCGGCAACGAAGGCGGTCACTAATCATGAGCAACGTCGTTGAAATGACAATCGTTAAAGCCATCAATGCCGGCCTTCGAAAGGCAATGGCCGAAAACGACAAGGTTTTGATCTTTGGCGAGGATGTCGCCGAGCTCGGTGGCGTTTTTCGCGTGACCGAAGGTCTGCACGCCGAATTTGGCCAAAAGCGAGTCTTTAACTCACCAATCGCCGAGGCCGGCATCGTCGGTACCGCGGTTGGTTTGGCCATGCGCGGCTATCGCCCGGTTGCCGAGATTCAGTTTGATGGCTTCATTTTTCCGGCCTTTAACCAGATCACCACTCAGCTGGCTAAATTGCAGAACCGTTCAGAGGGCTTCATGACCATGCCGGTCGTGGTTCGCGTTCCTTACGGCGGCGGCATTGGTGCTATCGAGCACCACAGCGAAAGCCCAGAGGCTTATTTTGCCCACACCCCCGGCCTTCGCGTGATTAGCCCGAGCAACCCAAACGACGCCTATTGGATGATTCAGCAGGCCATCAAGAGCGAAGACCCAGTTTTGTTCTTCGAGCCAAAGCGCCGCTACTGGCAAAAGGGCCCGGTCGACCTAGACAACCCACCTGCTGGCATGCACGACGCACACATTTTGCGCAACGGCACCGACGTGACCGTGGTTGCCTATGGCCCAATGGTTGCCACTGCTTTGCAGGCTGCCGAAATTGCAGCTACCGAGGGTCGTTCACTAGAGGTAATCGACATTCGTTCGATTGCACCGATTGACTACGCCACCATCATCGAATCGGTCAAAAAGACCGGCCACCTGATCGTGACCCACGAGGCCAACACCACCGTTTCGGTGAGCTCAGAAATCGCGGCTCGCGTTGCCGAACTTGCTTTCTATCACCTCGAGGCCCCGGTCATTCGTGTCGGTGGTTTCGATGTTCCTTATCCAGCGGCCAAGCTCGAAGAAAAATTCTTGCCAGACGCCGACCGAATCCTCGAAGCGGTCGACCGCTCGCTGGGCTACTAGGCAAGGGCCAAGAAACTCATGAGCCAGATTGCATTTTTTAACCTCCCGGATGTTGGCGAGGGTCTAACCGAAGCCGAGATTGTTTCTTGGAAGGTAAAGGCCGGCGACACCGTTGAGGTAAACCAGGTAATCGTTGAGATCGAGACCGCAAAGTCTTTGGTTGAACTGCCGGTTCCGTTCGCCGGCGTTGTTGACTCGCTGCTCTGCGCAGAGGGCGACACCGTTGAGGTTGGCAAGCCAATCATCGCCGTTATGGTTGCCGATGGTGCCGTTGGTGCGGTCAGCACCCAGACCACTTCAATTCAGGTTGTTCCCGAGGCCGCAAAGCCGGCAATCGCCGAGCAGCACGCCTCGATCATCACCAACGTTCCCGAGGTAGCAGCTGCCGACAGCAAGCAGCCGAACCTGGTTGGCTATGGCACTTCAACCGCTCACGCGCCAAGTCGCCGCCGCGCCGGTGCTGCCGTTCCAGCTGCCGCCGGGGTTGCACCGCGGGTTGCCAACCCAGCAACCAGCCTTCCAACCGCGACCGCTGCGCTCGCCGAAGACAAGGTTTTGGCCAAGCCACCAATTCGCAAGCTCGCTCGCGACCTAAATGTAGACATCACCAAGGTGACCCCATCGGGCCCGAACGGCGAAGTCACCCGCGAAGACATCTTGGCCGGCGCCGAGCAGGCTTCGGTGTTCCGCAACCTTTCAACTCCAAGTGCGCCTACGGCGCGCGAAGAGCGCATCCCGGTTAAGGGTGTTCGCAAGGCAATCGCCAACGCGATGGTTTCGTCGGCATTCACCGCGCCCCACGTGAGCATTTTTGTTGACGTGGATGCCACCCGCACCATGGAATATGTGAAGCGCCTAAAGGCCTCGACCGACTTTGCCGGCGTGAAGGTGACCCCGCTTTTGATCATGGCCAAGGCAATGATTTGGGCGGTTCGCCGCAACCCAATGGTCAACTCGACCTGGACCGACGAAGAAATCATCGTGCACAACTTTGTGAACTTTGGCATCGCGGCGGCAACCCCGCGCGGTTTGATTGTGCCAAACATCAAGGATGCCGACTCGATGAGCATGCTTGAGCTGGCCAAGGCGATCGAGCAGCTTGCCGCCACCGCTCGCGAGGGCAAGACCACCCCGGCCGACATGAAGGACGGAACCATCACCATTACCAACATCGGTGTATTTGGTGTTGACACCGGAACCCCGATTTTGAACCCGGGTGAGGTTGGCATTGTGGCGCTTGGTTCGATTCGACCTAAGCCATGGGTGGTTAACAACGAGATTCAGGTTCGCCAGGTGACCACCATTGGTGCGACCTTCGACCACCGCGTGGTTGACGGAGACGTGGCAAGCCGCTTTGTGCAAGACGTGGCTTCGGTTATTGAAGAGCCGGCTCTGCTGCTCGACTAATCGCTATTGACATTCATTATCAATAAGGCTTAGCCTTTAGCCATGAACATTCTTATGGCGCAGGGGCACGAAGACATGTCGGTTTGGGAAGAAGCCTGGAGCATCTTCATTGACCCGGCTCACATCATGGCCGAACTGGGTTGGACCATCATTCAAGACGTAATTTTGGTCTGGCTTCTATATGGCACCCTGTGGAAGAAAGTGATTCTTCCTCGACTTCACGACAAATTCGACAAAGAGCACGCGATCGTTCACCACGATGACGCCCCGGCCCAAGGCGATGCTCAGGGCCACGACCACAAGCAATAGTCGATGACCGATTCAAAGCGCAGAAACACCTGGCAAAAGGATGCCGTGCGGCATGCACTTAGCGAAGCCACCGGATTTGTTGGCGCGCAGCAGTTGCATCTGGTGCTTAGAAACCACGGTTCGACAATTGGCTTGGCCACGGTTTATCGAGCACTTGCAGATTTAGCAGCAAATGGCGATGCCGATTCGCTGCAATCGCAGGATGGCGAAGTTTTGTACCGAGCCTGCACCACAGAGCACCACCATCATCTGATTTGTCGAGAGTGCGGTTTGACAGTCGAGATCGAGGCAAATCGAGTCGAAAAGTGGGCTGACGAGGTCGCAAACGAGCACGGATTCGCAAATCCAAGCCACACAATCGACATTTTTGGCACTTGTACGGCGTGTCAAAGCTAGAAATATCGAACAACAACTTGCTTAAGGCGTATTAACTCGCCTAAACTTGGGGGGTTGCCTGAATTATTTCGCGCGCAACCACACTTTTTAACACAAGCCTCCGCCCAATCCGGGTTCAGAGGGCTTGCCCTTGAAGGAGAAGAAATGGCAGCCTATTGCCAGGTGACTGAGAAGCAGCCTCAGTTTGGTCACGCGGTTTCGCACGCTCAGAACAAGACCAAGCGTCGCTTCAACCCAAACATCCAGAAGAAGACTTACTTCGTTCCATCGCTAAAGCGCAACGTTACTTTGCAGCTAAGCGCACGTGGCATCAAGGTAATCGACGTACGTGGCATCGAGGCTGTTGTAGCTGAGATTCTTGCCCGCGGCGAGAAGATCTAAGGAGACTTAGCAAATGGCTAAGAAGGACAAGGACATCCGTCCAATCATCAAGCTTCGTTCGACTGCGGGCACCGGTTACACCTACGTAACCAAGAAGAACCGTCGCAACGACCCAGACCGTATCGTTTTGAAGAAGTACGACCCAGTTGTACGTCAGCACGTTGAATTCCGCGAGGAGCGCTAAAAATGGCTAAGAAGAGCAAGATCGCTAAGAACGAGCAGCGCAAAGTTATTGTTGAGCGCTACGCAGAGAAGCGCCTAGCGCTAAAGAAGGCTCTAGTTGACCCTCAGTCAACCGACGCACAGCGCGAAGAGGCCCGTCTAGGCCTACAAAAGCTTCCGCGCAACGCATCGCCAGTGCGCGTTCGCAACCGCGACGCAATCGACGGCCGCCCACGTGGTGTGCTTGCCAAGTTCGGTGTTTCACGTGTTCGCTTCCGCGACATGGCACACCGCGGTGAGCTTCCGGGCATCACCAAGTCTTCTTGGTAAGACCTATTTGACCTCGGTCGAATAACAAGTTTTTTACTGAAACCGCTCCTCAGAAATGGGGAGCGGTTCTCTTTTTAAGTGCGGATGCCCGTATATGCCAGTAAATTCGCGGAATATTGTTTACAAACTGTGTCGCAACACGCCGTAGCAATAGAACTACAAGTTTGTTATTCGTTGTAGCGTAAGTCCCGACAGAACGTGTCAATAAACGTCTAACAGTCCAGGAGGACATTATGTCGAACCTAAACAAGAGCGAGCTAGTCGCAGCAGTAGCAGCACACACCGGTGAGTCACAGGCAGCAGTTAACCGTGTGGTTGACGCGTTGTTCGAGACCATCGCAAAGACCGTCGCTAAGGGCGGAAAGGTCACCATCCCAGGCTGGCTTTCAGTTGAGAAGGGTCACCGCGCTGCTCGTCAGGGCCGCAACCCACAGACTGGTGCAACCATCCAGATCGCAGCAGCTAACACCGTTAAGGTTTCAGCTGGTTCAAAGCTAAAGGCTGCAGTTAAGTAAGTCTCAGTTTTAAACAGAAGTGCCCGGGTCTTGTGCCCGGGCACTTTGCTTTAACCTCAAGGCTTTCGAACCCAGGCGAAGGGCTTAGTAACGCAGCCGTTCTGCCACAGGTCGCAGGTAGGCTTAACCGGTGCCAACATCCCTGAAAATTCAAAGCGTTAGACGTGCCTCTTGGGCATTTGGCGCTTTGCTATTTGCCGGGTTGTCGGCCTTGGTTGCCGGCCTGAATATTGGTGGCGGCGCAGCCGCGAGTGAGCTAGCCGACCCGGGTGCCGTTGTGCGCTGGGGGCTGCCGATTGCCAAGACGGTAATGAACTTTTCGATGGCAATTGCCGCCGGCTCACTGGCCTTTGCGGCCTTTGCTCTGAGCCCGAAATCTAAGAACCTCGAACGGGCGCAAAACTTGAGCGCCTTCGGCGCAGTCATGTGGGCGGTGTCGGGGGCCACACACTTCTTGTTCACCTACCTGTCGCTCAGCGGCTCGGCATTTTCGACCGATGCCACCTTTGGCAACAGCCTTTGGATGTTTGCCACCGAGATTGAACTTGGGCAATCCCTGGCGATCAACCTTGGTGCCGCGGTGATTCTGAGCACACTTGTGATTGCGTTCAGAGGTCTGACTTCAACCCTGTTGCTTGCGGCACTTAGCATGGCTGCCCTTGTGCCACTGGCGCTGATTGGCCACGCTGCCGGAACCGCCGGACACGCAATGGCCGTGAACGCACTTGGCATGCACCTAGTTGCGATTGTGATTTGGGTCGGTGGCCTGGTTGCGCTGTTTGTGGTTCGCGGGCAAAGCCCAGCCGAATCAGCAACCCTTACCAAGCGCTACTCGACCCTGGCGCTGATTGCTTTTGTGCTGGTTTCGGTTTCGGGCGTTGCCTCGGCCTCGCTTCGCATCAACCTTGCCGAGCTCGGCACGGCATACGGGTTGATTTTGGTTTTGAAGGTTGTCGCCCTGGTGCTGCTTGGCATTTTTGGAGCGGTTTATCGCGGTCGTTTGATTGGGCGCCTGGCACTTGGCGAAAACCAGGGCAAGGCGTTTTGGCGTTTGGCCGCGGTTGAGTTCTTCATCATGGGTGCAGCCATTGGCCTAGCCAGTGCGCTGGCCCGCACTGCCCCGCCACAGCGCGGTGACGGCATCGTTGACCCAACGCCGGCGCAGATCTTGACCGGCGAGCCACTGCCGCCACCTTTCACGGCCGAGAGCCTGCTGACCGCTTGGAAGATCGACCTGGTTTGGTTGGTCATTTGCCTGGCTGCGATCGGTCTTTACCTGTTCGGCGTTTACCGCCTGCACCAGCGCGGCGACAAGTGGCCGATAGCACGCACTCTCTCATGGGTGACCGGCATGCTGGTGCTGATCTACACAACCAGCGGCGCGCTCAACGCCTACCAGGAATACCTGTTCAGCATTCACATGATCGGTCACATGATTTTGGCGATGGGTATTCCGGTGCTGTTGGTGCCGGGTGCTCCGGTAACGCTGATCATGCGCGCCACCGAAAAGCGTCACGACGATTCTCGAGGCCTGCGCGAGTGGGTGCTTTGGGCAGTGCACACCAAGTATGCGCGCTTCGTTGCGCACCCGATCGTGGCTGCCGTGCTGTTTGCCAGCTCGCTCGTCACTTTCTACTACACGCCGCTTTTTGCCTGGGCCACCAACGAGCACCTAGGCCACCAGTGGATGGTCGTGCACTTCTTGATCACCGGCTACCTGTTTGCTCAGGCGCTGATCGGCATCGACCCCGGCCCGGTTCGCCTCGGTTTTCCGCTGCGCCTACTGATGCTGATTGCCACCATGGCTTTTCATGCGTTCTTTGGCCTAAGCCTCATGGATGGCTCGGGTCTGCTGCTGCCTGACTGGTATGGCGCGATGGGTCGAACCTGGGGTCAGAGCCCGATAGACGACCAGCACACCGGCGGCGCAATTGCCTGGGGCATCGGCGAGATGCCGACCGCTGCGCTCACCATCATCGTTTGCGTGCAGTGGTTCAAGTCAGACGGCCGCGAGGCCAAGCGCCTTGACCGCCAGAGCGACCGCACCGGCAACCAAGACATCAACGACTACAACGCCATGCTGGCCAAGCTTGCCGAGCGCGATGCACGCGTGGCAGAGCGTGAACAGCGCGCAGCCGAGCGCCTAGCGGCGCAGAACAACCAGAACGAGGGCAACTAATGGAACAGGTGACCCTCTCAACTGAGCAGCAAAACCTTTTTGACTACATCGAGGGCTCAGAAAACAACATCTTTGTGACCGGCCGCGCAGGTACCGGCAAGTCGACTCTGCTTAGTTATCTGATCGACAACACCAAAAAGAAATTCGCCGTATGTGCGCCAACCGGTGTTGCCGCACTCAACGTTGGCGGCGTAACCATTCACTCGCTCTTTGGTTTTCCGTTTGGCATTCTGGGCACCGAAGACATCGGCCGTCACCTGAGCCGCCGCACCCGCGAGGTGCTGGCCGCAATCGACATGCTGGTCATCGACGAGGTCTCGATGGTCAACGCCGACCTAATGGACACCATGAGCCGCGCGATGGGAATCGCCAGAGGCAAGCGCAAGCTGCCGTTTGGTGGTGCCCAGGTTGTGATGTTTGGCGACCCGTATCAGCTGGCTCCGGTGCCGGGCAACAACGACGAGCGCGCATACATGGCCGAGAACTATCAGAGCAACTGGTTCTTTGACGCACACGTTTGGCGCGAAGACAGCCTCGAGCGCTATGAGCTCAGCGAGATTTTCAGACAGCACGACGAGCACTTCAAAACCATCCTGAACGCGATTCGTGATGGCTCTTGCACGCAAGAGATGCTCGATTACATCAACACCTGCGGCAACAGGTTCCCGCCGCACGACGATGTGATTCGCCTGGCAACCATCAATGAATCGGTGAACAGCGTGAACCGCTCGCGCATGGCAAGAATCGAAAGCCCAGCAAAGCGCTTTGATGCCGTGTTTAGCGCAGCCGACGAAAAGGCCTTCGGCCGCACCCTGCCAGCAGAACCGGTAGTTGAGCTCAAAGTTGGCGCTCAGGTCATGTTTATTAAGAATGACGATTCGAGCACCAAAAAAGGCCCTAACGGGCCAATCAAGCGCTGGGTCAACGGCACAATCGGGCACGTGCTCGAGCTGCCGAGCTCGGGCGGTGTGATTGTTGAGGTCGATGGCGAACGCCTCGAGGTTGGTCGTTCGACCTGGGAAAAGGTTCGCTACGAAATCGACGAACAGTTCGACGAAGAAACCGGCAAGGTCAAAGAGGTTTTGATTGCGGTGCCCCTTGCCGAGTTCCAGCAGATTCCGCTGCGCCTGGCGTGGGCGGTCACGGTTCACAAATCGCAGGGGCAAACCTATGATGAAGTTGTGATTGACATGGGCAGGGGTGCCTTCAGCCCGGGTCAAACATACGTGGCACTGAGCCGAGTGCGATCGCTCGACGGTTTGTATTTGACGCGTGCAATAAAAATGAGTGACGTGATGGTTGACCAGGATGTGTTGCGCTTTATGGCCGGCACGCCAACGGCAAGCGTTGCCAAGCTTTTCTAGCAAGGGGTCACATTGAAGCGTCTGGGCAAGTTTTTAGTTCGCAACAGCAAGAAGTCGCTGTTCGGTTTTATCGCGCTTATTCTGCTCTCGAGCTTCTGGGGTTTTCAGTCTTTTGGTGAGCTCAAGTCGGGTGGCTATGACGACCCGGGCAGCAATTCGGCCAGAGTGGTCGAGCTGCTTCGCGAAGAGTTTGACCAGTCAACCGCAGAGGTTGTGCTGCTAATCGATTTTGCGGCCGGAGCCGACGCCGCCTCGAGCAAAGAGACCGCTCAAAACCTAACCACCGACCTCGAATCGGTTGAGGGCGTTGAATCGGTCACGAGCTATTACTCGCTGGGTTCACCCGCCTCACTTCGCTCGGATGACGGCAAAGCCGTTTATGTTTTTGTCGACCTAAATGACAACGCAAAGCAAGCTGCCATCGGCCAAGTAATCTCTGACAAATTTACCGGCGAATACAAAACCGGCAAGGTTTACGTTGCCGGCTATGCCGCGGTAAACGCAGCTATCAACGGCAGCATTCAGAGTGACTTGGCCGCAGCCGAATCGGTGGCGATTCCCCTCACCGTAATTCTGTTGGTATTTGTTTTTGGTTCGCTGGTGGCCGCGGGTCTGCCCCTAATGGTTGGCGGCTTGGCAATCATCGGATCGTTCTTTTTCATCTGGGTTTCAACGCAGTTCACCGACACCTCGATTTTTGCCCTGAACCTGATCACCGGCTTGGGCCTTGGCCTAGGCATCGACTATGCGCTGTTGATGGTCAACCGCTTCAGAGAAGAGCGCTCGGCCGGCAACTCGGTTGAGAATTCGGCTAGACGAACCGTCGAAACGGCCGGACGAACCGTGCTGTTCTCGGGTCTTACCGTGGCAATCGTGCTGGCCTCGATGGCGTTCTTCCCTCAGTACTTCTTGAAGTCGTTTGCCCTCGGCGGCGTTGTGGTGGTTATTTTGGCAGTGGCCGGCGCTTTGATTGCGCTGCCTGCAATGCTGAATTTGATTGGCGACAAGGTCAACTCGATCAGGTTCAAGCGCTCTGAACCAAAGCCATCTGACTCTGGAGCCTGGGCTGCAGTGGCCCGCTTTGTAATGAAGCGCCCGCTGCCAATTTTGCTGGTCACCCTGGCAGGTTTGGGCGGCTTGGTTAGCCTTGGCAACGGTGTGCAGTTTGGTCAGGTCGACGACCGAATCTTGCAGCAGAGCAGCCCGGTTGTGGTTGCCAACAACCTGGTTCGTGAACGCTTCAGTGGCCGCGAGGGCTCGCCGATCGAGATCATCATCGAAGGCGCCACTCAAGATGACATCACCGAGTATGTGATTTCGCTTTCGACGCTGCCAAACATTGTGCGCGTTCAAAGCACTGCCGGCATTGCCTCGGATGGCCAGCTCGACGATGGTTATGCCCCGGCCTTTTCGGCCTATGAATCGGGCAAGTATCAGCGAGTGGTTGCGATTCACGACATCGAGTCGCGCTCACCCGATGGCGTGGTTTTGACCGATGAGGTTCGCGAGCTCAAGGCCAACGGCCACAAGGTTTTGGTCGGCGGCTCAGCCGCGGTTTACACCGATTCGCAGCGAGGCATCGAACATGCGTTGCCGCTGGTAATCGCCTGGATTGTGCTCTGGACACTGCTGTTCTTGTTCCTATTCACCGGCTCGGTGCTGTTGCCGATCAAGGCAGTGATTTTGAATGTTCTTTCACTCGGCGCAACCCTGGGCTTCATTACCTGGGTGTTTATGGGCGGCCACCTGAAGTGGTTGATCGGCGACTTCTTTGTGACTGGCACGGTCGACACCTCGACCACGGTTCTGATTGCCGTTGTCGCATTCGGTCTATCGATGGACTACGAACTGTTCTTGCTTAGCCGCATCAAAGAGCAACATGATGCCGGTCTTGGCACCACCGATTCGGTCGCAGTTGGTCTGCAAAAATCAGGCCGAATCATTACCGCCGCGGCCCTGGTTTTGGCGTTTAGCTTTATCGGGTTTACCACCTCGGGCGTGACCATCATGAAGTCGCTCGGCCTTGGTATTGCCTTCGCGATTTTGCTCGATGCCACCGTGGTTCGTGCGCTCTTGGTGCCAGCCCTGATGCGCCTATTCGGCCAGGCAAACTGGTGGGCACCGCGCTGGATGAAAAAGATCTACAAGAAGGTCGGTCTAGACCACTAACTTGCGTTCGGTTACCTGCGCGCAGCCTAGGCAAACCTTGGGTGCTGCAACGCTAAACTTGAACCATGCTTATGTCAGACCGCGATATCCGCGCATCCATTGAAGCCGGCCAGATTGGCCTAGAGCCACTAGACATGTCGCTGCTGCAACCATCGTCTTTTGATGTGCGCATCGACCGCTTCTTCAGACTTTTCGACAACCACAAGTATGCGTTCATCGACCCAGCCGAGCCACAGGAAGACCTGACTCGCTTTGTTGAGGTTCTGCCAGACGAGCCTTTCATTTTGCACCCGGGTGAGTTTGTTCTTGGCTCGACCTACGAGTTCGTGAAGTTGCCAGACAACGTTGCCGCTCGCCTCGAGGGCAAGAGCTCACTTGGCCGCCTCGGTCTAGTCACCCATTCAACCGCGGGCTTTGTTGACCCTGGCTTCAACGGTCACGTGACCCTTGAGCTTTCGAACATGGCAACTTTGCCAATCAAGCTTTGGCCGGGCATGAAGATCGGTCAGCTGTGCTTCTTCCAGTTGTCATCGCCTTCAGAGACCCCATACGGTTCGGCAAAATACCTGAACCGCTACCAGGGCCAGCGTGGGCCAACTGCGTCACGCAGCTTTATGAACTTTCACCGCACGGATGTTGGCACCGCGCCTCTAGAGGGCAACAACTAACCAGCTTTTCGAAGGGCTGCACATTTTGAAAAAAATCGCGAGCGGCTTCGCCGCTTTGGCATTCGGCCTGTCGGCCATCCTTGGAATTTCGGCCCCCGCAAATGCCCACGCCGAATTGGTTGAGGCATCGCCGGCAGCTGACTCGTTGATCGGCGCACTGCCCGAATATGTCGACCTGACCTTCGGTGAGAACATCATGACCCTCGATGGTTCTGAGGGTTCAAACATCATCACCGTTGTCGACTCAAACGGCGCCAAGGTTGACGACGAAACCATCGTGGTTAACGCAGCCGTGGTTTCGGTTGGCATCAAACCTGGTTTTGGTGACGGCACCTACACAGTCGCATATCGCGTGGTTTCTGAAGATGGCCACCCGATCGAGGGTTCATACAAGTTTGAGGTCGGCGAAGCCGCGCAAACCAATGTGATTGCGCCCGCACCATCGCCAAGCGCATCGCACACGGATGACGAGCACGCGGCTCTTGAAGCCCAATCGACTGCTAATACCCTACTGGTTGTTCTCGGAGGCTCAATCGTGGTTGCCGCCGCAGCTTCGATCTTCTTAGTTCTTCGCCGCCGCAAGCCGGCCGCGCCACCAGCCGAGTAGCAATTTGCCTGCTCTACAATTCGTAGAATAGACTGGGTTCTACGCAAAGTAGAGGAGAAATTCATGCGTCGATCAATTCTTGTTGCTTTCGCACTCGTGCCGGCACTTCTAGTTCCAGCAACCCCTGCCGCTTTTGCCGCACCCGCGCAGGTTGCGATTACCGACGCTTGGGTGAAGGCCTCGTCTTTCTCTGATCACGCCGGCGGCATGACCGGCGTATTTATGAAGGTTACAAACAAGACCAAGCGCGCAATCACTTTGCTTTCAGGCACCAGCAGCATGGCCGCCATGGTTGAAACTCACCAGGTGATTGACGGTGTGATGTCGAAGACCGCCCGCGGCATAAAAATTATGCCTGGCAAGACCGTGATCCTAGAACCAGGCGGTTTGCACGTTATGTTGATGGGCCTAAAGAAACCCATTCTTGCCGGAACCAAGGTTGACCTGACGCTAAAGTTTGCCGGCGCAAGCCCTCTTGTTTTGAAGCCGATGCTGGCCAAAACCGCAGCAGCCGGTGATGAGACCTACGACCCAGGCATGAAGCACTAAACATGATTAGCCGTCGCCAGATTTTGCTCGGTGGGCTTGCAACCGCAGGCGCAACGGGCGGAATTCTGGCTGCCGGTGGGGCTGCCGCCGCACAGGCATACAAGGATGGCTTTGCAGCCGCCGAGCTGAAGGCACAGACCCGGGTTGCAAATTCGAAGTCAAACTTCAACGGGAAGCACCAGGCAGGAATTGAGCAGCGAGCCCAAGCGCACGCAAACTTCATCGGATTCGACCTGAAGCCTGGTATCACCCGCGATGATATGTTGCGCTGGATGGTTTTGCTCACCGACGACATCACTCGACTTTGCAGTGGCGAGCCGGTGCTTGCCGACCCAGAACCCGATGTGATGATTGGTGCCGCCAACCTAACCGTGACCGTTGGCTTCGGCCCAACGTTGTTCAATAAAATCGGGCTTGAGGCTCAACTGCCAAATGGTTTTGCCGAACTGCCTTCGTTCAAGATCGACAAGCTGCGCGATGAATTTAGCGGCGGCGATGTGCTCGTGCAGGTCGGTGCCGACGACCTTTTGATTCTCAGTCACGCAACCCGTGCCCTGCTGCGCGACAGTGAAGCCTTTGGTCAGGTGCGTTGGCAACAGGCTGGCTTTACCAACGCTGTTGGTTCGAGCCCAGAGGGCAAAACCCAGCGCAACTTGATGGGCCAGGTTGATGGCACCGATAACCCAGAATTTGGCTCACCGACCTTCGCCAACCAGGTTTGGATCAAGGAGGGCCCGGCCTGGGCAATTGGCGGCACTCAACTTGCCCTGCGCAGGATTCAGATGAATCTGAACACCTGGGACATGCTCGGCCGCACCGACAAAGAAGAGGTAATCGGCCGACACCTCGACACCGGCGCACCCCTTGGTCAAAAGCATGAGTTTGATCCGATCGATTTCGAAGCTAAAAAGGAAAACGGACTTCAGGTGATTCCACCTTTTGCTCACATTCGCAGGGCAGCAGCAAGTAAACCCGGTGAGCAGTTCTTTAGACGACCGTTCAACTATCAGGTGGTTGGCGCAACGCCTAGCCAACTCGATTCAGGCTTGCTCTGGACCGCCTATGCAGCCGACCTAACTAAGCAATACTTGCCAGTGCAGCAACGCCTTGCAGACTTTGACCTGCTGAACAAGTGGACAACGCCTATTGGCTCGGCGGTGTTTGCGATCGCTCGAGGATTTGAACCCGGCGAGATTTTGGCCGAAGAGCTATTCGCCTAGATCCAATCGAAACGGTGTCGAACCACAAAGACCGAGTGCAACTGCTGTTCGGTTAGGTGATCTCGGCCGGCCTCAACAACCAACTCGACAAGGTGCTTCGCCGAGGCTTCAACTGGCATTTCGGCGAGCAGTTCGAGACGGCGGCCAAACTCGGGGTATTGAAGTTCGAACCTGCGAAAACGGTTGAGCGAATCACCGCTCTGTTCAAGCCCTTGAACTGGTGAATGCCAGGCTCGGAGTAGGCCGAGCACGAAATCAATGCAGTAGCTTCGGATGTGCTGCCCGGCGATTAGAACTTCGCCGCGACGAGCGCGACCCACGCCGATGAGTATGTTCGCCAGAAATAGGTCGAACTCATCATCAAGGGTCGAGTGTTTGTTGTGCTGGCGTGAAGCCACGACCTGCATGCGCTCGGTGATGTTGGTCTTGTCAACGGCAACCGAGTAGTCGTTGACGCTAACGATCTCGAGTTCGGAATCGTTGAAAACGGCGAATTCTAGAACCTTACCCGATTCATAAACCACCTTCAAACCGTGCGCGGTCTCGCGCGGGCGCATGGCGATTTGGTCGTGGTTGGGTAACCAAGATAAATCCTGGCGAAGCTCTTCGGCCCGCCCCTCTTGCGTGAAGACAAAGAAGTCGTGGTCGCTCCACTCATCGACTCGCTTGGTGTCGGCCGTGGAACCAACCAGCACCAGACCGATCACCTCAGACCTGGCTGACAGGTTGTCTGCTAGGGCAGCACTAAAGGCTAGAAACTTTGCGAGCACATCATTGGTCATTGTCTGAATATACGCCTCGCCGACACGAGTGTTTTCTCATCACAGCGGCGCATGGCGCTGTTGTCGGCAGCAATCTCGCAAAGTCGATTAACCTCGCCAACTAGGGCCTTCGATGCCGCCAGCCGTGGGCTGAGTGTTCGCACAAAACCGGCCAACTTTTTGAGTGCGTTGTGGTTACCTCGGATGTGTGCCAGCTCGTGCCAAAGCACCGCTTCAAACTGATCTTCGGTGAGAACCTCGCGAACCAGTGAAGACAGAACTATCTGCCGGTTGCGAGTAAAAGCGACCGCGATGGGCAAAGCGATCTCGAGAACCTCAACACCCATAAAGTTTTGAACCGGCCGCAGAGCCCCTTCAAAAAGCGGTGAGGTTTGCTTGGCCGCGACCACCAGTGGCTCGATTCGAAGATTGATCAGGGCAAGGCTGATGCCGGCGGCAGCCAACATTAGCCAGGGAGCAAAACTAACCCAAAAGGCGGCAAGCCAATTGGCACTGCCGGCTGCATTCGATTCGAGTGCGAGCCAGGTTTCAATCAGCGACCAAATGGTAACCGCAAGAGCAACGACTGCCGCTACTCCGGCTGACAAGAAGCTAGCGAACCAAACAGTCAGACCCAGGTTAGGAAACTTTAAAAAGAGCCTTCGGCTCGGAAGAAAAATCGGGGCAAGGGTGGTGACTAAAATCATCCATTCGAGGGTGATCGGAATAAGCAAAAGTGGAGCGGTCACGACTAAAGGCTAACGACAACTAGCCGAGTGAATCGCGAAGGGCCTTAATCTGAGCCTTGCTCAAGCCGCTCGCAAAGTGGCTGAAAGCTAGGGCAGGGTTGCCGGCATTGGTGACCAGGTTCAACATCAGTGTGGCTGCATGTTGTTCACGGGTTTGAGCTGGACTAAACAGCAGGGAACGCCCTTCGCCTTGCTCGCGAGTGACAAGTTCTTTTTCGACTAGTCGCGACAAAACGGTCAGGACTGTGGTCAAAGCTAGGTCACCGTCGGTGCTAACGGTGTCGAGAATTTGCTGCGAAGTAAGTGCAGTTTTCGAATCCCAAAGGGTGTCGAGAATCAACTGTTCTAGCTCACCCTGCTGGCGCCCGCGCTTAGTGGTCATGATGCCAATTCTACATTATGTCGAAGTTGGGCACTAGACAGGGCCCGATGAATTAGATCTAGATTTCAGCAAAGATGAACGCCGC
>JACCDQ011911671.1_pt1 | contig 20345 bp, 20 predicted proteins | sample 7446031 | NCBI WGS metagenome assembly JACCDQ01 (sample SAMN15323442, study PRJNA562643) | freshwater metagenome | isolation source: river surface water | place: USA:Blue River Watershed | collected 2017-08-17
TACCTTTCGTCACGATTTGATTTCGGACAGGTTTTCCAGTCTAAACGAGGGGGTCTGCCCTGTCATAATGGGCTTACCCGGTAGGCGACCGCTCGCCGGGCTCATCACTACGGATCGTCCGGCACGTACCTGCCGGTGAGGAGAAGAAATGGCATCAGTTAAGTTCGAAGGCGCTACTCGCCTTTACCCAGGCGGCACTCGCGCCGCAGTGGACAAAATCAACCTCGACATCAAGGATGGCGAATTCTTGGTTTTGGTCGGCCCTTCAGGTTGCGGTAAGTCAACCACCCTGCGCATGCTTGCGGGACTAGAAGAGGTCAACTCAGGTTCGATCAAGATTGGCGACAAGGATGTCACCAACATGTCGCCTAAGGACCGCGACATCGCGATGGTTTTCCAGAACTACGCGCTATACCCACACATGACCGTGGCCGAGAACATGGGCTTCGCTCTAAAGATCGCTGGCGTTAGCAAGGAAGAGCGCGCAGAGCGCGTACTCGAGGCTGCGAAGCTTCTCGACCTAGAGCAGTACCTATCGCGCAAGCCAAAGGCACTCTCGGGTGGTCAGCGTCAGCGTGTAGCAATGGGTCGTGCGATTGTTCGTAAGCCTCAGGTGTTCCTGATGGACGAGCCGCTATCAAACTTGGACGCGAAGCTTCGCGTGCAGACCCGTACTCAGATCGCCTCACTTCAGCGTCGTCTCGGCGTAACCACCGTTTACGTGACACACGACCAGGTCGAAGCTATGACCATGGGTGACCGCGTTGCGGTTTTGAAGGATGGAATTCTTCAGCAGGTAGACACTCCTCGTAACTTGTACGAGAAGCCACTCAACGCTTTCGTTGCGGGCTTCATTGGTTCGCCTGCGATGAACCTCTTCAAGTTGAAGAAGGTTGCCGGGGGTGTTGAGTTCGGAAGCCTAGTTCTTCCTGTCAGCGACGCAATTCTCAAGAAGGCATCTGGCGAGCACCTGATCGTTGGTATCCGCCCAGAAAACCTCGAGGTCAGCAAGTCAAAGGGTATCCAGGTTGCTGTTGACGTTATCGAAGAGCTCGGTGCAGACGGCTACCTTTACGGAACCACCCACAACGACGGTGCTCCTGAAGATGTAGTGGCTCGTGTTGATGGTCGCGTGCACCCAATGCGCGGCGACAACGTAAACCTCGCTCCAACCTCAGACGCAATCGTTCACCTGTTCGACGCAGAGACTGAACTGCGCCTGAACTAGTCAATTGACTTCGTCTTTAGACATAACGGCTGCCACGGTAGAGCCAGCACTGCTGGACCTACCGTGGCATTTGCCATTAGAGGACTGGCCGGCCGAGAACATCGCCGCTCTGCCTAAGGGTCTTAGCCGTCACATTGTGCGCTTTGCCCCGCTCGAGGGCTACGTGATTGCAATCAAGGAAACCCTGCCGGAGCTTGCCTCTCGCGAGTTTGAAATGCTCAAGAATTTGCAACGCATCGGTGTGCCGTGCGTTGAACCGTTTGCAGTGGTTAAGGGTCGCAGCGATTCGGATGGAGAACCGCTCATGGCTGCGCTTGTTACTCGCCATCTAAAGTTTTCACTTCCCTACCGTGCAATGTGGTCGCAGGGCTTGCGTCCGGAAACGGCTTCTCGTTTAGTTGATGCACTTGCATTGTTGTTAGTGCGCTTACACGTGGCCGGTTTTTTCTGGGGCGATGTTTCGCTCTCAAACACTTTGTTCCGACGCGACGCCGGTGCATTCGCCGCCTACCTGGTCGATGCCGAAACCGGTCAACTTTATGAAAATGGATTGTCGCAGGGGCAGCGCGAAAACGATTTGGAAATTGCTCGCGTAAATATCGCCGGCGAACTCATGGACTTGGTTGCCTCTGGAATGGCTCATGCTGGAGTCGATCCAATCGTCATCAGCGCACGAATTGTGGCGAAGTACCAAGAACTTTGGAACGCCCTCACCGGCACAGAAATATTCGAAAAGAACGAGCGATGGAAAATTTCTCGCCGAGTGCAGCTACTGAATGATCTCGGCTTTGACATTGGTGAACTTTCAATCACAAACGACGAATCTGGAAACAAAGTTCGGATTCAGCCGAAGGTGGTCGACGCCGGCCACCACGCTCGTCGCTTGCTTCAGCTCACCGGTTTGGATGTCGAAGAAAACCAGGCACGCAGACTGTTGAACTCAATCGATGAGTATCGACTCAAGCACCAGCGCCCCGGCGCCGACGAAGAAATGCTCGCGCACGAGTGGATGAGCCGCGTCTACGAGGTGGTCATCGGTGCGATTCCGGCCGACCTGCGAGGAAAGCTGGAGCCAGCCGAGATCTTCCACCAGGTGCTCGAGCACCGCTGGTTCATGGCCGAAAACCAGAGTCGCGGTATTCCATTGGCAGAGGCAGTGCAGAGCTATGTGACCAACGTGCTTTCACATCGACGCGATGAGCAGACCTACCTGAACCAGACCACTGAGTCGATTGTGCTGCCAGAGGCCGTCCCGACCGGCACAATCATCGCAATCGACGACGAAGATACCGACTGGCGCGACCTCGTTTAGCGTCTGATTCAGAAACTAAGCGCGGCGCTTGCTGACTTCGTATAGCGCAACGCTGGCTGCGATACCGGCGTTCAAGGATTCGGTTGCTCCGTGAATTGGAATCGATGCAATCGCGTCGCAGTTCTCCTGAACCAAACGGGATAGACCTTTGCCTTCGCTACCGACCACAAGCACGATTGGCTCTGAGCCAAGTTTGAAGTCGTGCATGTCCATGTCGCCACCACCGTCTAGTCCGACGATAAAACAGCCGCGCTTCTTAAGGTCCTTAAGAGTTGCGTTTAGGTTTGCTGCGAGCGCAACAGGAATTCGAGCTGCTGCTCCGGCCGAAGTCTTCCACGCCGATGCGGTCACACCGGTCGAACGACGCTGAGGAACGATTACGCCCTGACCACCAAAAGCTGCGACCGAACGAATGATTGCTCCGAGGTTGCGTGGGTCGGTGATGCCATCGAGTGCAACTAGAAGAGGCTTCTGTCCGCGAGAGATAATCAGATCCAGCAACTCGAGTGGGTGCTGGTACTTGTATGGCGGTACCTGAAGTGCGATGCCCTGGTGCACTGAGTCATAACCGGTCATACGATCGATCTCTGGACGAGTAACCTCGTTCATCGGAATTCCACGAGACGCAGCAAGCTTGATTGCTTCCTTAACGCGATCATCCATTTCGATGCGGTTAGCGATGAACAACGCGGTTGCTGGCACTTTCGCGCGAAGAGCCTCGACCACTGAGTTGCGGCCTGACAAAACTTCTGCAGCATCGGCAGCCTTGGCTACGCGATCGCCAGAGCGACGAGCAGCACCCGCAGAGCCCGCGGTGCGAGCGGTTGGTGCTAGGAATTCTCCGCGACGTGAACCGTCGCGAACTGACTTGCCCGCCGCTGGCGCTGGGCGTCCGGCGCGAGGAGCAGCGGAGCGAGAACTTGCCGCACGAGCTGCCGGCTTGGCCTTGGCTGCCTCTAGTTCGCGTGCGGTCTTTGAATTACCTGCACCCTTACCCGCGGTCTTGATGCCAAGCGCGCGAGCCTTACGCTCTTCGGCCTGCTTCAGCTTGAATGCTTTGTGCTTCTTGCGGTCTTCGGCTTTCGGGGTTGGCCCCTTACCGGCAAGTCGGCGCTTATTGTTTCCGCCACTGCCCTTAGTTGCTCCCTTGCCGCCCTTTGCGGCTCCTGGGCGTCCTGGTTTTGCCATTAGTCAACACTCCAATGCGTTTGATCTGCAGCGTCTTCGAGTTTGATTCCGGCTGCTGAGATGATGTCGCGAAGTCGATCTGCTGTCGCGAAGTCTTTTGCGGCACGTGCCGCGTTGCGCTGCTCGACGAGTGACTGCACAAGTGAGTCGAGAGCAAAGTGCTCTGTGGTTGCACCGACACCTGAAGACCAGGTGAGATTGAGCGGGTTGATACCAAGGACGTTTGTCATGCCCACCACAGCGAGGAATGAACTGCGCAGTTTGTCGACATCATTTGCGTCGAGGGCCGCATTACCTTCGCGCACAGTTTCGTGAAGCACGCCGAGCGCTGCAGGGATATTGAGGTCGTCGTTCATAGCGTCGGCGAATTTTGCCGGGAAGTTTGGAGCAAGGCTGACGATCAGTGGATCTGTCTGCATTACACGAATCGCGCGCTTGATGAAAGTCTCGATGCGACCAACTGCCGCGGTTGCCTCATCGAGCACGCCATCGTGATAGTCGAGCACAGAGCGATAGTGAGCAGAGCCTAGGTAGTAACGAACCGCTAGTCCACCTGCCTTCGCGAAGAGCTCGAAAGCAAAAATCGAATTGCCGAGTGACTTGGACATCTTCTGCCCATTGACATTGACCAGTGAATTGTGAATCCAGAAGTTAGCAAATGCATCGCCGGCAGCCGTTGACTGAGCCAACTCGTTTTCGTGATGCGGGAATCGCAGGTCGAGTCCACCACCGTGAATGTCAAAGTTACTGCCTAGATACTTGGTCGACATCGCACTGCACTCGATGTGCCAGCCAGGGCGGCCGCGACCAAACTTTGAATCCCAAGCTGCACTTTCTGGTTCGCCGGCTTTCGCTGCCTTCCAGAGAGCGAAATCGTGCGCGTTGCGTTTGCCAGACTCACTGGACTCTGATGCTTCCATGTCGCCAAGTTTTTGGTTGGTCAGCTCTCCGTAGTTTGCCCATTTACCCGACTCGAAGTAAACCGAGCCATCTTCGGTGGCGTATGCGTAGCCACGTGCAATAAGTCGATCGATAATCTCGAGCATCTCCGGAATTGCTCCGGTCGCGCGCGGTTCGTAGGTCGGCGACTGAATGCCAATCTTGCGATAGGCGGCGTTGAATTCCTGCTCGAAGTGATACGCCAGCGCCCACCACTGCTCCCCCTGAGCCTTGGCGTTTTCCAAAACTTTGTCGTCGATATCGGTGACGTTGCGGACCAGTGTGACCTTGTTTCCGGTGGCTTCGAGCCAGCGGCGAAGAATGTCGTAGACCAGGGCGCTGCGCAGGTGGCCCACGTGCGGCGACCCCTGAACGGTCGGGCCGCAAACGTAAATGCCTACCTGGCCCGGCACAATCGGAGTGAATGCCCGAAGCGCCTGGCTCTTGGAGTCATAGAGGCTGAGGGTCATGCGTTCAGCCTATCTTTGGCGCTGATAATCAAGGCGGATGCCACAGCGGCGACACCCTCGTCGTTGCCGAGGAAGCCAAGTCCATCTGTGGTGGTGGCACCGAGGGTAACCGGAGCTCCAACCAGTGCGGTGAGGGCGTCCTCAGCCTCTTTGCGTCTGGTGGAAACCTTTGGACGATTGCCGATCAACTGCACCGAGACGTTAACTACTTCATAATCTGCAGTTGCCAGAAGTTTTACTGTCTCGGTCAGGAAGACGCTTCCGTTTGCGCCGGAAAACTCAGGACGGTCGACCCCGAAGTTGCTGCCGATGTCGCCCAGGCCGGCGGCGGAAAGTAGCGCATCCACGATTGCGTGTGAAACCGCGTCGCCATCGCTGTGCCCATCAAGACCAGGTACTCCAGGCCACTCGATGGTGCCGAGGAAAAGTTTCTTCGAAGGGTCGCTCGAGAAGCGGTGTACGTCTGTGCCAATGCCGGTGCGTCCGGGGCCGTTCAAGCGCGCAAGCACTCCACCGAGATCGTCGGGTGTGGTGATCTTCGCTGCGTTGGCCTCGCCATCAACAAATAGCACGGTCTTGCCGAGTGATTGAAAGAGAGCGGCATCGTCGGTGAAGTCATTGGTGGCATCCGCGTATGCGCGTTTCAAATCTGCTGTGATGAACCCCTGAGGTGTCTGCGCACTACGCAGTGATGAACGATCGACAGTTTCGAGCACTACTTCGTCTTTTACTCGCTTGACCGTGTCAGAAATCTGAACTGCGGGGATTACCGCCTGTTGCGTGTTTTTGACTTTGCCATAAACGGCGCGGAACAAATACGCAGATGCGAATGCGCGCGCTGCGTCGTGCACGAGAACTACAGTTGCTTCGACCGCCGCGAGCGCGTGTGCGATCGACTGCTGACGAGTCTCACCGCCGACCACCACTGTCACTTCGACATCTTGGTCAAAGTGATTGGCTGCGATTTCGGTGGCCTGGGCGATAAAAGCTTCGGGTGCGGCAATCACGACTTGTTTGAGATCTACTAGCTCGGAAATCGGCTGTAGTGAGTGTTCCAAAATAGTGCGTCCGTTGATTTCAACGAAAGCCTTTGGTTTATCGGATTTCAACCGCTCACCGCGACCGGCGGCGACAACGATCACCGCTAAGTCGCGATTGGTCATGGTCTTACTTTTTGCCAGCTAGCGCGTCGTCTAGGAACTTGATGGCCTTTTCCTCGTCTGACTTCTTGGCCAGAGCGAGCTCCGACACCAGAATCTGACGAGCCTTGGCAAGCATGCGCTTTTCACCGGCTGAGAGTCCACGGTCCTGGTCGCGGCGCCAAAGGTCTCGGACGACCTCGGCGTTCTTGTTTACGTCGCCAGATTGAAGCTTTTCTAGGTTGGCCTTGTAACGGCGTGACCAGTTGGTTGGCTCTTCGACGAAGTCGGCTTGAAGGATTTCAACAACCTTCTTGACACCCTTGTTGTCGATTACGGCACGGATGCCGACGGTCTCCACCTTTGAGAAAGGGACCCAGATAAGTAAGTCACCCTGGGTGACCTTTAGCTGTAGGTGCTGTTCTTTGACCCCGGCGAATTCGCGCTTTTCGATTTTTACGATTTTGGCGGCGCCGTGGTGTGGATAGACGAGAGTTTCGCCAACTTCAAGTTTCATGTGGAGGAATTCCCTTCAGAAACCACAATTTTACCACGAGTGAGCCGCTGAGCCAAGAAACATCTGGGGTAGCATTTTTAGTGGAACCACCTCGAGAGGAAATACCTTGCTAAACCGCAAATTTGCCGCCGTAGCTATCGCCGTCGCTGTTGCCCTTGGCACCACCGGATGCACCTTTAGCAGCCCAGTTGCCTCTCTCGAGGTATACGACCCAGCCGATGGAGTGAACTCCGACGTAGGCAAGATCAAGGTTCGCAACCTAATGATTTTGACCACCGCAACCGGTCAGGCTGCAATCTTTGGCTCAATTGTGAACCAGGACCACGACGCAGTAGCGACCACAGTGGAACTTCACCCGCACACCACAGTCACCACCCCTGAAATCCCAATTTCAGTTGGCGCTGGCGAGAAGCTTGACCTCGGTTACAACGGTGGACAGGCAATCCCGCTTGGCTTCTCGGTTAAGGCTGGATCTGTGGTTCAGGTACACGTGACCGTCGGCGCAGACAAAATCGAGCTAAACGTGCCAGTACTCGACGGAACCTTCGTGGAATATGCACCGCTAGTGAACAGCATCACTTCAATCACCGGCACATCCGAGTCGACTGACTCAAACAAGTAGTTATTAGGCCTGGAACTTATAACCAAGTCCGCGCACGGTAACCAGGTGTTGCGGCCTAGCTGGATCCTCTTCAATCTTCGACCGAATGCGCTTGACGTGGACGTCGAGTGTCTTGGTGTCGCCGAAGTAGTCACTTCCCCAGACTCGATCAATAATTTGTCCGCGAGTCAAAACGCGGTTTACGTTTTCAAGCAAGAGTTCTAGAAGCTCAAATTCTTTTAGCGGAAGCTGCACGCGGGCGCCATTCACTTCGACTTCGTGACGCTCGATATCCATACGGACGCCACCAGCCTCGAGAATGTTTCCCAGCTCTACCTGCGGTTCGACATTGCGACGGAGCACTGCCTTGATTCGAGCCTTCAGTTCTGGTGTCGAGTAAGGCTTGGTGACGTAGTCGTCTGCGCCGATTTCAAGCCCAACCACCTTGTCAATTTCACTGTCTTTTGCGGTCAGCATAATGATTGGCACATTCGATGACTGTCGAATTATTTGGCAAACTTCGTTACCGCTCTTTTTGGGGAGCATTAGGTCGAGCAGAATCAAATCTGGGCGTTCGGCGTTGAAAACCTTGATGGCCTGGTCTCCATCTGCCGCATCGACAACCTCGTAGCCCTCTTTTTCGAGCACGTACACGAGCGGTTCGCGAAGGGACTGTTCGTCTTCTACTACAAGGATTTTGGTCATTTAGCTATTGGTTGCTTTCTGATCAATAGGGAGGGTGAGAGTGAAAGTTGAGCCGAGTCCAAGCTTAGAAAACACTGAAATCTCGCCGCCGTGGTTGAGAGCGATGTGCTTGACGATGGCGAGACCGAGACCGGTGCCCCCAGTTTCGCGACTCCTTGATGGGTCGACTCGATAGAAGCGTTCAAAGATTCGAGCTTGGTCTTCGATGGCAATACCCACGCCGTTGTCGGTGACGACGACCTCAGCGAATTCACCATTCTTGCGAAGTGCAATTCCAACTTGACTATTCGCATCGCTGTAGTTGATTGCGTTCTCAATCAAATTTGTGATTGCAATTGCGAGCTGCTCGTAGTTTCCGGAAACAAAAACTTGTTCTGTGTTGTCGGCAAGCACGCGCATTTGTTTTGCGTCAGCAGCAATTTGAGTGCGATCGATTGCGTCGCTAATTACTTCATTGAGATTTACCATGCCGGAGTCTGCCACATAGGTAGCCGACTGGAGTCTTGAAAGTTCGATTATTTCCTGCACGATGTGCCCGAGACGATTTGCCTCACGCTGCAGACTGGCAGCAAACTTCTGCACTGCTGCCGGGTCGTCTGTTGCGTCTTGCAGGGTCTCGGCGAGTAATGCAATTGCTCCGATTGGAGTCTTGAGTTCGTGGGAAATATTGGCGACGAAATCGCGACGGGTCTCGTCGAGGCGTCGAGCTTCGGTGCGATCCTCGAGTGTGAGAATTACAAAACCATTTCCTAGCGGTGCAGCAGTTGCCTGCACCCAGACCTTGCTAGCTCGACCACCTACATTGATTTGATTCTCGACAGTTTTGCTGGCTCTCGACTTGCGAGCCCAATCAACGAGATTGAGCAGTTCCACTTCGACCAGTGCACGATCCTGAAGCAGGCCAAAGTCTTGGGCGTTGGTGGTGGCTTGAACCATGATGTTGATGTCATTTACGACTACAGCGGCCGAGCCAAGTGCCTCAAGCACCTCTGCTGCAATTACTGCGTTTAGTTCGCCGTTGCCAGTGTTCACGTTCTTAGACTAGGGGGAATTAACCAAGTAAACTTTGCTGGAGGCCAGTAAATAAGCGGAATTCGACCAAAATTCCGAGTTTGTTTGGTTTTTGTTTACTTAGCGATGCGAGGGTTCATGACAGATGAATTAGCAAGGGGCGACCGCATGCGCGAAGTATTCCAGACACAGTTGCACGAAGTTCAGGTACGTCTCGTTGAGATGGCCGAAGACACGGTACGCATCATCGAAAAAGCATCGACGGCCTTCAACGAATCAAACGTGCAGCTTGCCGACGAGGCCATCGCAATCGCTGATCAAACCGGTAACAAAGCCCTAGCGCTCGACGAACTTGTAATTCGAATTTTGGCAAAGCAGTCCCCTGTCGCTCGCGACTTGCGCATCTTGGTTTCGGCTCTTCGTATCTCTGCATCGCTTGAGCGCATGGGTGCCCTTGCCGGTCACATTGCGGCGATTGCTCGCTACCGATTCCCTGGTTCTGCTGTTCCGGCAGCACTCTCGTCAACATTCAAAGAGATGGGTGCGCTTGATGTGGAGCTAGCCAAGAAGTGCGTGCAGATTTTGAAGAACACTGACGTCGACCAGGCTCGCCAGATTCAGGCCGAGGACGCTCGAGTAGATGAACTACACCGTCACGTATTTGACGTAGTACTTGCAGATGACTGGAAAGAAAACGCGATGTTCACCGTAGATGTGACTCTTGCGTCTCGCTACCACGAGCGTTTCGCCGATCACGTGGTCGACATCAGCGCGAAAGTTTCCTACCTCACCACTGGTGAGTGGAACGAAACCGAGTAGCTGCTACTTCTTACCCTGCGCTGCAACTGCAGCGGCACCAGCAGCTGCTGCCTCTGGATCCAGGTATTCGCCACCCTTTACTAGCGGCTTGAAGTGTTCATCCAACTTGTAGACCAATGGAATACCAGTCGGGATGTTTAGCTCTGCGATGTCGTCGTCTGAGATGCCATCTAGGTGCTTAACCAAAGCGCGAAGTGAGTTGCCGTGCGCGGTGACGAGAACAGTCTTGCCAGCCTTGAGGTCCGGCTGAATGTCACTCATCCAGAACGGAAGCATGCGCTCAAGCACATCCTTGAGGCACTCGGTCTTTGGAATCTCTTTTAGATCCGCGTAGCGCTCGTCGTGAGCCTGTGAGTACTGGTCGTTGTCGTCGATTGGTGGCGGTGGCACGTCAAAGCTACGACGCCAGGTCTGGAACTGCTCGGCGCCATACTCGGCGAGAGTTTGAGCCTTGTCCTTGCCCTGTAGCGCGCCGTAGTGACGCTCGTTTAGGCGCCAGTCGCGCTTGACGTCTATCCATGAACGGTCGGCTGCGTTGAGCGCGATGTGGGCGGTGTTGATAGCGCGCTTCAGGCGTGAGGTGTACAGCAGATCAGGCTTTAGACCCGACTCGGCAAGCAGCTCTCCGGCTCGCTTGGCCTCCGCGCGACCCTGGTCGCTTAGGTCGACATCTACCCAACCGGTAAACAGGTTCTCCTGGTTCCAAACGCTGTTTCCGTGGCGCAACAAAATCAAGGTGTACTTAGCAGTCATGAGTTCATATTAGTCAGCGATAAGTTAGATGCCGTGGCTGCCAAGAAACCGACCGGAACGATTACTCGTGGCACGACTAACCCCAATCGTCTCCGCCGAGTCGACAGATATATTTCTAGCCTCCCAATTCTTCGTAAAAGCTCGCCGGTCGTCGTCGACCTAGGCTTCGGTGCCTCGCCTATTACTGCAATCGAATTGCTCGATCGCCTGCGAAAAGTCAATTCAGAAGTACACGTGGTCGGCATTGAAATCGAACGTGAGCGGGTCGAGCGCGGACTAGCGGTAGCAAAAGATCATCTTCACTTTATGCACGGGGGTTTCGAAACTCCGCTTCCTCAACCATTCGAAAAGGCTGATTTGATTCGCGCATTCAATGTGCTTCGTCAATACGACGAGAGTGAAGTGCCTGCAGCCTGGGAACTAATGCAATCCAGACTTTCTGCCGAAGGTGTATTGATTGAAGGCACCTGCGATGAAATCGGAAGACTCTCCTGCTGGGTCACACTCGACAAAACAGCACCGCAATCGCTAACTATCTCGCTAAGACTTTCCGACATGGATTTGCCAAGCAAAGTTGCCGAGCGGCTGCCAAAGGTTTTGATTCACCGCAACGTGCCGGGTGAAAAGATTTTCGATTTTCTAAACGCACTCGACACGTCATGGAAGCACCATTCTGCACTTGCCGTGTTTGGCGCATCGCAGCGTTGGATTTCGGTTTGCAAGGACCTACGCAATCAGGGTTGGCCGTTGGTTGGCGACCCGAAACGTTGGCGCCTTGGCGAGATCAGCGTGCACTGGCAAGCTGTCGCGCCTAACTAAATCTTCGGAAGTTCCGCTCGAGCGTCGTCTTCACTCATTCCGGAAGCGCAAAGTAGATCGACCATCAATGGACGCAATAGCAGTAAAACGCTTGCCTCCTGCAGCTGGTCAGCGATTCCGAACTGTTTCGGGTCCAACTGGTGAATGATCTCGACAAATTTCTCCTGGGCCTTGAAGCGCTGAGCCGGCTCGTCTAGGCCTTCGGCAAGGTCGCTCACACCGTTGGCAATCTGATCCAGGAGGTCTGCCAGGTAGGGGCGCTTCTGACCGTCCCGAATCAAGAAGTCGATGCGGCGCACCACCACGCGGAGGTTACGCATGGCTAGGTCCATGCCGCGCAGCACCCGCACCTGACCGGTGAGATCATCGCGGAACTTCCGCATAAATGGCGATATGCGGCTGATCGAGATTGCGCTATCGAGCGACATCCGCCAGTTGTCTATCAGCGGCTGGGTACGGCGAACTTCCTTGAGCGCCTCGTCGGCCACCTTCACGTTCGACTCGAGCAGTGCTCTCTTGAGCGCAAGGATCGACCCCAGGAATGCATCGAACAGCTTGTCCGCATCCTTGATAGCCATGCCACGAGGGTTACGCGGAATAAGAGCGGTGAAAACCAGAGCCACTAAACCACCGATAATTCCATCAACGCTTCGCATGTACACGCCACCGGTCGGCGCTTGAAGCAAATGAACGAGCATCGACTGAATGCCGACGGTCAACGCGAACGAAGCGCTCGAAGAGATAAAGCGCGCCAAAACAAATGAAATTAAAAGCGTCAAGGCCATCTGCCAAATACCTTGACCGAAAGTCATCAGCAAAGTTTCACTTAGAGCAATTCCGAAAATCATACCGACCGCGGTTTCAATGACGCGACGAGGCCGTGCGTCTCGAGTGAAGCCGAGTGCGGTGATTGTAACTGTCACAGAAAGCAATGGCACCTCGTGACCGAGTACGAAATGCGAAAAAGAATATGCCGAAACTGCGGCAAGAATAATTTGCAAAATTGGTGGAAGAGATTCGATTACTCGCTGCGCAGAATCTTTAAGACTCCAGTGCAATCGAGGTTTCTTCATTTCATCGTCCTAGTAAATTTTTGCGCTTCTCAGCAAGGTTAGCCGCCATGCCTGCGGTAGGCGGCACGATGGTCTCCTGATTGGCTGCAATTTCACCGAACTCGGTGCGCACAAATAGCGGTGCCTTCTCGTCGACGTTGCGACCAATCACCGCGAGCGCGATTGGACCAAGTTCGAAGTGCTGACCGATGCTGGTGATGCGGCCAATCGAGTTTTCGGTGCCACTCACGAAGACCAGGTCACCGGCCTCGGCAAGGGCGTGCCCGGATCCATCCAGATGCAGAAGTACGAGTCGACGCGGAGGATGCCCGAGATTGTGAACCTTGGCCACAGACTCCTGCCCGCGGTAGCAGCCCTTGGTCAGGTGAACCGCACTGCTTAGCCAGTCGAGTTCGTGCGGGAGGGTCTTTTCGTCTAGTTCGTTGGGTTGCCAGGGCCGGTGAGCCGCTACTCGCAAGGCTTCCAGAGCGAGAGTGCCGGCTTGCTTCTTGTCAGCCAGGATCGCCGTCAACGCATCATCGGTGACCAGAGACTCGAAGAAGTCCCATGCCTCACCGAGTTTCGCCGCGTAGCGCACACTTCCGACCGGATCCTTGGTCCAGTTGTCTTGCCAGACCAGGTCCGATACGCCAGCACCAAAACTGCCAACCACATGAAATTCCGCAGCCTCGACAGCGACCTTGCTGCGGAAGATCATCATGTCCAACCACTTCAGCAACTTCTCCCGGTGCTCTGCGGCAACAATCAACCAGCTGGCTTGTCCGTCTTCAATAAGGTGCACGCTGTGTTCGATTCGACCCTGCGCATCCAAGAACAATCCCTCTGCGCTTTGCCCAGTAGAAAGTTTTGCAACATTTTGCGAGAGCATCGCGTTGAGCCAGGTGAGGCGATCTTCGCCAGTTACTTTGATTACCGCTTTGTCGTCGAGAACTACCACGCGACTACCCACAATTAGGTCACGCTGTTCGACGAGTGGATTGTCGAAGTGAGTGTTCACAATTAAGCGATTCGTTCGAGGCGAGCCGAGGCGTGCGGCTTGAGGTCGCTGCCCGGCATTGCAATTTCCCAGACCCAGAGCAGTGCGTTTTCGACGAGTCCGTATAGCCGTGTGCTGTGACGGTAATACTTTGCACCTTCGAAGGCCGTGCCCGAGAACGAAGCGAGGTCCACGCGAGCGCCTTTAATCTTTCCGTTGTATAGCTCTGCGGTGCCGCCGGGGTGAAGGGTCGAAACCTGAAGATCGAATCCACCTTCTGCGTTGCGGATGGTTTCCAAATCTTCGCGAGTCTTTATTGAAAGCTCACCTACGCCCGGCAACAATCCAGGACCGGCATCGGCGGCCTCGAGCTTGCGGGCCAAACGCCAGTAACCGAGTTCGCTCGGCAGTGCAGTTTGGTTATCGTCCATAAGTTGTGCAGACGAGATGTAGGTGACTACGTTGTGGCCGTCGTGAGAAAACTCCACGCGTTGTTTGAATTCATGCTCTTTGTCATCAAAGCTGATGACTCCGGTGCCCTCCCAGGTGCCGAGCAGAAAGGCAAATGGTGTGATTTCGAGCGGTAGATCTTCGGGAAGAACGAACAACTACTTCTGACCCTTAAAGAGCTTGTAGAGAACTAGTGCCGAAAGTCCTGCGATGGCTAGCGAGGCAAGAACCAGCAGACCGGTAAAGAAAATTTCTAGCGAGAGCTTCATATTGTCCAGTTTAGCCTTGGAGCCAGACGTAGCCGGTGGCCGCGACCAAAATCAAGTAGCTGCCGCCACCCACGTAAGCGAGACGGCGAACGAAGCCGGCAGGCTCTGAGCGAAATAGCTGGATAAGCGAGACCAGAGCAAGCGCCCCGGCTAGCACCACGGCAAACGGGCCAAGTAGCTCATGCTTTGAATAGCGGAGCACGATAGCTAGCGTGGCGGCAAATACCAGCACCCAGATAGATACAATCTCGAGCCAGTTCTGCTTCATGCTCCAATTATGCTTGAACTAGCGATTTGGGAGAGAAATGGCACAGTTACTGGTTCTCTCGGCAGCAGCCGACGGTGACTTGCTTCCCGCGCTCGGGCTCCTGTCCCATCGAGTGCGCACCATCCCGGCAGAACCTGCGTCTCTGGTTAATGCACCGAACTCAGATTTGATTTTCTTGGATGCCCGCAAGGATCTTGCTTCAGCAAAATCCCTCGCCAAAATTCTGCAAACAACCGGACTAACCACTCCTCTTATTGTCGTAGTCACCGAAGGTGGACTAGCCGGCATTTCTCCTGAATGGGGAGCAGATGACATCATCCTCGAATCAGCTGGGCCTGCCGAAATCGATGCCCGCATTCGACTCAACATTGCTCGTGCACAATTCGCACACAGCGCCGACGAGGTAAGCGCTACCGGAATCGTCATCGATGAGGCAAGCTACTCGGCTCGAATCAATGGCAAGCCACTTGACCTCACCTTTAAAGAGTTCGCGTTGCTCAAGTTTTTGACCGGAAACCCCGGTCGAGTCTTCACTCGCGATCAATTGCTGAGCGAGGTGTGGGGCTACGACTATTTCGGTGGCACGCGCACAGTCGACGTGCACATTCGTCGCCTGCGCGCCAAGCTCGGCGACCTTGAGTCGATGATCGGCACCGTCCACAACGTGGGCTACCGCTTTATGGTCGAGCCGGAAGTCGAATACGCCCGTTAATAAGTAGTTTCCCCAGAGTTAGCCATTCGTGGCAAACTTGAACCTATGTCTGACGAAACCATGGCAATTGACCTTCCGGGCAATGCCAACAACTTTCCGGACAATCGCTTTCTAGATCGAGAAATTAGCTGGTTGTCCTTTAATCAGCGCGTACTCGAGCTCGCCGAGGACCCAAACCTATACCTCCTTGAGCGGGTGAATTTCCTTAGTATCTTCGCCTCGAACCTCGACGAGTTTTTCATGGTTCGCGTGGCCGGCCTAAAGCGCCGAATCGCCACCGGCCTAGCGGTTACCGCTAGCTCTGGACTTAGCCCAGCCGAAGTGCTCACCCAGATAAGTCAGGAAGCACACCGACTTCAGGAGCGTCACGCCAAGGTCTTTATTGAGCAGGTTGAACCTGCGCTTCGCGCCAACGGCATTCGACTCGTGCGCTGGAACCAGCTCGACGATCACGAGAAGGCGGCGCTGCACACCTACTTCCAAGCGCAAATCTTTCCGGTGCTGACTCCGCTTGCGGTCGACCCCGCTCACCCGTTCCCCTACATTTCTGGCTTGTCGCTCAACCTCGCGGTTGTGGTGCGCAATCCACAAAACGACAAAGAACTTTTCGCTCGTGTCAAGGTGCCGCCGCTGCTTCCTCGCTTCGTGCGAATCCCTGGCAGCACCTCGGTACACGACGCGCGTTACGTAAGTCTCGAAGACATCATCGGTGAATTCATCGGACAGCTATTTCCTGGCATGGAAATTTTGCAACACCACACCTTCCGAGTTACCCGCAACGAAGATCTAGATGTCGACGAAGACGAAGGTGAAAACCTACTCGTCGCACTCGAAAAAGAATTGCTACGTCGTCGCTTCGGTCCACCGGTTCGTCTCGAAGTTGCCAACGACATCAACCCAGAAGTACTGGATCTTTTGATGCGCGAGTTGGATATCACTAACGAAGATGTCTACAAACTTCCAGCACCGCTTGACCTCACCGGGCTAAGTGAAATCGCGTTCCTCAAGCGCCCGGAATTGCACTACCCACCTCACCCGGTAATCACAAACCGTTACCTACACGCGGGCGAAGACGAGAGCATTGACATCTTCGCGCAGATTCGTCAGCGTGAAATTCTTTTGCACCACCCATACGAGTCATTTACCACGAGCGTGGTTTCATTCCTTCAGGCGGCTGCTGCAGACCCGCAGGTACTTGCCATCAAGCAGACCCTCTACCGCACCAGCGGAGACAGCCCAATTGTCGATGCACTTATCGATGCAGCCGAAGCCGGCAAGCAGGTATTGGCCCTGGTCGAGATCAAGGCTCGCTTCGATGAACAGGCCAACATCTCCTGGGCTCGCAAGCTAGAGCAGGCAGGCGTACACGTGGTTTACGGCATCGTTGGGCTAAAGACCCACTGCAAGCTTGCGCTGGTAATTCGCCAGGAGGGAAGCGCCCTTCGCCGCTACTGCCACATCGGCACGGGAAACTACAACCCGAAGACCGCGCGTTTTTACGAGGACTACGGAATCCTGACCGCACGCGAAGCGGTGGGTGAAGATCTCACTCGTTTGTTCAACCAACTCTCCGGCTACGCACCAGACGCCACGTTCAAGTCGCTCTTGGTTTCACCAAATGGAGTGCGCGATGGACTAATTGCACACATCGATCGTGAAATCGAATTCAGTCACGAAGGTCGCGACGCTCGCATTCGAGTGAAGGTCAACTCGCTGGTCGACGAGCAAATCATCGATGCGCTCTACCGAGCCTCAAACGCTGGGGTAAAGGTAGAAATTTTGGTTCGCGGAATGTGTGCACTTCGTCCTGGCGTGCACGGATTGAGCGAAAACATCAAGGTTCGCTCGGTGCTTGGTCGCTACCTGGAACACTCTCGAGCTTTCAGTTTCAACGGCGGTGGAGACCCAGCCGTCTACATCGGATCTGCCGACATGATGCACCGCAACCTCGACCGTCGTGTGGAGGCTCTCGTGCGATTGGTTCAGCCGGATCACATTCGTGACATCAACGGGCTATTCGATCTTGCGATGTCAGACGAAGTTGCATCCTGGCACCTTGACTCTGAGGGTAAATGGTCTCGCCATCAGTTCGGCGAGGGTGGAGTGCGTCTCATCGATGTGCAGGACCAAATCATGAAGGACGTCCACGCTAAGCGAAATGCTCGATGAGCCCGGTTGTAGCAGCCGGCGCAATTCTGTGGCGAATTGAACGCGGTGAACTAAAGGTTGCCATCATTCATCGTGCCCGCTACGACGATTGGAGTTGGCCGAAGGGCAAACTCGACAAAGGCGAAACTATTGCGCAGGCTGCAGTGCGTGAGATCCGCGAGGAAACCGGCCTGAAGGTGTATCTCGGAGTGCATCTCGCCGAGATTAACTACAAAATGCCAAACGGTAGCGACAAGCAGGTCCACTACTGGGCTGCCAACGTCAGTGACAAGGCACTCGCCGGCAGCAAATTCAAGCCAAGCGAAGAAGTAGCCAAGGTCGACTGGAAAACTGTGCCCCAAGCCCGCAAGCTACTTAGCTACGAATTCGACTACGTACCGCTGAACAATCTGGTTGCCCTGCACGATGCCGGCACCTTAGCGACCAAACCGCTGATTATTCTCCGTCACGCCAAGGCAATGGCTCGAAATGATTGGCAAGGTGGCAAGGCCGTCGACGATGGTCGTCGCCCACTTCATGACTTTGGCAAGCAACAGGCAAAAGCTTTGATCCCGACAATTGCAGCTTTTGGACCGAAACAGGTTGTCACCAGCCCGTGGAAGCGCTGCAAGGATACCGTCGCACCTTACGCGCTAAAAAAGAAGCTAGCGATTATCGAGCGACACCAATTGAGTGAGCTTGGCAACGCCAAGCGTCCTAGTCGCACGAGCGATGTGATCCAGGACTTCGTCGAGCGCGATAAATCAGTAGTGATTTGTTCACACCGACCATCACTGCCAACCATCCTCAAGACGCTGTCGACTTACGCTCCCCTTAGTTTGCGTAAGCAAATCAACGACGCATCGACTCTGCGTCCCGGCCAAATGCTGGTCGCACATGTGAATCGAACTGGCAAGAAACCGCGCGTGGTCGCTATCGAACTTCAAGAGTCCCTTCTAAAAGCCGAATAAACTGGCTCGGTGAAGAAAACCCCTCGTATCGCAGCTCCCGCATTGCTCTCAGTTGCAGTGGTTTGGGGTGCAGCTTTCGTTTTGATGAAGCCGGCAATAGATCAGCAGCCGTTCTACGACTTTCTGGCAACTCGATTCACTCTCGCCACACTCGCTCTAATCGTTGCGCGACCAAAGGTGCTTGCGGAATTCAATTGGGACCTCGTCAAGCGCGGTATTCCACTTGGAGTTCTTCTCGCGCTCGGTTACATCACGCAAACTATTGCCCTAGAGATGACGACCGCCGCAATAACCGGATTCCTAACCGGACTCTACGTGGTACTTACCCCGGTGCTCGGCTACTTCTTATTCAGAAAGAAGCTCGACGGTCGCGCGCTAATCGGTGTGGTGCTAGCCACTATCGGACTCGCCTTGCTTTCACTTAACGGCTTGAGTGTGGAGATCGGTCAACTTTGGGGAATTGCCTGTGCTCTGCTTTTTGCCGCTCACATCGTGGCCCTCGGTGCCTGGTCACCTGGCAAGAACGTCTATGTGCTTACCGTGCTGCAGCTTGGCACCATGGCGGTTATCAATTGGATTGGGGCATTCGCCAACGACGGAAGCTACCAGTCTCCGCCAAACTGGGACGTCTGGTTCGCCGTGATCTTCACCGCTATCTTTGCAACCGCAATTGCGTTTTTCGTGCAGACCTGGGCTCAGTCAATTATGGATGCATCACGCGTGGCCATCATTCTGACCACCGAAATAGTCTGGGCTGCCGTCATCGCGGTGGCAGTGGGACAAGAGGTGCTCAGCCTGCGCACTCTTCTCGGTGGTCTAATCATGCTGACCGCGATGTTTATTGTCGAGTGGCCTCGACCAGGAGTGCTTGCTCCGGTGCCAAGACTGGAGTCCTAAGTCCAATCGCAGCCAAGGCTGCTCCGCTTAGTTCCACGCCGCTTCCCCAGACCGGAGACTTGCGCGCAATCTGCAACGCCGCACCGGCCGGCTCAACTAACTTGACCGAATATTTTGCATGCGGGTCAAGCCCGAGAATGCGCAGCGACTTCGGCAGACTTCCCGATGTGCCCTTGAGAGCTACATAGGCAAAAATCGCCTTCGATTTATCCTGCGCAACTACTCCGTGAACAAAAGCTTCGTCGTTCGGCTGCTCGACACGAATCATTTTTCCGCTGTGAATCAAACTTCGATTCGCCTTGTAATAACTTGCCCATGATTTGAGAGCAGCAAGTTCTTCTGCGGTGCAGGTGGTGATGTCCCACTCGATTCCGGCATGACCAAATAGGGCAGTCACTGCGCGGAAAGAAAGTGAATGAGTGCGATGAGAGGTGTGTGCGGTTGTTGGCCCAATGTGTGATCCGAGAAGTTCCGGCGGAATTACGGTCTGGGTATAGCGCTGAATGTATTGACGCTCGAGTGCGTCGTTGCAGTCTGACGTCCAGAATCGATCCGCGTGCTGAGCCATTCCCAAATCAATGCGGCCACCACCTGAAGAACAAGACTCAATCTCCAGTCCAGGAAAACGTGACTTTAATTCATCGAAGAGTTGATAAATGGCAAGGGTCTGCTCGTGGACCGCTGGCTTACCCAGGTGTCCAGGCTCGACCAAAGTGCGGTTGTGATCCCACTTGATGTAACCAATCTTGCAGGATGACAAAACTTCGGTGACCTGATCGAGCACGTGCCGATATGCGCCGGGGTGAGTCAGGTCCAGCACCTGCTGGAAACGACCCTCTGGCGGAATTCGACCGCCTACGTGAAGCAGCCAATCAGGATGGGCTCGGTAGAGATCCGAATCGACTTGAATCATCTCTCCCTCGAACCAAAGTCCGAATTCAATTCCACGCTGCTCGAGCACTTCGGCAAGCGGCTGCAACCCGTTTGGCCAGACCTCGGGAGCCACAGTCCAGTCGCCAAGTCCAGAGCTGTCATTGCGTCGAGAACCAAACCAGCCGTCGTCAAGCACGAAGCGCTCGA
>JACCDQ010019976.1_pt1 | contig 20343 bp, 16 predicted proteins | sample 7446031 | NCBI WGS metagenome assembly JACCDQ01 (sample SAMN15323442, study PRJNA562643) | freshwater metagenome | isolation source: river surface water | place: USA:Blue River Watershed | collected 2017-08-17
GATCGGCTACTCGGTCGGCACGCTCGGCATTCACCGGCTCGGCCTGTTCCTGGCGCTGGCTGCCGTGCTGTTCTCGGCGCTCTGCATCGTGCTGTCCGGGCCGTTCTGGAGCCGCGGCTGGCCGGAGTGGTGGAGCTGGTGGCTGAACATGCCGATCTGGAACCGTTAAGGAGCGCACGATGGCTGAATACCAAAACCTTTTCACCAGCGTGCAGGTGGTCGGTCCGCTGCATGATGGCGTGCCGCAGCATCGCCCCGCGCTGACACGCAGCGGCAAGCCCTGGCTCTGGCACCTGGCCGGGCGCCTCGGCAATGCGCAGATCGGGCCGATCTACCTTGGCGTGCTCGGCACGATGTCGCTGATCTTCGGTACCTTCGCGTTCACCATCATCGGCATGAACATGCTGGCGTCGGTGAACTGGGATCCGGTGCAGTTCATCCGCCAGCTGTTCTGGCTGTCGCTCGATCCGCCGGCGCCGGGCAACGGCCTGAAATTTGCGCCGCTGAATCAGGGCGGGTGGTGGCAGATCTGCGGCCTGTTCCTGACCATCTCGGTGTTGCTGTGGTGGGCCAATGTGTACCGGCGCGCGCGTGCGCTGAAGATGGGCACGCATGTCGCGTGGGCGTTCGCGGCGGCGATCTGGCTGTTCCTGGTACTCGGCCTGATCCGGCCGGTGCTGATGGGCAGCTGGGCGGAAGGAGTGCCGTTCGGCATCTTCCCGCACCTCGACTGGACGGCCGCATTCTCGCTGCGCTATGGCAACCTGTTCTACAACCCCTTCCACGCCTTGTCGATCGCCTTCCTGTACGGCTCGGCGCTGCTGTTCGCGATGCACGGCGCGACCATCCTCGCGGTGGGCCGCTACGGCGGCGAGCGCGAGATCGAGCAGATCGTCGATCGCGGCACGGCGACCGAGCGCGCGGCGCTGTTCTGGCGCTGGACGATGGGATTCAACGCCACCATGGAATCGATTCACCGCTGGGCCTGGTGGTTCGCGGTGCTGTGCCCGCTGGTCGGCGGCATCGGCATCCTGCTGACCGGCACGGTGGTCGACAACTGGTATCTGTGGGCCGTCAAGCATGGCGTCGCCCCCCCTTATCCGCATGTGTGGGGCGATGTGATCGACCCCGCCACCCTGCAGGGAGCCAAGCCATGAATCGTCGAATCCTGAAGACTGCGGCGCTGTTGCTGATCGGCGGCGCCTTGCTGGCCGGCTGCGAGCGGCCGCCGATGGAGAGCGTGCAGCACGGCTTCCGCGGCACCGGCATGGTCGAAGTGTACAACCCGAGCCAGCTGGCCAGGCAGGATGCGCTGAACACCGCGCCGGCCTCACCGCCGCCGGCACCGGCCGACGGTCCGCGCGCGAAGGATACGTACCAGAACGTGAAGGTGCTCGGCGATGTGTCGGCCGGCCAGTTCATCGGGCTGATGACGGCCATGACGTCCTGGGTCGCGCCGAAGGATGGCTGTGCGTATTGTCACAATCCGCAAAACTTCGCGGACGACAGCAAGTACACCAAGACGGTGGCGCGCAAGATGATCGAGATGACGCGTCACATCAACGGCAACTGGCAGTCGCACGTGGCCAAGACCGGCGTGACCTGCTACACCTGCCACCGCGGCAATCCGGTGCCGCAGCAAGTGTGGTTCACGCCGCTCGAGCAGGACAAGAAGGCCGACTTCCTCGGTAATCTGGCCGGGCAGAACCAGCCGGGCAAGCAGGTCGGGATGTCGTCGCTGCCGACCGATCCGCTGACGCCTTTCCTGCTGGAGGACAAGCCGATTCGCGTCAACGGTCCGACCGCGCTGCCGTCAGGGAATCGCGCGTCGATCAAGCAGGCCGAGTGGACCTACGGGCTGATGACGCACATGTCGAAATCGCTGGGCGTCAACTGCACCTACTGCCATAACACCCGCTCTTTCCAGAGCTGGGAGACCAGCCCGCCGCAGCGCATGACCGCGTACCACGGCATTCGCATGTCGCGTGACGTTAACAATGCGTACATGGTGCCGCTGACCGGAACCTTCCCGCCGGAGCGCAAGGGCGCGGGCGGCGATGTCGCAAAGATCAGCTGCGCGACCTGCCACCAGGGTGCGTACAAGCCGCTGTACGGGTTCTCGATGCTGAACAGCTATCCGGAGCTGGCGGCGATTGCGGGAACGGGTACGCCAGCCACGCCGGCGGCACCGGTCGTGGCCAGTGCGGAGGCGGCCAAGTAGGGGAGGCGGCCATGGCATCGGCCGGCAGTTCAGTCACTGCGATGATCCTGCTGGCCGACCTCCGTCCCGCGCACTGGCCCTGGGGATGGAACCGGATTGCCTTCGCACGCTGGACGCCGTTGCGCGCGCGAGGCCTGCGCTTCATGAAAACCCTGGGCAGCGGTCGTGACGCCGGCTTCGGCCTGATGCCGAGCCCGTCGCACCAGGGCCTGTTCTGCCTGTTCGACGCTGACGACAGTGCGGACGAATTCATTGCTTCTTCCAACTTGGTCCGGCGCTACCGCGATGCCAGCGACGACTGCCTGCTGCTGACGCTGCGACCGTCGTCGTCGCGCGGCAGCTGGGACGGCACCGGCATCGCGCCCGGACCGCCGGTGCCGGATGGCGCACCTGTCGCGGCATTGACCCGCGCGTCGATTCGTCCGCGGTCGGTCGCCAGTTTCTGGCGCCATGCACCGCCGGCGCAGGCCGGACTGGCGCAGGCCCCCGGCTGCGAGCTGGCGGTCGGACTCGGCGAAGCGCCGCTGCTGCGCCAGGCGACGTTCAGCCTGTGGCGCGATGCCGATGCGATGGATGCGTACGCACGCACCGGCGCGCATCAGCAGGCCATACGCGCGGCCTGGCAGCAGCAATTTTTTTCCGAATCGATGTTCGTGCGCTTCGCGCCTCTGTCCGTGCGCGGTCGCTGGAAGGGGCTCAACTATGGCTAGCGCGTTGCGCGAGCATCGTGTGGTGGTGGTCGGTGCCGGTGTCGGCGGACTGGTGTCGGCGCTGCAACTGGCGCGGCAGGGACTGGCCGTGACCCTGCTCGAGGCTGCCGATGCGCCGGGTGGCAAGTTGCGCCAGCCGATGGTGGACGGCGCGGCGATCGACAGCGGCCCGACGGTTTTCACGATGCGCTGGATCTTCGAGCAGATCTATGCGTCGGCCGGTGCGCGTCTGGACGAGGAACTTGAACTCACCGCCTTGCCGGTACTGGCCCGCCATGCGTGGAGCGCGGACGAACGCATGGACCTGTACGCCGATCCGCTGCAATCGCGCGATGCGATTGCGCGCTTCGCCGGCGCGGCCGAGGCGAACCGCTTCCGGCAGTTCTGCGCGCAGGCGCGCGCCGTCTACGACGCGCTTGAAGGGCCGTTCATCCGCTCGCCCGCGCCGACGCTGATGCGCATGCATGGCGACCTCGGACTGCGCGGTCTGGCGGTGCTGGCGTCGTTGGGGCCGATGCGCAGCCTGTGGGGCGCGCTCGGCAAACATTTTCATGACCCGCGCATGCGCCAGTTGTTCGCCCGCTACGCGACGTATTGCGGCTCGTCGCCGTGGCAGGCGCCGGCGACGCTGATGCTGGTCACGCAGGTCGAGCTGGATGGCGTGTGGTCGGTGCGCGGCGGCATGCAGGCGCTGGCGCGCTCGCTGGCGGCGCTGGCAGAGCGCGCCGGCGTGCGCCTGCGCTACGGCGCGCAGGTTGAGTCTATTGAGGTCACTGGCGGGCGCGCCACCGGCGTGCGGTTGGCCGATGGCGAGCGCGTGCCTGCCGACAGCATCGTCTTCAACGGCGATCGCTCGGCGCTGGGGCAGGGCTTGCTGGGCGACGGCGCGCGCAAGGCGGCGCCGGCGGTGCGGCCGTCGGAGCGCTCGCTGTCGGCGCTGACCTGGAGCCTGCACGCTGCGACGGACGGCTTTCCGCTCGAGCGGCACAACGTGTTTTTCCAGCCGGACTATCGGCGCGAATTCGACGACATCTTCGGGCACGGGCGCTTGCCGTCGACCCCCACGGTCTATGTGTGCGCGCAGGACCGTGGTTGCCCCGGCGCCGCCGTGCCGTCGCGCGACCGCCTGCTGATGCTCGTCAATGCGCCGGCCGAAGCGCGGCGTGTTCTCACCGAAGCGGAGATCGAAGCATGCGACAGCCATTCCTTTTCCCTGCTGGCCCGCTACGGGCTGACTATCAGGCGCACGCCGCAGAACTCGCTGCGCACCACGCCGTCGGACTTTCACCGGAGGTTTCCGGGCAGCGCGGGCGCGCTGTACGGAATGGCGACGCACGGCTGGATGTCGGCCTTCCACCGTCCGGGGGCGATGAGCCGGGTGCCGGGCCTGTATCTGGCCGGGGGCAGCGTGCATCCGGGACCGGGCGTGCCGATGGCGGCGATGTCCGGCCAGCTGGCGGCCGCGACGCTGATGGCGCACCTCGATTCGACCAGCCGGTCGCGCCGGGTGGCTATCTCTGGTGGTATGTCGACGCGCTCAGCGATGACGGCCGGCACGGACTGAGCATCATTGCCTTCGTCGGCAGTGTGTTCTCGCCGTACTACCGCAAGGCACATGGCCGCGGCGCCGCCGACCCGGAAAATCATTGCGCGCTGAACGTGGCGTTGTATGGACGTCAGCGGCGCTGGACCATGACCGAGCGCGGCCGGCGCTTCGTGCAGCGCGAGCCGCAGCACTTCGCGATCGGGCCCAGCAGCCTGCACTGGCGTGGCGACCATCTGGAAATCGATATCCGCGAGACCGGCGTGCCGATTCCCTTCCCGGTACGCGGCAAGGTACGTGTGTATCCGGCGTCGCTGACGTCCTTCAGCACGGCGCTCGATGCGAATGGCCGGCATCGCTGGGGGCCGCTGGCGGCGTGCGCGCGCGTCGAGGTCGAGATGCAGCATCCTGCGCAGCGCTGGAGCGGACATGCGTATTTGGATTCGAACGAGGGCGATGAACCGGTGGACCGCGCCTTCCGCGAATGGGACTGGTCACGCGCGCTGTTATCCGACGGTTCGACCGCCGTCATTTATGACGTGCAGGCGAAGCAGGGCGGCGACCGTTTACTCGGCCTGCGTTTTTTTCCCGATGGACGTGTCGACGCCTTTGCGCCGCCGCCACGACAGTTGCTGGGCCTGACGCGCTGGCGCATTGCGCGCCGCATGCGCAGCGAAGGCGACGTTGCGGTGCGCGTGATCGAGATGCTGGAAGACACGCCTTTCTACCAGCGCTCCGTCCTTAACAGCCGGCTGTTCGGCGAAGACGTGATCAGCGTGCATGAGACGCTGAACGTGCCGCGCCTGCAGTCGCCGGTAGTGCAATGGATGCTGCCGTTCCGGATGCCGCGCCGGGCCTGAGATGGCGAGACCTTGCCTGATGCCTGCGAACCGGTCAGTGGGGCAGGCAAAGGCGTACTGGCGGCCAGCCCTCCGCGGCACAAAAACTCTCCGCTTGTTACCGACGAATGGCTTTGGAACACGAAGCCAGATTCCCATCGTATCGATACCCGTCGGAGAGACATCATGGATCGCACCGGCAGTTCATCTCATGCGGTCGCGCACGACGCCGACCTGAATTCCTCGCCCGGCCTCACACAGCCGCCAACGCCTGCTGCTGACGGCGCTTCTGCGCCGACTCTCTTGCCGCCGGTGGCCGGCGTGCTGCCTTATGCGACGGCGGACTATCTGGCGCTTCCTGCAGAGCAGAGATCGCCCGCACTGGATTTTCTGATCCTCGGGAAAATTCCCGGCGGGAGGCTAACTCACTCGGACGCCGCTGCCGAGCTTCCGTGGGAATTCGAAGAAGCGTTGTTTCATTGCCTGAAGTCCGGCGAGCAAGAGGCGGTCGAGTTCCTGTGGCGTGAATCAGCGCGTGATCCTGACAGCAGCGTGATTCAACTGACGATTGAGCATCCCGATCCCACCCTGATCGACACGCTCGAACAGCAATGTCGTGCGCACGGCGGACTGCGATTGAAGCTTTATCTGTTTCAGGCCGATGCGATGGTGGCCGCGGCGATATCCCGATGGATTGCACAGGGCAAGGTGGACGATCTGAAGCTGCACGGCGCATCGATGCAAGCCGATGCGCTGGCCGGCATCACGCGCGCGATCGGGCAGGTCAACCAGAGTGTGAGTTTCATTGGCGTCAAATTTGACGCGCAAGCCGATTCAGCGATGGGTGATGCATTGGCTCACAGTGTCAGCCTGAAGAAGCTGACCATGTATCAATGTGCTTTCGGCGCATCGCATGGCCTGCAGTTTGTCGAGGGGATGAAAAATAATCAATCAATCCTGGAACTGAAGTTATTTGATGTGCCTCTTGGAACGCAAGGCTCCGGCGGCCTCGGCGCCATCATCGCCGGCAACGCGACCCTCGAGCGACTGGATGTCACTGGCACCGGACGCCGTCCGGTCGACATGAATGACATGCTTGTCGGCGCGAGCAGGAATCATGCGCTACGCATGCTGGAAGTGCGGAATCTGGAAAATGAGACGGTGCTGGAGGACCCGTCGGCCCTGATGCTGCTGATTCACAGCAATCGAAGTCTGCGGTCATTGAAAGTGGATGCGATCCTGCCGTCGCAAAATGATTATCAGCGGCTGGCTGACGCTTTGATTCAGAACACGGCGCTGCTTGAGTTCAGCCTGAAGCGCTATGCAAAGTTCAACGCCGGCGCACGGAAGGCCATCAACGATGCGCTCGCGCGCAATCGCGCAAAACAAAACAGCGAATTTTTGCGTGACGCAGGCAAAGTCTTCGACCCGGAGGGAACGCTGTCGAACGGCATGTCGGATGTCGGCGCGGTGATATCGCGCTATGTGCTCGACAATTCGCCATCGCTGTCAGTCTTTGCCGAGACGATGGCGTTCGTTGAGGTGGCGATTCGCGAGCTTGAACGTCAACCGTCGGCGACGTCGGCTGCCAGCACGAGCGGTGAGGTCGCTGCAACGGGGATGCCTGTCACACCGGCGACTAGCGACAAAGACAACCTGCCAGCCAGCCCGACTTCGTGATGATTCCAACAAGCTTCCAGCCGTCGCCCTTCGATCATGCATTGGTTGATGCAAGCGTATCGCGCGATCGTCTCGTATATCGGCGTTCAATCAATATTTTTTGATCACCTCGTCAAGCGATGCCGTTGGGCTGTCGATCGTCGTGCAGCTTATGTGAAAAAACCACCAACAACTAGTTCATCGAATTCTTTGTCCGGTGCCCGTTGTGTTCCTAGACTTGATGCACCGGCCCAAGGGGTGGGCTCAGTGCCTTGCTCAGGAGAATATCGATGGCAACAGTTCAAATATCGGTAAGCGATACAAGCATTTCGGCTGGCGAGTCGTGTCTGCTGACCTTCAATTTTTCAGACACCGTCAATGGATTTGACCAGAGTGATGTCCTTATACACAGCCTGTCAGGACCGATCGCCGGGACACTGAGTAATTTTTCTATAGTCAACTCGTCGACCTATCAGATGGTTTTTTCGCCGTCCGCCAATTTCGAGGGGGCAGCCTATTTCGAGGTTCCGTTCAATTCGTATAACGTGGGTGGGTTAGACCCCGGCGAGGAGGGATTTTCGCCAACCATCAGCATTGACTCGAAGCATCCGACGGCAAGCATCTCGGTACTCGATACGAATATTCAGTATCGGGAATCAACGACAGTCACGGTGGCATTCTCAGAGCATGTGACGGGATTTGACTGGTCTGATCTCAGCGGTCCGATCGGATCATTTTCGAATACGACAGTCAGCACCGACGGACGTACCTATACGGCGACTTATTACCCGGGAGATGGCAATGACTACACGCTGAACCCGGCGCATTTGTCGTTGGCGGCCGGATCTTACAGCGATGATGCCGGCAACGCGGGAATGGCCGCGATCAGCAATGCCTTTGCCGTGGATACGATTGACGAAAACGTTTCCGTATACCCGTTGACTGATCATGTCCTGACGCAGGGCGAAACATTGCTGATTCAGGTGGCCTTCGCCACGCCGCAGATCAGTTTTGATCCGGCGGATGTCGTCATTCCTTCGGGCTATGCGTCCCTCTCATCCTGGACGCTGCTCCTGGAAGATAGCGGAATGAATGCCGGTTTGATTGGTGGCGCCTATGCGTACCTGACACCGTTTGCGAACGTTACCAGTGCGGACAATCATGTATTGGTGCGAGGCGTATCGTCGGGAAGTTTTTCCATAGATACGCTGGCTCCTGCGATCAACGCCATCAGCATGAGCGACAGCAATCTGACGGTCGGCGAGTCGGCGCTGGTCACGGTCAATTTTTCGGAGGCGGTCTCGGGATTCGGCATGGCCGATATCGATCTGTCTGCTGCTGCAGGCAGTGTGTCGAATTTTGTTCAGATCAATCCAACGACCTTTCAGATGACTTTCGTTCCTGCTGCGAATACGGCGGATCCCACGAACCTCATCTCGGTGCTGAATAACAGCTACACCGATATCCATGGCAATGCGGGGAGCGGAGCGAGTTCATCGAACTTCACGATTAATACGGTGCCGCCGGATGTGATCCCGCCGCAACCCGTGATTTCGCTCAGCACGGCAACGGTGAACGCTTCCGGTGTCGACATCACGGTGCTGTTCGGCGAGCCGGTGCTGAATTTCACGCTGGACGATGTCGGCGTGGCCGGTGTACCCGGTGTGTTCACGTCGTTTGTGCCACAAAGCGGCGGCCTCGAATACAGCATGCATTTCATTCCGGCCCCCGATTGGGAGTGGCAGACGAATCAGTTCGTCGTGTACACCGGCGCTTATACGGATGCGGCGGGCAATCCCGGCCTCGCCGGTGCGTCCGCGAATTTTACGGTGGATGCGTTCGCCCCGGCCGGAATGGCATTCCCGCTCGCCGACAGCACACTTTCGGCGGGTGAGGAGCTGGCCGTCACGCTGCAATTTTCCGAGGCGATCACCGGGCTGGACGTGAGCGACTTCGATACGAGCGCCGCGGCGGTGCACCTGATGACGCTGACGGATCAAGGGGGGGGTACCTATACGGTGACCTTCCTGCCGAATCTCGGCATTGTGCAGGCGGTCAATCCGATCACCATTGGCGCCGGGCAGTACACCGACCTGGCCGGCAACCCCGGGTCCGGCATCACATTGCCGCCATTCTCCGTGGACACCGTGGCCCCGACAGTCGGCATGTCGTTGAGCGACATGGTACTCACCGCAGGTCAAAGCCTGATGCTGACCATGAACTTTAGCGAGCCGGTGGTGGGCTTTGATATCAACGACATTGATGCAAGCGCTGCCGCCGGCACACTCGGGGACCTGATCTTCGATGGAGGCTCCACTTACCATGTTGAATTCACCCCGGCACCGAATACCACCTCGCCCTACAACGTCATCGGCATCAGCGGCAATTACACCGATGCGGCAGGCAACGCCGGAACGGCGCAAGTCGCAGGGCCGTTCGATATCGATACCCAGGTGCCATCGCTGTCGATTGGACTCAGCGACGCTGCGCTGACCATCGGCGAATCGCAGACCCTGACGCTCAGCTTCAGCGAGAGGGTCGCGGGATTTACAGCCTCGGACATCTTGCTGGATGGCTCTGCGGTATCACTGACGGGCTTTACCGCCGCAAGCGATGGAAAGACATTTACGGCAACTTACGCGCCCGGCAACGGCTTGCTCGATGCGACCAATAGTTTCTCCGTTGCGGCGGGAAGTTATACCGACTTGCTGGGCAATGCCGGCGCGGGTGCGACCTCGTCGAATTTTTCCATCGATACTTCGCAGCCAGCGGCAATTTATGGCACGGCTGGCAATGACACGCTGATCGGTACTGCCGGTAATGACCGCTTGTGCGGCGTTCCCGCCACCGGCACGGCGATCGGCAAGGGCAGCGTCGACCGGCTGACCGGCGCTGGCGGTGCCGACAATTTTTATCTGGCCGATGCGCGTGGCGTGTTTTACGACGACGGCAGCATCAAGACGAATGGCACCAAGGATTACGCGTGGATTACGGATTTCAGCCGCAGCCAGGGCGACAAGCTGGTGGTGGACGGTGGAACCTACTTGTTTGCCGCGACTGCCATCGGCAAGACCTCGGGCGCCGGCGTGTATCTGGACACGAACGGCAACCACCTCTTTGACAGCAAGGATGAGATGGTCGCGTTTATTGCCGGCGTGCCGGCCGGATCGATGTTGGCCAGCGACCTGGTTCACTTCTGATCCGCTGCGGCGCGAAGGTGTCGGGGGACGGCAGGCAGGTCGCTGGCTACACTGGCCGCCCGGGGGTGGACAGCCGTTCGAACAGGTCGATCAGCCATTCGCAGCGTTCATCAAAACTGCGTGCCGGACGGCCATGCGCCGCAGCCGCTGGCCGCTGCCGGCAGGCGTCCACGAGGAAGGCAATGCCGGGCAACGGGTCGGCCGTATCGCAGCGCTGCGGCAGTTGCGCCCGTGCCTTGGCCAGGCACAGCAGCGTCAGCTTGCGCGCGCTGCTGACCACTGCGCGCTGATTGACGGAATCCATGTCGTTCGCTGACACCACGCGCCCGATGTCTGCGTAGATCGTCGCCGCTGCCAGGATCGCGCCGCGGCAATCGCGCGGCAGATGGGCAATGCCGGTGCCGCCGCGCCGGTATAGCCGGTCCGCTTCCAGCAGCAGCCGGCCGATCACCTGTGCGATGGCTTCATTGAACACCGGCCGCTCTAGCCATTGCTCAGGATTGACACCCGCTTCGCGCAGCCACTGCCGTGGCAGGTACAGACGGCCGCGTCGCGCATCTTCACCGACGTCGCGCGCGATATTGGTCAGCTGCATCGCATTGCCGAGTTCGCAGGCACGTGCCAGCGCCTGCGGGCTTTGCACACCCATCACCATCGCCATCATCGCGCCGACGCTGCCGGCGACGCGTGCGCAATATTCGTGCAAGTCATCCAGCGTTTCATAGCCGCGACCGGCAGCATCCCAGGCAAAGCCGTCCAGCAGTGCGGCCGGCAGCGTGTGCGGAACGCCGTAGCGATGCGCGACCAGCGCCATTGCACGGTCTTCGATCGCTGCACCGGGCTTGCCCGCGTAGATCGCGTCCAGTCGGTGCTGCAATTCGCTCAGCGCCTGAACGTCATCCACACCTTCATCGATGGCGTCGTCGGCCATCCGGCAGAACGCATACAGCGCTATCGCCGGAATGCGTATGCGCTGCGGCAGCAGGCCAGAGGCTGCAAAAAAGGACTTCGAGCCGCCGCGCATCATGGCTTCGCAGGCGGCCAGGTCGATGGGGGCGGGGGAGTCAGGCATCGGGCAGGGTCGAGGCCATCGCCTTCGCTGACATCAGTACGCCGGGCACGCCGGCGCCGGGATGGGTGCCGGCGCCGACCATGTACAGGTTGCCGATGTCCTCGCTGCGGTTGTGCGGACGAAAGCTGGCGCTCTGCAGCAGGATGGGCTCCATGCCGAACGCGGCGCCCTGCCACGACCACAGGCGGTCATGAAAGTCCTGCGGCGTCATCAGCCGGCTGCTGACGATGTGCCGGCCGAGGCCGGGCAGCACGGTCGCCTCCAGATGCTGCTGGATCTTCTGCCGGTAGGCTTCGGCTTCGCTTTCCCAGTCGGTGCCGCTGCCGAGGTGCGGCACCGGCGACAATACATAGAACGCATCGCAGCCGGCCGGTGCGACGCCGGCGTCGCTGGCGCTCGGGCGGTGCAGGTAGAGGCTGAAATCGTCGGACAAGCGGAGCCGCGTGAACAGGTCGCGCAGCAGTCCTTCGTAGCGCGGGCCGAGCATGATCATGTGGTGCGGCACTTCCTCCCAGCGGCGGTCGGTGCCGAAGTACCAGACGAACAGGCTCATCGAGTAGCGGCGCGATTCGATCTTGCGGTCGGTCCAGTGGCGGCGATGACGGGCGTCGATCAGGTGACGGTAGGTCCACGCGGCGTCGCCATTCGACACCACGACGTCGGCCGCGAGGCTCTCGCCATTCGCCAAAGTGACGCCGGTAGCGCGTCCGGCATCGACATTGATGCGTACGACCGGTGTATTGCAACGTACGCTGACGCCGCGCTCGTCGAGCAGCTTCACCAGTCCGCGCACCAGCGTGCCGGTACCGCCCATGGCCCAGTGCACGCCGAAGCGCCGTTCGAGCGTATTGATCAGGCTGTAAACGCGTGTCACCGAAAACGGATTCCCGCCGATCAGCAGCGGATGAAAACTGAAGACGATGCGCAGCTTCGGATCGCGGATGTGACGCGCCACCATGGCATGCAGTGTTTCCCAGGCGCGCATGCGCAGCATGTTCGGCAACGCGGCGAACAGGTCGCCGATGCTGTTGAACGCCTTGTGCCCGAGTTCTTCGAAACCGAGCCGGTAAGCCTGGTCGGCTTCAGCGACGAAGCGCTCGTAGCCGGGCAGGTCGGACGGGCTGAAGCGTGCGATCTCGCGGCGCATTTTTTCGTCGTCGCCGCTGTAGTCGAACCAGCTGCCGTCATCGAAGCGCAACCGGTAGAACGGTTCGATCGACTTTAACGTGACGTCGTCGGCGAAGCGCTTGCCGCAAAGCGTCCAGAGTTCTTCCAGCAGCTGGGGCGCGGTGATGATGGTGGGGCCGGCATCGAAGGTGAAGCCGTCCTGCCGGTGCACATAGGCGCGACCGCCGGGGGCATCGAGCTTTTCCAGCACCTGCACGCGATAACCCTTGCAGGACAGGCGGATGGCAGCGGCGAGTCCGCCAAAGCCGCTGCCGATCACAATGGCTGTCGGCGCAGCGCTTTTCAATAGGATTTTTTCCGGCGCGGCCATAGCCGGCGCAGGCTCGGTGGGCGCGGACAGGGCGGTGCTCAATCGAGCAGGCGTGCGAACACGCGGGTGTTGTCAGGCCCGAAGGATTCGAGTGCGATGCGGGTGCCGGCCGACGGGTCGTACAGCGTGAGCCGGCCGTCGCGGTGCAGGATCAGCTCGAACGGCTGGTCGGCACCGATGCGGCGCATGCGGCGCTCGCGCGCCATGGCGCGCAGGGTGCCGCGCAGGAAGCCCTGTTCGCCTTCGAAGCGTTGCACGAGCTTGCCGGAGGCGTCGATCGCCGCGACGGCGCCGTCAGGCTGGTCGATAAAGCGCAGCGTGCGCATTTGTGCGCGTTCTTGCTGGGCGGGTGCAGCAGCCTGCGGTGTTGGCGGAGTCTGGCGCGCTGCGGCGATGATGATCAGTATGCTGGCCGTCAGCAGGCCCATCAGCACACCCGGACTCAGCCAGCGGTGTCGCGACGCGGCCGGTCGCCGTGTTGCAGTGCCTGAGAGATGGGTGTGCATGGTGGTCTCCGGTTCAGCGTGCCATCGCGGTGGCGGGCATGCGCACCGGAATACGCTCGGAAGCATCCATGCCGGCGGTTTGCGCGATGCGTTCGCGCCATGCCTGCTGCAGCAATTCGCCTACCTGCGCGGCGTCCGGCAGGCAGCGCAGCGATGGTTGCGGCTTGCGCAGGTACCACGCACGCGCATGCGGCCACAGGTGAAGATAGGCGATGCGATCCGAGCCTTTCAGCGCGAGTGCGATGTCGCCGCAACCATCGGCACCCGGCTTGAGCTGCGCTGCCGCGATCCAGCGCAGCGGCAGGTTGAAGCTCACTGTCAGCACGATACCGATGCGCATCACCACACGCTTACTCGTCAAGGTGTAGAGCGTGGTGCGCGCGGACAGCCAGGCCGACAGTGCCAGCAAGCCCAGTGCTGCCAATGCCAGCGTCGTTGACCACAGCAATGGCACGACGTTGGTGTCCACTGAAGCCTCTGAGCGCCACGACAGCAGCGCCTGCAGCAGCACCATCAGCGCAAAATAGAGAGCGATTGCGTCGATATGGAAGGCCTCGCGCGCCAGCTTTCGCCAGTCCGGCCGGCCCTGCCACAGCAGGCGTTCGCCCGCCGGCAGCGGCTCGGGCAGCCCCGGTGCCGCTTCCAGTTCATGTTCTTGATAGATCTTCATCGGATCATCAAACCATGGGTTCCTGCCGGTTGGGCGTCGCGTACAACGTGCCGGCGCCGTAGTAGGCAGCGATCTTTTCTTCTTCGAGCATCGTCACCTGGTCCGGGTCGCGGTGACCCGGCACATCGGCAAACTGGCTGGCGAGGATGGCATTGACCTTCACGCCATCCTTGCCGACGCGCGCAAACGGAATCGGCAGCAGCACCGTCTTGCCCGAGTCGGCCAGCTTGACTTCGATATAGCGGAACAGCATTTCCGAACGGTCCAGCCACAGGTCGTGAACGCTGCCGGCGACTTCGCCGTCAGCTCCCGTCACGGGCAGCCCGCGCGGATCGGCGTCCTGCTCGGCGACACCATGCTCCGGGTTGGCGCGCAGCGGCGAAATCTTGGCGTCGCCGTGCGGGGTCAGGTCCGGATGGTCGGCGCGCTCTGCCCATGCGCCGGGACCCACGCCGGCCAGCAGCGGATTGCCGGTCGGCTCCAGCGGCGCGCCGGTCCAGCCATGCCGTGGCTCGGCATTCAGCGGTCGCGCTGCCTTCAACGGGTAGGGCATCGTCACCTGCTCGCCATTGGCCAGCAGGTAGGTTTTCGGCTTCGGCACCGGCGGCCAGCCGCCGATCTGCATGTCGCGGCCGTTGCCGGGATCGAGCGGATAGCCGTCACGGTGATTTTCCTGCAGCAGGTAGTAGATCAGCCCGGCAAAGAATATCCAGAACAGGTACAGCACGAGCTGTGCCACATCGACGTACTGTGTGATCGCGCCAGTTTGCATGGTGCTTCTCCTTCCGTGGTTGTGCCGTCGCTCCGGCTGGAGTGAGCGGCGCATATACCGGGCATGCCCGGCGTCGTGCCCTGCGAGCCTGTTTCGTTAGGCCACTGGCGGCATTGGCAGTCCTTTGCCGCACGTCTGTACTGTCGGCGGGACTGCCGCCTTGCCACCGACCGGACGAGATGGGCTCAAAATCTTTATCGGCCGGCCTCAGCCCGGAAACTCGGCCAGTCCGAACTTTTGCTCATGCCGCGGGCGGCTGATGCCGACCCGACCTGCCAGCGGGCCAATCGCCACCAGCACCGTGAACAGCAGGAACATTTCGATGTGATAGACAAAGCTGTAGCCGGTGACGGGTGAACTGAGGCTTTCGCCGAGCCAGCCTGTTGACGCCAGCGTGCCGACGACATCCTTCAGCATCCCGCCGGCGGCAACCGATGCGCCGGCCGCAGTGGCCTGTACCGCGCCCCAGGCGCCGAGCGCGAGGCCGGCATCACTATCACGCTGCAGGTTCATCGCCATCGTCAGCGTGCCGACCGAGAACAGGCCGCTGCCGATACCGATCAGGAAGGCGCCGGCGCGGAACAGGTGGGGCGCTTCCATCGGCGCCGAAAAGATCACCATCGCGAATGCCGGCATGCCGGCGAGCGCACCCAGCGCCGCGAGCCGCGATGCATCGGCGCCACGCGCGAGTGCGGCGGCGGCCATCGTAAAGGCCAGCAGTGCGCCGGCCGCCGTCAGCGCGGTCAGCAAGCTGGTGGCGCCCACGCCGAGCTGGAGTATCTGCCCGCCGTAAGGTTCGAGGATGATGTCCTGCATGTTGAATGCGCAGGTGCCCAGGCCAACGGCCCACAGGAAGCGCCGGACGCCGGGGCGGCCTGCGTAGGCGCGCCACTCGGCGCGGAACTCCGGTCGCGCTGCCGGCTGAGCGGCGCGCTGCCGGTTCAGCGCTTCCTGCTTCCACAGTGCGTTCAGGTTGAGCAGCACCACGGCCAGCGCCGATCCCTGCACCACCTGCACCAGACGCAAAGGCGTGAAATCGGCGAGCAGCCAGCCGAACAGGGCGCCGCTGCAGACCAGTCCCAGCAGCAGCATCGTGTACATCAGCGCGACCACGCGCGGCCTCGTATCGGCTGGCGCGAGGTCAGTGGCGAGCGCCAGTCCGGCCGTTTGCGTGACCTGCATGCCCATCCCGACCAGCAGGAAAGCAAGTGCCGCGCCTATGCGGCTGACCCACAGCATACCTGGCTGGGGTTCGGACAGCGCGAGCAGGCCGAAGGGCATGATCGCCAGACCGCCGAACAGCAGCAGCGTGCCCACCCACAGATAGGGTAGTCGGCGCAGGCCGAGTGCGGAGCGATGCGTGTCGGAACGGAACCCGATCAGCGCGCGCAGCGGCGCCGACACCAGCGGCAGCGCGACCGACAGTGCGACCCACCAGGCGGGCACACCGAGTTCGACGATCATGACCCGGTTCAGCGTGCCGACCAGGAGCGCGGTCGCGAGGCCGATGGAAAACTGGAACAGGGACAGGCGCAGCAGTCGTGGCAGCGGCAAGTCAGGCGTGGCCGCATCGGCAAAAGGCATCCAGCGCGCATCGAGCGATGACGCCAGTTTCCCCACAAGTCTCCTCAGCTGCTTCATAGCGCTCTGCCGGCTCCGGCCGGGACGGGGCCCCGGACTCTCGGCACACTGTATTGCTGAGGCGACCATATGTCAATCAATCAGTACACATTAAATGTCAATTTATATTGACATACGGTCGATTGTTGTCCATGCTGAAATCGTGCCATTCCTCGGCACACTCGTAACACTCAAATGCCAAAACCTCCGGGGCGCTACGTACAGTTGGCGCCCTCTTTTTTTGTGCACTTGCGGAATGCGACGAATCGCCGCCAGACGGGGCGTGGCGCAGGTCAGTTCCAATGAAGTCTGCTGTTTTGCGAGAAAAATCCAATCGAGATTGATTTCGTTTGCGCGCACAATTCTGCGGTCTGCGTGCGTCAGGCTGGTAGTGCTGGCATGTACCCGGGGAGGGGACACTCGGGCCAGCGCAGACAGGCTCCTCTTTGGGTTGGCCGGGGAAAACCCGGCCTTTTTTTTAGGGCAAGCAGGACTGGATCCGCGCGGCGGATGCGATGAGCAAAAAAAAGCCCGCTCAGTGGAGCGGGCTGAATCTATATCTGAGGAGAAGACATAGAGGAGACAGGGCGAAGTATGCTGCCCTGCAAAATATAAGGCAAATTTTAATTATCAATGGGTGCAATAAATTTTTTGTATATCGTGCCGGCGGGCGAGGATGCGCGGATCGAGGCTGACCGGATCCCTGCACTGCCGTTGGCAATCGTGGATCGGTATAAAACTGACAAAAGTTCGACCGGCGATCGGGATGTTTGCGATGAGGCGCTGTCAACTGCGGAAGGCGTCAGCTCGATTCCTGCGCTTTCCTGATGACTGAATGCGCATCGTGCGCGCTGTCCGCTTGATCTGCTTGCCCCTGTATGACCAGTCCAAGCAGGCGGGCGCCATGTTCAACGCCGATCGTGCCGTAGGTGACGTCGCCGCGAACTTCCGAGTCTTTGTAGAACTCGACACGCTCGGTTGCGCAAATATTGCCTTCGACTTTGCCCGCGACGACCACACGATGGGCGGAAATGTCGCCGCACACCACGCCACCACGGCCAATCGCCACAGTAACCTTCTTGTCCTTTGCCGCCTCGATGTTGCCGACCACCTTGCCGTCGATGCGCAAGCTGTCCACCAAAACCATCAATCCATGGATCTCGGTGGTGTTGCCGATCAGCGTGTCGAATTTTTCCTGAGTCGGTATGATCATATTTTGTTTCAATATTTGTAACATCTTGTCTCCGCTTGCCCGGCTAGCCTTGCACAATATACAAGATTCCATGGCCTGCCACGGTTGATATGGCGTTAACCGGCGCGCGCTTGTGCTTGAAGGTGAGCAGCTCTGCGCTTGCTTTCCCGTCGAAAAATCGACGACCACCGGCCGTCAGCAGCGACGTCGGGTTCAGTATCCGTCCGTGGCGGAAAATTTCCTCGTGCGGTTGGGCGGCGGTCGAGCGACCCTTGCTGTCCCGCGGTCAGGTGCGGTTTGCAGGTGCGCGCGCTGCAGCTTGCGGAGAGTCTTGTTGAGCAAAAGTGTATGGAAAATAGAACGACATAAATCTAGAATCGGATTCCGTCCACTCATCGAGGCCTGCTTACGTGTACTACATTGTCTACGTCAGTGCTGCGGTCCAGCCCTTCAGCAAGCCAGAGTTGCTAGCGCTGTTGAAGAACGCGCGCGAAAAAAACCAGCGCCTCGGCATTACCGGCCTGCTGCTTTACAAGGATGGCGATTTCATTCAACTGCTCGAAGGTGAGCGCGCCGCAGTCCAGGCGCTGTATTCCACGATCTGCAAGGATCCGCGTCATGCGGGAACCATCGTGCTGGTCGCAGGCGAGGCGAACCAGCGGCTGTTTTCTGACTGGTCGATGGGCTTTCGCGATTTGTCCGATCCTGAGGTGCAGGCCACGCCCGGGTTTTCTCAGTTCATGAACCAGTCATGGTCGGCGCAGCGTTTCGTCGATGATCCGAACGGTTGCCTTGAGCTGCTTGCACTGTTCAAGCCGCAGTTCTGAGTTCTTCTCTTCGGTGCCACGGCATTGCCTCTGCTTGAGCGGGCTGCCTCTGGTTCGCGTCCATGCCCTCAGTTTTTTCATCTCTGCTGCTGGCGTTCTGTGAAAGAATTCGGGCGCCTGTTTTGACCGGGCATAGGCTCTTTGGACGCCGCCAACAGACGGTTGACGCCCAAGCGTGCCGAAGCCGCCGGTGAGAGGCGTCAGGCAAGTCGACGTCATGGCGCGGGCAAAATTCTGCCAGCGGCACTCAGGCCGGGGGGAGGGAGACCCTTCCGATATCGCCAACAAAAAACAACGGAGAAGAACGTGGCAGAACAGCCAATCCCAATGACGAGGCCATTCGACATCGGCCATGCACTCGATCACGGCGCTTTCAGCCGGACACAGAAAACGATGTACCTGCTGGCTGCGCTGGCCATGATCCTCGACGGCTTCGACGGCCAGATGATCGGCTTTGCGATACCGGCCCTGATCAAGGAGTGGGGCATTTCCCGCGACGCGTTTTCGGTCGCGGTTGCGACGGGCTTGTTTGGCATGACGATCGGCGGCATTTTTTCGGGCCTGCTGGGCGACCGTATCGGACGGCGTATCGTGCTGGTCACCAGCGTATTCGTGTTCGGCGCCTGCACTTTCATGATCGGGTTTTCAAATGATGTGCAAACCGTCGCGATCATTCGTTTCTTCGCTGGTCTGGGCATCGGTGCCGCGCTGCCGAGCGCATCGGCACTGACGGCCGAATACACGCCGCAGCGTTTCCGTACCGTCGCCGTCACCACGACCATCATTTGTTATCCGCTCGGCGGCATGCTGGCGGGTTTGTTCGCCTCGCAGATTCTGCCGTCGCTCGGCTGGCGCTATCTGTTCTGGGCGGGTGGATTGCTGCCGGCGGCGTATGCAGTGTTGCTGTATTTCTCGCTGGCGGAGTCGCCGCGCTATCTGTCGCGCAAGGTCGCGCGCTGGCCTGAGCTGCGCCGGCTGCTTGATCGCATGCGCCATCCGGTGCCGGAGGACGCCGTGTTCGTCGACAGCAAGGAGCAGGGCATGGTCAAGCGTCCCGGCTTTTCCGCACTGTTCACCGAAGGCCGGGCGCGTGACACGCTGGGTGTCTGCCTCTGCTTTTTCATGACCTTGCTATCGATTTACAGTGCGTTCAGCTGGCTGCCATCGATGCTGACCACCGAAGGCCTGCAGCCTAGCCAGGCCAGTCTCGGCCTGACGGCTTACAACCTCGGCGGTGTGGTCGGCGCCACCGTTTGTGCGGTCGCCATTACGCGCTTCGGTTCACGCGGGCCGATGATTTTGTTCTGTTCGCTGGCCGCGGTAAGTGCGTTGCTGCTGAAGACAGTGGATATCACTCAGCACACGCAGGCTTTCCTGCTCGGCCTGGGCGTGCATGGGATGTTTACGAACGCGGTGCAGTGCACGACCTACGCACTGTGCGCGCACCTGTACCCGACCGAGATGCGCGTGACCGGCATCTCGGCGGCGCTTACGGTCGGGCGCCTGGGTGCCATTCTCAGCTCGTTTGTTGGTGCCGGCGTGATCACCGCCGGCGGCTCGACTGCGTACCTGAACCTTCTGGGGCTTTCCATGTTTGTCAGCCTTGCGGCACTCGCATCGGTCAGGAACCATATTCCGCGCAACGCAAAGTAACAGGAAGGTTCAAAGCGGCGGCGGCCATCTCGATAGCGATATGGCCGCCGCTGTCTGTCAAAACAAACCGAGGAAGCCGTCGGCGAACAAGGCCAGGCCGGCAACGCCGATCGGCAGTGCCGCCAGCCAGACTGGGCGCGACTTCACCAGGCCCGCAACGGAGCTCAGCAGAATGGTGACCTGCAGCAGCAGGACTGCACGGCCAAACGGCACATTGTGTCGCTTTGCTTCGTCGCGCTGTGCTTCAAAGCCCTCGGCCTTTGTACGGATTTCTTTCTTTTCCTGCGCGTAGCGTGCCGCCTGTTCTTCATTCTTGCGAATGCGCTCTTCGTAGTCGCGGCGCGCCGGGCTGCTGGCTGGC
>JACCDQ010319312.1_pt1 | contig 20336 bp, 19 predicted proteins | sample 7446031 | NCBI WGS metagenome assembly JACCDQ01 (sample SAMN15323442, study PRJNA562643) | freshwater metagenome | isolation source: river surface water | place: USA:Blue River Watershed | collected 2017-08-17
GTAGCGAATCGGCGGTGAGCCAGTTTGACAAAGACGACGTGGAAGCTGCGGGCTTGGTGAAGTTCGACTTTTTGGGCTTGGCCACGCTGACCATTTTGGAAATCGCGCGTGAGTTCATCATGGCGCGTCACAAGGGCCAAGAAAACTTTGCGTTTGAAAACATCCCGCTCGACGACAAACGCACTTATGAACTGTTTCAAGACGGCAAAACCGAAGCTGTGTTCCAGTTTGAAAGTCGCGGCATGCAGGGCATGTTGCGCGATGCGCGTCCAACCCGCTTGGAAGACTTGATTGCGTTGAACGCTTTGTATCGTCCGGGCCCAATGGATTTGATCCCAAGCTTCGTGGCGCGTAAGCATGGCCGCGAAGAGATTGAGTACCCGCACCCCATGGTGGCGCAGATGCTGTCTGAGACCTACGGCATCATGGTGTACCAAGAGCAGGTGATGCAGACCGCGCAGATTTTGGGTGGCTACTCACTCGGCGGCGCTGACATGTTGCGCCGTGCGATGGGTAAAAAGAAGCCCGAAGAGATGGCGGAGCACCGCGAAATCTTCCGCGCGGGAGCTGCCAAAAACAATATCAGCCAAGACAACGCGGACGAGATCTTTGACTTGATGGAAAAGTTTGCAGGCTACGGCTTTAACAAATCGCACGCGGCTGCTTACTCGCTGTTGGCGTACCACACCGGCTGGTTGAAGGTGCATTACACGGCGGAGTTCTTCTGCGCCAACATGACTGTTGAAATGGACAACACCGATAAGCTCAAGGTGTTGTTTGAAGATGCGCAGAAGATGGGCCTGACGTTTGAAGCGCCTGATGTCAACCGTGGCAATTACCGTTTTGAGCCCATCTCAGACAAAGTCATTCGTTATGGTTTGGGTGCCATCAAAGGCTCTGGTCAACAAGCGATTGAAGCGATCGTGGCTGCGCGTGAAGAGGGCGGCGCCTTTACCAGTTTGTTTGATTTCTGTCGTCGTGTGGACCGCACGCGTTTGAACAAACGCACCGTCGAAGCGCTCATCAAAGCGGGTGCATTTGACAACTTGCATCTCAATCGTGCAGAACTCTTGGCCAGTGTGGAGCGTGCATTTGACTTTGCCTCTGCCAGTGAGGCCAACGCTAATCAAGGCGGGTTATTCGACATGATGGGCGACGATGCCCATGGCTCGAGTACGCAAGAGCCCGAGTATGTGGAGGTGTTGCCTTGGGGCGTGAAAGAGCGACTGACTCACGAAAAAGTTGCACTTGGATTTTATTTGTCGGGCCATTTGTTTGACGAGGTCGAGCGCGAGGTACGTCGCTTTGCACGCACGCGCATTGAAGATTTGATGGACTCCCGCGAACCCCAACTGCTGTCTGGCATCGTCAGCGACATGCGTGTCATTAACGGACAACGCGGCAAGTTGGCTATCTTCAAGTTGGACGACAAATCTGCGGTCATTGAAGCGACGGCAGACGAAGCCACGATCAACACTTATCGCAATACCTTGAAAGACGATGAGCTGGTCATCATCATGGGCAAGGCGCAGCCTGATCGTTTCTCGGGCGGCTTGCGTCTGTCGATTCAGCAAGTGTGGAGTTTGGAGCAAGCACGTTGTCGCTTTGGCAAATACCTCAGCGTCACCGTGAACGGTACCTCGCCTGATATCGCCCGCTTGCTGCGAGACCATCCTGCCAAAGTGGAGCAATCTGAGCAGGGTGAGTTGGTGCGTGGGATGGGCGTACGATTAAAACTGTTGCGCGAAGGTGCGACAGCAGAGGTTCAATTGGGCGACCACGCCAAGTTTTTTCCCAGTGATGCGGCTCTGGCCAGTTGGATGGCCCAAGCGCACGATGGTCAATCACACATCATTTACGAGTAACGATCTATGTGGACAATTCCGACGCTCATGACGCTGACTCGCATCGCGGCTATTCCATTGATCGTTGGACTTTTCTATTTACCCATTGATGCATTTGAACAAAACTTATGGGCGACCGTCATGTTTGTCGTGTTTGCCTTGACCGATTGGTTGGACGGGTACTTGGCGCGCAAGCTCAACCAGTCCTCGGCGTTTGGTGCATTTCTAGACCCCGTGGCAGACAAGTTTTTGGTTTGTGCTTGCTTGTTGGTGCTCGTGCATCTGCAACGCGCCGACGTGTTGGTGGCGCTCATCATCATTGGCCGTGAAATTGCCATCTCGGCGTTGCGCGAGTGGATGGCGCAGATTGGTGCATCGCGCAGTGTGGCCGTGCACGTGCTGGGTAAGCTCAAAACCACGGTTCAAATGGTGGCCATTCCGTTCTTGTTGTTTGATGGTCAACTGTTTGGTGTGATTGACACGGCGCTGTGGGGCACTGTCTTGATTTGGATCGCCGGCGTACTGACAGTTTGGTCGATGGTTTATTACCTACAAAAAGCCTGGCCTGATATTTTGGATCACGCCAAATAATGCCTGAGCAACAAAACCAAGCGTGGCTGCGTGCCATGCCTTGGGTATTTGTGGTGGTGTGGAGCACGGGCTTTATCGTGGCCCGTTATGGCATGCCCAACTCGCCACCATTTACTTTTTTGTTGTGGCGCTACGTTTTTTCTGTGCTTTGTTTTGTGCTGTGGGCCAAGCTCGCACGCGTGCCGTGGCCTCAGGGCAGGGCCCAGTGGGGACATTTGGCTGTGACAGGTGTATTGATGCACGCAGGTTACTTGGGCGGTGTGTGGGCAGCCGTTAAAGTGGGCATGGGCGCAGGGTTGACGGCGCTGATTGTTGGCTTGCAACCAGTCATTACTGCTATTTGGTTGTCCGCTCGGGGCGGCCATGTGTCGCGCAGGCAGTGGCAAGGCTTGGCTTTAGGCTTTGTGGGTTTGGCCATGGTGGTGTCACGCAAACTCGAAGGCGGCATAGAAGTCACGCCGTGGAGCCTGACCATGATCACCATGGCGCTGATCTCCATCACAACAGGAACGCTCTACCAAAAACGATTTGTTCAACCTTGCGATGTGCGCACTGCCAATGCGGTGCAGTTGATGGCCGCTTATGTGGTGACCTTGCCCTTGGCTATGTTGGAAACAGAACCTGCTTTATGGAATGCCGAGATGACTTGGGCCATGGTATGGGCTGTGTTGGTCTTGACCTTAGGTGGGAGTTCTTTGTTTTACATGCTCATACAGCGTGGTGCTGCGGCCGCAGTGACAAGCCTGTTGTATTTGGTCCCTCCGACCACCGCTGTGATGGCGTGGTTTTTGTTTGACGAGCCCATCACCTTGGTGACACTTGCGGGCATTGTTGTGACTGCGATGGGGGTGAGCTTGGTGGTGCGGCCTCCTAAAATTACCGCCTAATATTTAAAAGGTGACACATGGGTCAGAAACGCATTGCAGTGATCGCGGGTGACGGTATCGGTAAAGAGGTGATGCCTGAGGGCTTGCGCGTCTTGGATGCAGCCGCTCGTAAATTTGGCATTGACTTGAAGTTCGATCACTTTGATTTTTCGAGTTGGGACTATTTTGAAAAGCACGGCAAGATGTTGCCTGATGATTGGAAAGATCAAATCGGTGGTCATGACGCTTTGTTTTTTGGGGCGGTAGGTTGGCCAGAAAAAATTGCTGATCACGTTTCTCTTTGGGGCTCATTGCTGATGTTCCGTCGTGAATTTGATCAGTACATCAACTTACGTCCTGCACGTTTGATGCCTGGCATCGTCGCGCCCGTGGTACGTCGGGATGGGTCGCCGCGCCAGCCCGGTGAGATTGACATGTATATCGTGCGCGAGAACACCGAGGGGGAGTACTCCAGCATTGGTGGTCGCATGTTTCAGGGCACGGATCGCGAAATCGTGATGCAAGAAACAGTGATGTCTCGCATTGGTGTGGACCGCGTGTTGAAGTTTGCGTTTGAGTTAGCCCAGACCAGGCCCAAAAAACATTTGACCAGCGCCACCAAATCCAACGGCATTGCCATCACCATGCCTTATTGGGATGAACGTGTGGCTGAAATGGCCAAGTCATACCCCGGTATCCATGTTGATAAATTTCACATTGACATCTTGACCGCGCACTTTGTACAGCGTCCTGACTTTTTTGATGTGGTGGTGGCGAGCAATTTGTTCGGCGACATCTTGAGCGACTTGGGACCCGCGTGTACGGGCACGATTGGCATTGCGCCAAGTGCCAACTTGAATCCAGACCGCAAATTTCCTTCTCTGTTTGAGCCCGTGCACGGCTCTGCACCAGATATTGCAGGCAAGGGCATTGCTAACCCGATTGGACAAGTTTGGTGTGGCGCCATGATGCTCGAATTTTTGGGACACAAAGACGCGCACGATGCGGTGTTGGCCGCGATTGAAAAAGTGTTGGAGCCCAAGAGCGGTGCACCTAAGACGCCAGACATTGGGGGTAACGCCAATACATCAGATGTCGGACGCGCGATTGCCGAAGCTTTGTGAATATTGCTTAAAAAAACGACTAGAATTCTTTGTCGTGCTGTCGGGCAAGACGCCCACAGCAGAGTTACATCTTGTATAGCCTGTAAACTCGCTGTACAAAATTGATCAACATCACATCTCATTGAGAGGGGTTTTTTGTGAATAAAACAGAACTGATTGAGCACATCGCTAAACACGCCGATATCTCTAAAGCTGCTGCTACACGCGCGCTCGAGTCCACCATTGGCGCAGTCAAGACCACCTTGAAAAAGGGCGGCACAGTGTCTTTGGTGGGTTTCGGTACTTTTGCGGTTGGCAAACGTGCTGCACGCACAGGCCGTAACCCACGTACTGGCGCAGCGATCAAGATCAAAGCGGCCAAGGTGCCTAAGTTCCGTCCAGGTAAAGGCCTGAAAGACGCCTTGAACTGATCTCCGATTAAGGTTGGGTGCTTAGCTCAGTTGGCAGAGCGGCTGCCTTACACGCAGTAGGTCGGCGGTTCGACCCCGTCAGCACCCACCAAGCCACGGCTAAGGCGAACATCACAGTTCGCCTTTTTTATTGGCGCCACACATCACGATGAGTCCACTTCATGTTTGATTTTGTTCGCAAGCACACACGGGTCATGCAGTTCTTGCTGTTCCTGTTGATCTTTCCATCTTTTGTCTTGTTTGGTCTTGAGGGTTACAACCGTTTCCGCGAGGGCGGCGCGACCGTCGCAAGCGTAGATGGTTATGACATCACACAAGCCGAATGGGATGCCGCGCATCGCACGCAAGTGGAGCGCATGCGCAGCAATATGCCTTCCGTGGATGTTCGACTCTTTGATTCGCCTGAAGCCAAATACAGCACCCTCGAGCGCTTGGTGCGTGACCGCTTGTTGCAAGTGGCGGCCAATCAATTGCGCTTGGGTGCCAGCGATGGACGCTTGGCCGCCGAACTGCAGCAAAACCCAAGCATTGCTTCGTTGCGCCGGCCGGATGGCACGCTGGACATGGAGCGTTACCGCCAGCTGTTAGCAACTCAAGGTCTGTCGCCTGAATCTTTTGAAGCGCAAGTCCGTGCCGACTTGGCATCTCGACAAGTGATCTCTGGCGTGGGGGTGACGAGCTTCAGTCCCGCGGCTTTGGCCGATGTCACCCTGAATGCTTTTTATGAGCAGCGGCAAGTGCAGGTGGCGCGATTCATGCCTGCAGACTACGTGTCACAAATCAAACCGACTGATGCCGAACTCGAGGCCTACTACAAAGCCAATGCCGACAAGTTTCAGTCAGCTGAACGTGCCGACATCGAATACGTGGTCTTGGATTTGGCTGCCGTCCAAAAAGGCATCACGGTACCTGAGGCTGATCTCAAGACTTATTTCGATCAAAACTCAGCACGTTTGGCAGGACTCGAAGAGCGTCGTGCCAGCCACATCTTGATCAATGCCGATAAAGCGGCACCCGCAGCAGAGCGCGATGCAGCCCGTCAAAAGGCACAAGCGTTGCTGGCAGAGCTTCAAAAGTCGCCCAGTCAATTTGCTGACATTGCACGCAAAAACTCTCAAGACACAGGTTCCGCCGCAAAGGGGGGGGATCTTGATTTCTTTGCGCGTGGTGCCATGGTCAAGCCCTTCGAGGAAGCTGCCTTTTCGCTGAAAAAAGGCGAGCTCAGCGGTGTGGTTGAAACCGAGTTTGGTTTTCACATCATCCGTGTGACGGACATCCGTGTGCCTGAGCAAAAATCATTTGAATCCCAGCGTGCCAAACTAGAGGCAGAGGTGCGTGGTCAACTGGCACAACGTAAGTTTGCGGAAGCGGCCGAGCAATTTACCAACATCGTTTACGAGCAATCGGACAGTTTGAAGCCTGTGGCTGAGCGATTGAAATTGGATATTCACCAGGCCAGCAATATCGGTCGTGAGGCGGTTGCTGGAACAACGGCAGCGAACAATCCCAAACTCTTAGCCGCTGTTTTTTCGCAAGATTCGATAGAGAAAAAGCGCAACACCGAGGCCATCGAGTTGGCCCCCAACGTGTTGGCTGCTGCGCGTTTGACGGGTTACAGCCCTGCGCGCACTTTGCCTTTGGATGAGGTGAAGAGCCGTGTGCGTGATCAGGTGGTTGCTCAGCAGTCTGCTGAGCGTGCGCGTGCCGAGGGTGCGGCCAAATTGACCGAATGGAAGGCGGCGCCTGATGGCGCGAAGTTGCCATCATCGGTGGTGATTTCACGTGAGTCTAAGCAAGCGCAGCCGAGTGCTTTGGTTGAAGCTGCCTTGCGTGCGAGTACGCAAACATTGCCTGCATGGGTGGGCGTTGATTTGGGCGTCGGTGGTTATGCCGTTGTCAAAGTTGAGAAAGTCTTGCCGCGCGACACGGTCAATGCTGCGGGTCTGACGCGTGAACGTGAGCAGTATGCGCAGTGGTGGGCTTCTGCCGAAGGCTTGGCTTATTACAAGCTACTAAAAGAAAAATTTAAGGCAGAAATCAAAGTAGCTCGGTTATAATTTCTTCTCTACGGTGGCTGTAGCTCAGTTGGTAGAGTCCAGGATTGTGATTCCTGTTGTCGTGGGTTCGAGCCCCATCAGCCACCCCAAAATTTTTAAAAGCTCCCACATCGGGGGCTTTTTTTTCGAGTGGTTGCGCCAGCGCCCAAAGCCTGATTGTTTTCAATCAGGCGAACGTTCAGGCGCGCGCAGAATATCGGGTGGCCTCTTTGAGCCACGCATCCAGCAGTTTGGCTTGGGGAATCTCGCCGGTGAGGGCGAGAATTAGGCCGCTGCTGCTGTGTTACCTGACAAATAACGTGCGTAGTTATTTGTCAATTGGTCATACGCATTGACGGCTTCGTCGACCTTGTTGAGCTTTTGCAAAAGCCAGCCGTAGTTGAACCAAGCAATGTGTTTTTGTTCGTCACGGCCGTGTTGCAACCATTGACGGTAGAGGTTGATCGCTTCTTCGTGCTGGCCAGAGACCTGCAGCATTTCAGCGGATTGAATCAACTCTTGAAGGCTGAGCGTCGTTGCTGTGGCGCCTGAGCTACGTAAGTTGGACATGGTTTTCTCCTGATAAAGGTTGAGTACCAAGGGTTATGCACGAACCGTGCCAGTCGGTTATTTGACATCTCAACACGGTTCAGATCGTTCGTTCAGGCATGGATCTAAGACAGGACTGAGTTGGTTTTTGCCCGTGAGCAAGCGTTTGGCTTAGGTATGATTGACTCATCTAAGGAGAAGAGCATGGCCGACATCAACCCAACAAACAACAACCTCGTGATCGGCGAGGGCGTGACCTTCAAAGGCTCTATCTCTACGCCAGGTAAGGCAGTCATCAATGGCAACGTTTCTGGCGAATTGATCGCTGACGATTTATTGATCGGTACCAAAGGTCAGGTGACTGGAACTGTCCGTGCACGTGAAATCGATGTACACGGTGAACTTAACGAAGACATTGTGTGTAAAGAGCATTTGTTGATTCACAGCACGGGCAAAGTGTCCGGTACCTTGGAATACCACGAGTTAGAAATTCAACGTGGTGGCAAGTTCAAAGGCAATATGAATCAAAAATAATCGGTTCTAGGTGCCCACGCAGAATCGATTTGCCAACCGGCGTGTAGCCTTTTTCTCGGGCGTCAGAGACGCCTTAGGCGCCCCCGTTCTTGTTTTATTCGCTGGAATGATTGGTTTCGGCGCAATGGGGCGCACCCAGGGTTTGGATGCTTGGATGACGGGGCTTACCAGTTTTCTGATGTTTGCTCTCCCTGGGCAAGTGGTGATGTTGGAGATGTTTATCTCAGGCTCGTCATTGCTGGCAATTGGCTTTGCCGTCACATTGACTTCCACACGCTTTGTCACGATGGTTGTGACGCTTTTCCCTCAATTGCATCGCCGTGATCGCAACCCAATGCTCTACCTTTGGGTGCACATGTTGGCCATGACCGCTTGGGCGCTGTCAATGCGTGAGTTTCCAAGCATTGCATCCAAGCATCGGTTGAATTACTTTATCGGCTTGGCACTGCCGTGTTGGCTCATCGCCCCGCTGGGCACGGTGTTGGGGTTTTTTGTGGCGGGTTGGGTGCCCGCACCTGTCACGCTGGCCCTGGTCTTCATCAATCCTTTATTTTTCCTGCTCACTTTCACAGATGTGAAGCCTTCGGGGAATCGCATGGCGATAGGGTTGGGGTGCATTCTGGGGCCAGTTTTTTATTTACTGGACGCGGACAGCAGCTTGCTCGCGACGGGCTTGGTGGCGGGAACGGTGGCGTATGTGATTGAGCGACATTGGTTGCGCCCCAAGTCGCAAGAGTTGCAACCATGACGTCTGAGATGCAAGATTGGGGCGTCTGGCCTGCGTTGGTTGCTGCCAGCGTAGGAACCTATGTTTGTCGCGCAGCTGGCGTGAAGCTTTCTGGGCACATCCACCAAAACAGCGAGGTTTTTCGCTGGCTTTCAGCCGTGACTTATGCCATGGTAGCCGCCTTGACGGTTCGAATGATTTTGTTGCCTTTGGGTTTGTTGGCTACGGTGCCTGTCTTGCTGCGTGTCCTGATTTGCGGACTCAGTTTGGCGGTCATGCTGTCTCACCCGGCGCGTCGTTTGGTGCCTGCCTTGCTCACGGGCGTGCTGTTGATGTTGCTGTATGGCGTGCTTCGAACGGGTCCCTAAAGATTCGTCAACTTTGCGTGGCACCTACAATGGATGAGCAATACAGAGGCAATATGAATATTCTGATTTCTAACGACGACGGCTTTCAAGCCCCTGGTATTGTGGCTCTTTACGAGGCGCTCAAAGACATCGGGCGTGTTGAGGTGGTCGCCCCTGAGCACAACAACAGCGCCAAATCCAACGCGCTGACGCTCCATTCACCCTTGTATGTTCATCAGGCTAGCAATGGGTTTCGTTATGTCAACGGCACACCTGCAGACTGCGTGCATATCGCACTGACCGGCTTGCTGGATTACAAACCTGACTTGGTGGTCTCCGGTATCAACAATGGTGCCAATATGGGGGATGACACGATCTATTCAGGTACCGTTGGGGCTGCGATGGAAGGCTACTTGTTTGGTGTGCCTGCGATTGCTTTTTCCCAAGTGGAAAAAGGCTGGGTCCATATTGAGGCTGCTGCTGCCAAAGCACGTGAACTTGTTCAGCAAATGATGTCGCAAACTGAGTTGTGGACTGCGCCTTGGCTGTTGAATGTGAATATTCCCAATCAGCCGTTTGAAAAAATAAAACCTTTACGTATGACGCGTCTAGGTCGTCGCCATTCGGCGGAACGGGTCATCACCCAAACCAGTCCGCGCGGTGAAACCATGTATTGGATTGGCAGTGCTGGGGCCGCCAAAGACGACAGCGATGGCACCGATTTTCATGCCACGTTTGAAGGGCACATGTCCATCACCCCCTTGCATGTGGATTTGACAGAGCACACCAGTTTGTCAGACTGGGAGCAACGCTTGATCAAGGTGGGGGCATGAAGCCACGTCCGAGTTTTCCTGCGCGCTTGGATTCGGGAACGCCGAAGCCCGCACCAAAAACATTGCTCGGTGCCACCCGTGTAGTGACCCCACAGTTGCCTAATCGGGCGAAACCTGCTGCGATGATCAGCCCCACAGGGGTGGGTCTTGACTCCTCCGCGATTCGTGCGCGCATGGTGCAAAAGCTCACAGAGCAAGGCATTGATGACCTGCAGGTGCTCGATGCCATGGGGCGTATTGAACGCCATCGTTTTGTAGACAGCGCCTTGGTCAATCAAGCCTACGAAGACACCAGCTTGCCAATTGGTTTGGGTCAAACGATCTCTAAACCAAATGTAGTGGCTCGCATGATCGCCTTGCTGCGTCAAGCGCCAGGTTTGCAACATCAGTCCCAGATGGGGCGTGTGCTCGAAATTGGCACGGGCTGTGGCTACCAAGCTGCTGTGTTGTCTTGTGTGGCACGTGAGGTCTACAGCATCGAGCGTTTGCGTGGACTGCATGACAAAGCGCGTGAAAACTTGCGACCGATGCGCTTGCCCAATTTGCATCTCATCTTTGGTGATGGCATGCTGGGCTATCCACAAGGCGCACCCTACAGCGCCATTATTTCGGCGGCAGGTGGTGAGCATGTGCCGCAAGCTTGGATAGATCAGTTGGCTATAGGGGGGCGTTTGGTCGCACCCACGCAAATGGTGAATGGGCAGCAAGCTCTGGTTGTTATTGATAAAACGCCTCAAGGACTTCAGCAAACCTTGCTCGAGGCCGTTAACTTTGTGCCTCTAAAATCAGGCATTGCTTGATGACGGAGATAGAAGAATGTCGCGTGCCGGAATGTGGGGTGTTGCTGCCCTTGTGATAGCTGCTGTGCTGTCGGGTTGTGCAAACAAAGGCCGACTCGCGCCGGTGGACGATCACTCGATTGGAAGCAACAAATCAACGGCTCGTGCTTTACCAGGTGCGGAGAACTCAGGCAAGTCGGGCTACTACACCGTCAAACCCGGCGATACCTTGATTCGCATTGGCATGGACAATGGCCAAAGCTGGCGTGACATCATGCGCTGGAATAAATTGGACAACCCCAACCTGATCGAAACCGGGCAGGTTTTGCGTGTCGCGCCTCCGCAAACCGAAGTGGTAATTCGACCCGCTCCACCTGTCGCATCTGCGCCCATGACAACGGCATCTGCCCCCAAACCTGTGCCTGCGGCACCGGCACCTATGGTTGAGACGCCCGAGGATGCGCTCAGCTTTCAGTGGCCTGCACGCGGCAATGTGATTGCTGGCTTTGATGAGTCGAAAAACAAAGGCTTAGACATCGGTGGGAAAGCGGGTGACCCTGTGGTGGCAGCTGCAGATGGGCGCGTGGTCTACGCTGGCGCAGGTTTGCGTGGTTACGGCAACCTCATCATTTTGAAACACAACAACACCTATTTGACCGCCTACGCCCACAACCAAACCTTGTTGGTAAAAGAAGATCAAGTGATCAAGCGGGGACAAAAAATTGCGGAGATGGGCAACAGTGATGCCGATCAAGTGAAATTACATTTTGAAGTGCGCCGCCAAGGTAAGCCGGTGGATCCCACCAAATATTTATCGGCAAACTGATGACTGCGGCAGCGACTGAAAACAAATGGCCAGACAACACGCTGACCATTGAGTCGATGGACATGGAAGCGCAGGGCGTCGCACATCGCCCTGATGGCAAGGTTGTGTTTGTCGATGGCGCTTTGCCATTCGAAGTGGTACGTGCCAATGTGCACCGTAAGAAAGACAACTGGGAAAAAGCTTCGTTGCTCGAAGTCATACATGCCTCATCCCAACGTGTCACGCCCGGATGCCCCCATTTCGGTTTGCATGCAGGCGCCTGCGGTGGCTGCAAGATGCAGCACATGGATGCTGCAGCGCAAATGGCCGTCAAGCAACGCGCCTTAGAAGACAACTTGTGGCATTTGGGCAAGGTCAAGGCTGAAACTGTGCTGCGTCCCATTCAGGGGCCGTCGTGGGGCTATCGCTTCCGTGCGCGCTTGTCGGTGCGCTACGTGGTGAAAAAGGGTGAAGTGTTGGTGGGCTTTCATGAGCGCAAGAGCCGCTATGTGGCTGACATGCGCCAGTGCCCCATCTTGCCGCCGCATGTGGACGCCTTGCTCATGCCCTTGCGCCAACTCATTGGCCGCATGGATGCACGGGAGACTTTGCCGCAAATCGAAGTGGCCTGTGGCGATGACGTGACGGCGTTGGTGTTGCGCCATATGGAGCCATTGAATGCACATGACATGCAAGCCTTGCGCGACTTTGCAGCCAAGTACCAGGTGCAGTGGTGGTTGCAGTCCAAGGGGCCAGACACGGTTTGTTTGATGGATGGTGCCTTGGGTGAAGTCCTGTCCTATGGCTTGCCAGAGTTTGGTATCACCATGCCTTTCAAGCCCACCGATTTCACACAGGTGAACCCACACATCAATCGCGTGTTGGTCGCGCGTGCCTTGCGCTTGTTGGCAGTGCGGCCTGCCGAACGCGTGATCGATTGGTTCTGCGGTTTGGGTAACTTCACGTTGCCGTTAGCGACACAAGCACGTGAGGTGCTGGGCATTGAAGGCAGCGATGCGTTGGTGGCGCGCTCAGGTGAAAACTACGCACTGAATCAAGTGAACCGTTTGACGCCATTGGCGCCAACGAAGTTTGTGGCGCGTAATTTATTCGAAATGACACCAGACTTGTTACGTCAAGACGGCTCGGCCGAAAAATGGCTGGTTGATCCCCCGCGAGAGGGTGCTTTTTCTTTGGTGCAAGCGTTGGCGGAGTTGCATCAGCAGCCGGCGCTTCGTCAGGGTTGGGTGCCACCAATGCGCATTGTTTACGTCAGTTGTAATCCGTCAACACTGGCGCGTGACGCGGGCGTACTGGTCAATGCAGCGGGCTACCGTATGTCATTTGCTGGCGCAGTGAACATGTTTCCGCACACGGCCCACGTGGAGAGCATGGCGGTATTTGATTTGCTGTGAGTCGCTGGATACACCAACGAACAGACGTGAAAAAGGGACCCGAGGGTCCCTTTTTTGTGGTTCAGACAGAAGGATTAATCGCGTTCGCCACCAAAGATACCAAGCAGAGCCAAGAGGCTTTGGAATACGTTGATGATGTCCAAGTACAAGGTCAGTGTGGCACTGATGTAGTTGGTTTCGCCGCCATCCATCACTTGCTTCAAGTCATACAGCATGAAAGCACTGAAGATGGCCATCGACAGCATAGAAATGACCATCATGCCTGCCGATGAACCGACAAACACGTTGATGATGCTGCCAACCATCAACACGACTGCGCCGACCATGAGCCATTTGCCCATGCCTGACAAGTCACGCTTGATGACAGTGGCCAAGCTGGCCATCACGAAAAACACACCTGCGGTGCCAGCGAATGCCGTCATCACCAGTTCAGCGCCGTTCTTAAAGCCCAACACCATGGCAATCATGCGTGAAAGCATGAGTCCCATGAAGAAGGTAAAGCCCAGAAGCACATAAACGCCTGTGGCGCTTTCCTTGGTGCGCTCAATGGCATAGATGAAACCAAAAGCGCCGGCCAGCATCAGAATCATCCCCATCACGCCAGAAATGGCGTGGCTGATGCCTGTTGCAACGCCTACCCAGGCGCCCAACACAGTCGGCAGCATGCTCACAGCGAGCAGCCAATAGGTATTGCGCACCACGCGGTTACGTTCTGCCGAGGGCAAGACGTAGTAGTCAACGGTTTGAATGTTGTCATTCATGAGTGTTCTCCGGTAAAACCTGATTCATCAGATGGTGCGAATTCTAGAGGTTTCAAGTCCCTGTGCCACATAGCTTACTTTTATTGAGGTTTCTTTTGTCTTTGGGTGGGGTAGTGGGAGTTTCAGAGTCGGTATGCTTGGGGTTTTCTTACTTCTCAAATAAGCTTTCTCATGAAAACCAAACACTTCCTCGAATCCGCCGATGTCAAAGCCATTGCAGCCGCTGCTGAAGCAGAGGCTTTGAAAAACAACTGGCCTGTGACCATCGCCATCGTGGACGACGGCGGCCATTTGTTGGCTTTGCAGCGCTTGGATGGCGCGGCGCCTGTGTCTGCGCACATTGCACCGGCCAAGGCGCACACCGCTGCGTTGGGCCGCCGCGAAACCAAGGTTTACGAAGATGTGATCAATGGCGGTCGTACCTCGTTTTTGAGTGCGCCTGAAATCAAAGGCATGCTTGAAGGTGGTGTGGCCATCATCAAAGACGGTCAGTGCATCGGTGCAGTGGGCGTGAGTGGTGTCAAGTCTAACGAAGACGCGCAAATTGCCAAGGCTGGCATTGCCGCGATTGGTCTGTAAATCAGCGCGTTTTTAAACAAAAGCCCCGCAGTTGTGGCTGCGGGGCTTTTTTGCGTGATGAGCTGCTGTGTTTAGTAAATCAAACGTTCTGGGTTGATCTCTTGAAGAATAGTCGTCGCGATTTCTTCAATGCTCTTGTGGGTGGTGGACAGCCAGCGAATGCCTGCACGGCGCATCATGGCTTCTGCTTCGGCCACTTCGTGGCGGCAGTTGGCCAAGCTGGCGTATTTCGAGTCGGGGCGGCGTTCGTTGCGAATTTCGCTCAGACGCTCTGGCTGAATGGTCAGGCCAAAGATTTTCTTTTTGTGCGGCATCAGGGCAGGGGGGAGTTGGCGGCGTTCAAAGTCCTCGGGTATCAGTGGGTAGTTGGAGGCCTTCAAGCCGTGTTGCATGGCAAGGTACAGGCTGGTGGGGGTTTTACCGCTGCGGCTCACCCCCACCAAAATGACGTCTGACAGTTCAAGGTCGCGGTTGAGTTGGCCATCGTCATGCGCCAAGCTGAAATTGATGGCCTCGATGCGATCACGGTACTCTTGGCTCTTACTGGCGTCTGAGAAGCGGCCTACGCGGTGGTTGGACTTGATGCCCAGTTCTTTTTCAAGCGGGTTCACAAAGATGCTGAACATGTCCATCAGCATCGTTTTTTCTTGACAGCCTTCCAAAATCACGCTCAACACCTCCATGTTCACGAGCGTGGTGAACACGATGGGTTTACGGTTTTCTACATCGCCAGTGTGCAGGATTTGACGCACGGCCTGATGGGCTTTGTCCACCGAGTCGACAAATGGAATGCGGATGTGCCGAAACTTCACCTCAAACTGCGCCAAGATGGCATTGCCAAAGGTTTCAGCGGTGATGCCAGTGCCATCGGAGACAAAAAATACGGTGGGATTGGGCATGAAAATCTTTCAATATGAACGAGGGGTTTGATGTCTGTGCCGTGTTGACGTCAACCTACAATTGCAGATTATCCGAATTTAGCCACGCAGACTTTCGACCTATTCAAAAAACACCAAAGTCGCCGCGCTGTATGGCCGCACCCGTTTTAACTTTTGGAGCTTGTCTATGACTGCACTTTTCAGCCCGACCGCCTTGGTGGTCCCCTTTGAAAAACTTCGAATGACGGACGTCGAATCCGTTGGCGGTAAAAACGCCAGCCTCGGCGAAATGATTTCGCAACTGCCCACCGGTGTCCGCGTTCCTACGGGTTTTGCCACCACAGCCCATGCTTTCCGTGAATTTTTGGCGTATGACGGTTTGGCAGAAAAAATCAATGCCCGTTTGGACAAACTCGACACCGAAGATGTGCGTGCTTTGGCCGAAGCGGGTGCCGAAATTCGTGCGATGGTGGAAGCTCAGCCTTTCCCAGCCGACTTGGAGAAAGCCATTCGCGAAGCCTTCATCACCTTGTCTGAAGGTAATGCCGCCGCCACGTTTGCGGTGCGTTCTTCAGCCACCGCTGAAGACTTGCCCGATGCCTCGTTTGCTGGTCAACAAGAAACCTTTTTGAATGTGCATGGCATCGACGAGGTGCTGCACAAGATGAAAGAAGTGTTTGCCTCCTTGTACAACGACCGCGCCATCAGCTACCGCGTGCACAAAGGCTTTGCCCATGCGGATGTGGCTTTGTCTGCTGGCGTGCAACGCATGGTGCGCTCTGACACAGGCGCAGCGGGGGTGATGTTCACCATCGATACCGAATCTGGTTTTGAAGATGTGGTGTTCATCACGTCTAGCTACGGTCTTGGCGAGACCGTGGTCCAGGGGGCCGTCAACCCCGACGAGTTCTATGTGCACAAGCCAACGCTGAAGGCTGGCAAGCGCGCCGTGATTCGTCGTAACTTGGGCTCCAAGCTCATTGAAATGGTGTTCTCCACCCCTGAAGAGAAAAAAGCCACGGGTAAATTGGTGAAGACTGTGGAGGTACCCACCGAGCTGCGCAACCGCTACTCCTTGACCGATGCAGACGTTGAGCAATTGGCTCATTACGCCATGGTGATTGAGGCCCATTACGGCCGTCCCATGGACATCGAATGGGGCAAAGACGGCACGGACGGCCAACTCTACATTTTGCAAGCGCGCCCAGAAACCGTGAAGAGTCAAGCCAAAGGCCAAGCCGAGCTGCGTTACAAACTCAAAGGCCACAGCACCGTGTTGGCCGAAGGCCGTGCGATTGGGCAAAAGATTGGCACAGGTCCTGTGCGTTTGGTCCACAACATCAACGAGATGGACAAGGTCCAGCCTGGCGATGTGTTGGTGACCGACATGACCGACCCCAACTGGGAGCCTGTGATGAAGCGCGCGAGCGCCATCGTGACCAACCGTGGTGGTCGTACCTGTCACGCTGCGATCATCGCGCGTGAATTGGGCATTCCTGCCGTGGTGGGTTGCGGTGATGCGACCGAGCGCTTGAAAGACGGTACCTTGGTGACCGTGAGTTGCTCTGAAGGCGATACCGGTTTGATCTATGACGGTTTACTTGAAACCGAAGTGACCGAAGTGCAGCGCGGCGACATGCCCAAAATCAAGACCAAGATCATGATGAACGTGGGTAACCCACAGTTGGCTTTTGACTTCTGCCAGTTGCCCAATGAAGGCGTGGGCCTCGCCCGCTTGGAGTTCATCATCAACAACAACATTGGTGTGCACCCTAAAGCGATTCTTGACTATCCCAATGTGGATGCCGATTTGAAGAAAGCGGTGGAGTCTGTGGCCCGTGGCCATGCATCCCCCCGTGCGTTTTACGTGGACAAAGTGGCGGAAGGTATCGCTACCATCGCCGCGGCTTTTTATCCCAAGCCCGTCATCGTGCGTATGTCGGATTTCAAATCGAACGAATACCGCAAACTCATTGGCGGCAGCCGCTACGAGCCAGAGGAAGAAAACCCGATGCTCGGCTTCCGTGGCGCAGCGCGTTACATCAGCGAAGATTTCGGCGAAGCTTTCGCGATGGAGTGTGATGCCATGCGTCGCGTGCGCGAAGACATGGGCTTGACCAACGTGCAAGTCATGGTGCCTTTCGTGCGTACCTTGGGTCAAGCTGAGCGCGTGACCAATTTGTTGGCTGAGCACGGTTTGAAGCGCGGCGTGAACGACCTCAAAGTCATCATGATGTGCGAAGTGCCAAGCAACGCGATCCTCGCTGACGACTTCTTGAAGTTCTTTGATGGCTTCTCCATCGGTTCGAACGACTTGACCCAACTCACCTTGGGTCTGGACCGAGACTCTGGTTTGGAATTATTGGCCGCCGACTTTGACGAGCGTGACCCTGCGGTGAAAGCATTGCTGCGCAAAGCGATTGCTGCATGTTTGGCGCAAGGCAAGTACGTCGGTATCTGCGGCCAAGGCCCCAGCGACCATCCCGACTTCGCGCATTGGTTGGCGGATGAGGGCATCAGTTCGATTTCGCTCAATCCTGATAGCGTGATCGATACTTGGAAATCGTTGGCCAAATAACCCAAGGTCTATGCAGCAACCTCAACCCGTCACAGATTCTGAGTCAGCGGCAGAGGTGCTGCCCACGGTTGTCGTGAGCGATACGACTGGTCTTGCGCCTCGTGCACTTTGGGGTACCGTGGCTTTGGTGGTTTTAAGTGTGGGGTCTTTGGCTTGGGCTTGGTTGTGGCCGGACTTCACATTGCTGCATTTTTTGTGGGTCGCGCAGGCCGTGCCCCTGCTTTATGTATTCCTCGCTTGGTGGGGAACTCAACCTGCGTCAACGTCAGATGATGCGCCGATTTAATTCGGGATCTTGGCGCTTGTGGCTGGCTGGATTCTCCGGCTTGGTTGTTTTGACGCTGCTGCTTTTGCTGGCCGACGTTGCGGGTGTGCCCAAGGCATTGGTGAATGGATTCTTCTTGGTGGCTTCCATCATCGGCTACGCCGTGATTGGCATGTTTTGTCGCACCACGGTGCCAGAGGAATACTTTGTTGCAGGACGCAGAATTAGTGCGCCGCTCAACGGCATGGCGACGGCAGCCGATTGGATGTCGGCGGCTTCCTTTATAGGTTTGACGGGCCTCTTGTTATCTGACGGCTTTGTCGGGGACGGTCAGCACCCCGGCGGCTTGTCTTATTTGCTGGGTTGGACGGGCGGGTTTTGTCTGCTTGGTTTTTTATTTGCAGCCAAGCTCAATCAAGCCAAGGCAATCACGATTCCTGAATTGTTAGGTCAACGTTTCAACAGCGGGGCTGTCCGTTGGTTAGCGGCTTGGGGAGCAATTTTGTGTTCCAGTATTTATTTGGTGGCTCAAATTTATGGCATCGGGTTGATCGCCTCCATGCTCTCCGGGTTGACATTTGAGTTGGGTGTTTTTCTGGCATTGGGTGGTGTGCTGCTTTGCTCATTTTTAGGTGGCATGCGTGCGGTGACTTGGACGCAAGGTGTTCAGTGTGTGGTGATTGTTGTCGCCATGGTTGTGTTGGGGATGGCGGTTTCTTTCAAAACACAAGGTCATCCTTTTGTATCGATTGCTGCGGCACAAGCCTTACCGCAAATTCAACTGCGAGCCCAGCAAATCGAAGCAGACCCTGCAGAGCAGTCTTCGCGCGAGTTGATCAGCCTACGCATGAGTCAACTGGAGGCCAAAATTGCTGATCCCCTCCATGCACGAGAACTGGAGCGACAAATACTGGCGCAACAAATTGCGCGCGCTAAAACAGAAAACGCGCCCTTGCGCGAAATTCAAAAACTTGAAGCAAATCCAGCTTGGCGTGAATCCTCTCTCGATCGTTTGGTCAGTAATTGGCAGTCAGAACGCGATATTTTGAAAGGGGCCATTCACCATCCCGTGGGTTTTCAAGTTCCCTATCTGCAAGGCTGGAATACGGGGTGGTACAACAGCTTGGCACTCATTTTTTGTTTGATGTTGGGCACGACAGCCTTGCCGCATATTCTGGTTCGTTCTTACACAACGGCGACGCCACGCGAGGCCCAACGTTCAGTGGTTTGGGCTTTGGCCATCATCGTTGTGGTGTATCTCTGCGCTTCGTCTCTCGCCGTTTTGTTGAAGTCTTTTGTTCTGAACGATTTGGTCGGGGTGCATTTGGATCAGTTGCCTGACTGGGCGGATCGATTGCGACTTAGAAAATTAGCGTTGCTTCATATTCAAGACCATAACCATGACGGCATTGTTCAATTTGCTGACATTCGCTTGTTCAATGACTACTTGGTGTTGGGTGTTCCTGAAATCACACATATTTCGCCTGTCTTTACAGGGCTGTTGGCGGCCGGTGCGTTAGCTGCGGCACTTTCAACGGCGGATGGTTTGTTGCTGACCATCTCCAACGCGCTCGCACAAGACTTATTTTTTCAAACATCAGATCCAAATGCGTCACCTTTGCGGCGCGTCATGCTTTCAAAGATTTTGTTGATGGTGGTGGCGCTCTTGGCCGCATGGTTTGCGACCAATCGACCCTTGAGCATTTTGTTTTGGGTCACTTGTGCGTTTTCCTTGGCTGCAGCGACTTTCTTCCCTGTGCTGCTATTGGGTATGTATTGGCGCGGTATGAATCGCGTGGGTGCGCTGGGCGCGATGCTTTCTGGTCTAGGAATTACTTTGTATTACATCGCCATCAATTACCCATGGGTTCAGATGCGGTTTGAGTTAGAACCTTCCCAGGCTATGTGGTGGGGCCTGGATCCTGTTTGTGCCGGGGTGTTTGGTGTACCGCTCGGGCTATTGGTTGGCGTTTTAGCCAGTAAGTTCTCAGCGGTCGAAAATTGACTATAATCATGGGCTTTTCCCTTGCTGCTCGCGTCAGACGCCGCAGGCAGCTTTATATCCACAAGGAGTGTCCATGCGTCATTACGAAATCATTTTGTTGATCCATCCGGATCAAAGCGAACAAGTTCCAGCCATGCTGGAGCGTTACAAAGGCATGATCACCGCGGGTGGTGGTGCCATTCATCGTACGGAAGACTGGGGTCGCCGCCAGTTGGCCTACATGATCAACAAGCTCGCTAAAGCTCACTACATTTGTTTGAACATCGAAGCTAGCCAGGCTGTGATGTCTGAACTCGAACACGCGTTCAAGTTCAACGATGCGGTTTTGCGCCACATGACTGTCTTGCGTAAGAAGGCCGACACTGCGCCTTCCATCATGATGAAGACAGTTGAGCGCGAAGAAGCGCGTA
>JACCDQ010217427.1_pt1 | contig 20330 bp, 17 predicted proteins | sample 7446031 | NCBI WGS metagenome assembly JACCDQ01 (sample SAMN15323442, study PRJNA562643) | freshwater metagenome | isolation source: river surface water | place: USA:Blue River Watershed | collected 2017-08-17
CGTCGTTGGCGTTGCGGATGGCGACGTTCATGCCCTTGACTTGCGAGTTCATGCGCTCGGCGATGGCGAGGCCGGCGGCGTCGTCTTTGGCGCTGTTGACGCGCAGGCCGGACGACAGGCGCTGCAGCGAGGTGGTGAGCGAAGCCTGCGATGCAGTCAGGTTGCGCTGGGTGTTCAACGAGGCGAGGTTGGTATTGATAACTGCGGGCATGATGCTCTCCTTTGCGTGATCCGATGGCCTGGCCAGCGTATCTGGCCGCTTCTTCAGCTAACTTTGGTCGTTCTGCTTGTTCGGTCGACCAACCGCTGTTGATTTGGGTTACGGGCAGGGAGCGCGAAATGTTTAGAGAAAATTGAAATAAATTTGCGAAGGGTCGCTGCAGCATGCGTTCAGCGATGTCGCCGGCATGGCACGGGCGTGTGCATTCGGTATTGCGGAAGACGGGCTGGCCGCCGGTGCGCGGCCGGTGGCCAGAGAAAGCCGGTTCTTAATCGGGGAACTCGGGCACCAGGCGATGCCGCATCGCGTAGTGGGTCAGCTCCGCGTTGTGCCGCAGGTTCATTTTCTGCAGCAGGCGCGAACGATACATGCTGACCGTCTTGACCGACAGCGCGAGGTCTGCGGCGATTTCACCGACGGTTTTGCCGGACGCGATCATCACCAGTGTCTGGTATTCGCGGTCGGACAGGGCTTCGTGCGGCGGCTTGCCGCTGTCGTCATTGCTGCCGAACTGGTTGGCCAGCTCCTGCGCCAGCGCGGCGGTGATGAACTTGCGGCCGGCCGCCACCTCGCGCAAGGCATTCACCAGCTCGGCCGGCGCGCTTTGCTTGTTCAGGTAGCCGGAGGCACCCGCCTTCAGAGCGCGGATCGCGTACTGGTCCTCGCGATGCATGGTCAGCATCAGCACCGGCAGCGCCGGGAATTCTTTCTTCAGCTGTTTCAGCACGTCGATGCCATTGCGGTCGGGCATGGAGATGTCGAGCAGGACGATGTCGAACGCGCCGCTGCGTGCCTGCTGTATCGCCTCCACGCCGTTGCCGGCTTCGCCGGTGACGGCGAAGGCGCTGCTGTCGGCGATGATCTGCTTGAGTCCTTCGCGTACGATTGCATGGTCATCCGCGATCAGCACGCGGATCGGTTTGCCGTTGTCGTTTGCTTTGGTTTGCATCGTTATCTTTTGTATCACTGATCATTGCATGTGCAGCGGCGTTGACACGCGCACGGTCGTGCCATGGCCGCTGCGGGTGGTCAGCTTGAAGCTGCCGCCGAGCGCCGCCATGCGTTCGGACATGCCGAGCAGGCCGAACGAACGCGGATCGTGCCGTCGCTCATCCTCGATGCCGATGCCGTCGTCGGTCACTTCCAGAACAAGCTGGCCGTCATTCTCGTGCAGGTAGATATCGACCCGGGTGGCGTGCGCATGTTTGCGAATGTTATTGCAGGCTTCCTGCGCGATGCGGAACAGCGAGGTCGAAAGATTCGGCGACAACTCGATATCCTGCCAGTCGGAATGCAGGCGATAAGGAATGCCGTTCTGTTGCTGCTGTTCCTGCACCAGCCATTCAATCGCGGCGACCAGGCCGGCATCGAGGATGCTCGGGCGCAGGTCAGCCGAGATCCGGTGGATGGATTCGATCGAACGATCGATCAGCTGATTCAGATATTCGCGGCGCTCGAGCAAGTCCGCTGTCTGCGGCAGGTGCTTCCACGCCTGTCCGAGCATCATTTTCAGCGCCGACAGATTGCCGCCGAGGTCGTCATGCAGGTCGCGCTCGATGCGCTCGCGTTCCTGCTCGCGCGCGTTTTCGATGTGGGCGCTCAGTTTGACCAGCTGCTCGCGCGAATTGCGGATTTCTTCGGCCAGCCGCTTGCTCTGGGTGATGTTGGTCATCAGGCCGGTCCACAGGACGCCACGTTCGCCCTCGTCGTTCGGCGTCGCGCGCAGGTTGATCCACTTGAAGTCCTGCCAGGACTCGATCCAGATCCGGCCTTCCCAGTTCAGCGTGGCCATGGCGGCCTTCGCGCTTTGCGTTTTCTCGGTCAGTTCCCTGCGGTCGTCGTCGACGATCTGCCGGAAAAAGCTGGCCGGCTCCGCATACAGCGCATCGGCCGGCATGCCAAGCAGGTCTTCGCAGGCTTGCGACAAAAAAGCGAATTGAACCGCGCCGGAGCGCTCGCAGCGCAGCTGGAACAGCAGGCCCGGCACGTGGGCTTCGATTTGCGCGAGCCGCTCTTCGCTGCGGATCGCATGCGTGTCGAAATGGATACCGGCTTTGGCCTCGTCGACGATCACGACCAGCACCGAGCGGTCGGCCAGTTGTACCAGTGACATTCGCAGCAGGATCGCTGCGCCGCCGGCAGCGGGGCCGCGCGCGGCGGCCAGCGTGGCCTCGGTCATTGCGCATTCGCGCAGGCCGGTCATGGTGCGCGCGATGCAGTCCGGGGGCACGCCCGGCAGGATGTCCTGCAAGGTCAATTGCGAAAGGTCGGCGGCGCTGCAATTCAGAACATGGCAGGCAGGGGCGCTGGCTCGCAGCGGCGCGAGCGTGTGCTCATCGAAGACATAAATTTCCCGGGACGACTGGTCGATCAGGTCCTCAAGCAAAGTGTCAGCGTTTGCAGTACTGGAATTTCTTGCGGGAACTATATGAGGCACAGAAACAATTTGGTGAATTGATCAATGGAAATAGCTTCGATGCAATACGCATCAATCGACTTGATTTTCCGCAATAGATGTCGTTAAGAAAGATGCAGGCAGAACGGCAGGCACTTTTTCAATGAATTTGATTCTTTGCGGAAAGTGTTTTCAGACAACGGCAAACAGCTGGGGTTCCTCTGCGTTTTTTCGGCGTTTGACCGGGTGACGACTGTGTTTCCATTCAGGTTAGACGCAAATCCGGGAGCGATGAATCGATGGAAAGCAGGGTCAAGGAATTTCCGTTCACTCAGGCAGATTTCGAGCGCGTGCGTGCGATGATCCGCCGCAGCGCCGGCATTGCCCTGGCCGAGGGCAAGCACGAGATGGTTTACAGCCGGCTCGCGCGACGCCTGCGTGCAACCGGAATCGACTCGTTCAGCAGTTACCTCGATGTGCTGGAGCGCGATTCAAATGCATCAGAGTGGCAGTCATTCACCAATGCAATGACCACCAACCTGACCGCATTCTACCGTGAACCGCATCATTTCCCCTTGCTGGCAGAGCATGCGCGCAAGCATTCGCAAATGACGGTCTGGTGCGCGGCCAGCTCGACGGGGGAGGAGCCTTATTCGATCGCGATGACACTGTGCGATGCCTACGGCACGCTGGAGCCGCCGGTCCGCATCGTCGCCACCGATATCGATACCGATGTGCTGGCGACGGCGGCGCTCGGCGTTTACCCGGCCGAACGGGTAGCGTCGCTGCAGAGCGCGCAGCTGAAGCGATTTTTCCTGCGCGGGCGCGGCTCGCAGGAAGGCATGGTGCGGGCGCGGCCGGAATTGCGGAAGCTGATCGAGTTCACGCAGCTGAACCTGCTGGCGCCGCGCTGGCAGCTGACCCAGCCGTTCGACGTAATTTTCTGCCGGAATGTGATGATTTATTTCGACAAGCCGACGCAGCGCCAGATACTGTCGCGCTTCGTTCCGCTGATGAAGCCGGACGCATTGCTGTTCGCCGGTCATTCGGAGAATTTCCTGTACGTGTCCGACGCGCTGCGCTTGCGCGGCAAGACGGTCTACGAACTGGCCAGCGCACCGGGCGCAAAATGACGAACGCTGACCCGCACTTCGCGAAGCATCTTTATTTCGACCGGCATTTCGGCTGCATGGCGGCCCGCGTGCTGCCGGGCGAATACTATTTCACCAGTGCCGACATGGCGATCCTGACCGTGCTCGGTTCCTGCGTGTCGGCCTGCATCCGCGATCGCGAGACCGGTGTCGGCGGCATGAACCATTTCATGCTGCCCAGCGGCGGCGATGACGGACCGGCATCCGAATCGATGCGCTATGGCGCAATGGCGATGGAAATCCTGATCAACCAGTTGCTGAAGGCGGGCGCGCAGCGCAACCGCCTTGAAGCCAAGGTTTTCGGTGGCGGCAGAGTGCTGTCCGGGATGGCGGCAATGAACATCGGCGAGCGCAATGCGCAATTCGTTCGCGATTATCTGCGCGCTGAAAAAATTCCGGTCGTGGCTGCAGATCTGAACGACGTCCATCCGCGCAAGGTGGCCTATTTCCCGTCGACTGGAAAGGCGATGGTCAGGAAGCTGGCAACGGCCAGCCCGCGCCTTGCCGAGTTCGAAAAACAATACTCAACGGCACTGAAGACCAAGCCGGTGGCGGGCGACATCGAACTGTTCTGAAGCGCGCACTGCGCTATGGCATGATCCGCGCTTTGCCGGAGGAGGAACGATGGGCTGGATCATGGTGGGACTCGAGCTGGCTGTGGCCGCAGTGATTGCGGTTGCCATCTGGCTTGCTCTGAGAAAGTGAAGAGGGCCGAACGAGCGGCCCTGATCAGACGGCCTTTTTCACGGCTTGCTGCAGGCACTTGGACAATTTGTCGAAATGCAGCAGGGCTGCCTGCGTCAGTTCCAGTTGCTTGCGGCGTGCGTCTTCCGTATCGGCCAGCAGGATCCAGCCTTTTTCTCGCATCGACTTCAGGCGACCATGCAACATGGCCGGTGAGCCGAGTTCGCGTTTGCCCATCAGGTCTTTGACGGACAGTCGTTCTTCCGCCTGTCGCGCATAGGCAATCAGTTCAAGAATGCGTTCTTCCAACGGCTCCAACGGAGGCAGTGAAGGAATCGAGCGCAGGGTTTCTGCCAGTTGCAGGAAGCGGAGATAGATGTCCGCCGGACGGGTTCGTTTGGTCACGATAATCCCTTTTCTATAAAAATTGTTTCAGGTAGGAAACAATGATAAATCAAGTCAGCATATTATGCAGGATGCCTCATTTTTCCGGCGTCGATCGGCTTCTTAACTTTTAGTAACAGCTGCGAAATTTAACGGTTTTTCCGCTCAACCTGACGGAAAGCTGATTTTTTGATTCGGTTTGTTCGAACGTTTGAATGGCTTTATAAAACATATTTCTTCGTGCTCACATCTCGGAAACTTCCTTTTTTTTGATCGGATTTTCATCGATTGACGGGCATTCAGGTGCGCTTTAGAGTCCGCGCAGCCGCACTTGTGCCAGATCAGCGTTTCCGCTTCGGCCGGGTGTGCTTTTCGCTGCCAGTGGCGTGTCGCCGTGTCACTGACGTTCGCCCCGCCGGGGCACACCTGTCGCAGGAGTCAGCATGCAGACGCAGCCCAGACCCAGCCGTTTTGCCTTGTGCGCGGATGAATTCGGCCTGTCAAGCGCGGTCAATGACGGCATCCTCGACCTGATTCGTTCGTCGCGAGTGCGCTGTACTTCGGTCTTGGCGCAGGGGCCCGCCTGGCCTGGTGGCGCTGCTGCGTTGCGCGAGCTGCGCGGCATCGCCGAAGTCGGCCTGCACCTGAACCTGACGCGCCGCTTTGACGGTGCGCGCACGGTCCGCCCGCTCAGCTGGTGGTTATTTGCTGCGCCGCTCGAGCTGGTGGATACCAAGCCCCTGCGCGCTGCTTTCATCTCTCAGATCGAGCTGTTTAAGCGGCATTTCGGGCGGCTTCCCGATTTCGTCGACGGATATCACCACGTGCATGCGCTGCCGATGCTGCGCGATGTGCTGACCGAAGTCATTGCCGATTGCTGGCGCGGCATGCGCCGTCCGTGGGTCAGGGCGCCTGACTGCCTGCTCGACCAGGGCGGATCGCCCCTGAAGAGCTGGATAGTCCGTCAGGCAACCAGCGGCTTCGCCGATCATGCGGAAAACACCGGTCTGCGCTGCACGCGTCAGCTGGGGGGGATTTACTCGCCGGCTCCGGGCACCTCGTTTGCACAACGGATGCACGGCTGGCTGCACCAATTGCCGGGCGAGACGCTGATCGTGGTTCATCCCGGCCGCGAGCGTCGCCTCTGGCTCTCCCCCGCCGCAGCGCGGCGCTTCGAGCAATACCAGTACCTGTCCGACCACCGGCTGAGCGACGACTGTGCGTCGGCCAACGCAAGCCTGGTGCGCTTCTGCGACATCATGCCGTGATGCGAGCGTCCCGGCGCCTCATCGCGCGTCTTTGCCGGTCACGAGTCACCCTCTGTCGCCACCTATAATCCCTGCTTCGAACCTGAACCTGAGGCAAGGGCGCGGCGCGCCCGGAGACGACCCATGCAACTCGTGACCCGTTTGTTGTTGCGCTTGGTGGCGGTAGGCAGCGTGATGATGCTGATAGCGCTTGCGCTCACCCTGCTGGCGGCACGCCGTGACATCGCTGACGAAGTCGACAGCAGCCAGCGCATCGGCCATCTGGTGTCGACCTTGTCGGTGCTGCATGGCAGTGGCTCGCTGGACGAGCGCGTGGCTGCGGTCGATTTACTGAATGCCAGCGGCACCCTGCGCAATTTCCGAGTGGCGCTGCTGGACACCAATGGCCGGCGCCTGACTCGCGCGCCGCAAACCGAGCGCGCGCCGGGAATGCTGGTCGGCTGGCTGTTGCAGGGACACCAGGCGAAACCCTACTCTTTGCCGCTGCCTCTGGCGGACGGAGCGCCGCTGACGCTGGTGCTGGAACCGCAACCGCAGGCAGAGAGTGCGGAAGCTGTCACGGCGGCGCTATTGCAGTTCGGATTGTTTGGTGCGATCACGCTCGCGCTGATCGTCGCGCTGTGGGTCAGTGCAAAGCGGGCGCTGGCACCGCTGGCGGGCATCCTTGCCGGCATCGCTCGCATCGAGGCCGGCGATTATGGTGCTCGCATCGGCGATTGCGTGACGCGCGAACTGAATCAGGTCGCACAGGCGCTGAACCATCTTGCCGAAGCACTGACCGAGCAGTTGGCCAAGCAGCGCGAGCTGCTGCATCGCCTGCAGGACGTCCAGGAAGACGAGCGGCGGCGGCTGGCGCACGAGCTGCATGATGAGTTCGGCCAGCTGCTCACCGCATTACAAGTGGACGCATCTTATTTGCTGAAGCAGACCAGCGATCAGCCGGCACTGCAAGAATGTGCAAAAGCGATGTTTGAAAACAGCGGCAGCATTCTGGCGCAGCTGCGCGGGCTGCTGGCACAACTGCGCCCGTACGGGCTGCAGGGCGGCGAGGAAAACCAGATCGCGCTCGGACAGGCATTGCGCGACCTGGTGCGGCAGCGGCAGTCGCGCGCCGATGCAACGCTGGATTGCCGGCTGTCGGTATCGTTGCAGGATGCCGCCATTCCGCAACGGCTGGCGGTCGCGGTCTACCGGATTGCGCAGGAGGCGCTGACGAATGTGATGCGGCATGCCGACGCAACCGAGGTCAGGATGTCGGTCGACGTCGATGCTGACGCCAACGAACTCACGCTCAGCGTGTCCGACAACGGTCGCGGGCTGCCGGGTGATCATCAGACAGGCAGCGACGTGTCCGTGCAGGGAATCGGGCTGGCCGGCATACGCGAACGCGTGTTGGCCAATCAGGGCCGGCTTGAGTTGCAGACCGGGGCGGGCGCCGGGCTGGTGCTGGTGGCGCGTTTTCCGCTGGACTCCGTGGCAGCGAGCGATAGCGCACCGCTGCGGTCAGCAAGCACGCTTACTGTATGAGCCCGTGTTCTTTCGCGTAGCGTTGCAACTCGATCGATGAAGCGACGCCGATTTTCTTGCGGATGTTGGCCTGGTAGTTCGATGCCGTCTTCGGGCTGAGGTGCAGGCGTGCGCTGATACTCTCGATGCTCTCGCCATTGGCCAGCATCATCAGTACCTCGAATTCGCGTGGAAGCAATTCATTGTGAGGCAGGTTCGGCGCGTTCAGTTCGTCCAGATCGGCGCGCAGCGACGGTGCGACAGGCCGTGCGCCGCGCATCGCCTGGTGGATCGCCTCGATGATCTCGTCCGGCGCCATGCTCTTGGTCAGGTAGCCGCAGGCGCCCAGTCGCAGCGCCTGATTGGCGATCGACGCATTTTCGTGCATCGAGAAGATCAGTACACGCTGAGCCGGATAGCGGTTCAGTATGCGGCGCAGGGACTCGAATCCGCCCTGGCCCGGCATCGACAGGTCCATGATCACCACGTCGACCGCGACGCTGTCCAGCAGTGCGTACGCTTCTTCGCCGCTGGCCGCTTCTGCGGCTACCTGCAGATCGGCATCCAGTTCGATATAGCGTTTGTAGCCTGCGCGTACGACCGCGTGGTCGTCGACCAGCAGGATGGTGGTTTTTCTGGGCAGGAGCATGTTGCTTGTCTGAGTTGCGGCTGGCGTCATGGTACAGAAAATCATGGAGCAAAAAAAACGGGCGATACCAACGGCATCGCCCGACGCACATCGAATCCAAGGTGGGAGACCTCGATGATGCCAAGAGAGAGAAACGCCGACGCAGGAAGCGACTGCTTCGACCGGACTAACTGTAGCTGTCGCGAGCTCATTAATAAACAGGAAGGCTTCCCGAGTCGTCGGGAAGAATGCCCGGTCATACGTTCGGAGTGGACGTGCAAATACATGTCGGATGGATCGGTGCGGGCTTTCGAACAGAGCCGATTTGAATGGGCCCAGAGACCCGGCTTAATTGTCAATCAGGACAAACAATCCGATGACAGCGTAAATCGCAATCACGGTAGACAGGCTGATCAATTTTCACTCCTTGGGGCAAGTGCCAGAGCAAAGCGCCGCCGCATTTGCTCCTTGCATTGTAAAAACCACTGCTTCCAGCGATCTGAAAATCAGCATCCCGACATTGGAGACATTTTTTGGACGGATAAAAAAATGATCCGATTGCCGGGATGCCCTTGCCAATCTGACTGCGAAGCGATGCTGTAACTAGAAGTTTTGAACCGAAGCCACGGCGAAATCGGATTCGAGCATCGTGGAGACGCCGGTCAGCGTTGCGATCAGCACGGCTGCATTTCCGCCGCTGCCGTCCGCATCGTAGAAGACGCGGACATCCGCGCCAGTCGTATCGACCTTGATGAACGACGTCGCGGTGCCCGCCGTGTCGATACCGCTCAGGTCGCCGATGAGGACGTTGGTCGGGTTCAGGTTGCCCTTCGCCAGCGGGACCAGCGAATCAAAGGTATCTTCCAGCGTGGTCGTGGCTTCAATGCGAAAAACGATTTTGTCGATGCCTGAAACAAAGTCGGTGATCGTGTCTGCATCAACCGCCAAGAGTGCATGGTCCGTCGGCGTATAGCTGATTGCGCCATTAGCCGTGCCGCTGTCACGCGCATATTCGCGAATCGTCTGGAAAACGAATTTGTCCTGGCCGGCGCCACCTGTCAGCGTATCGGTCCCGCCATTGCCGAAGAAGACATCGCCCAAGGCCGTGCCAATGAATTTCTGCGTATTGCCATTGCCGTCGAAGCTCAAACCATTCCTGGTTACGCCGGAGGCATCGATCACGACATGGTCAATACTGTTCCCGGTAATGCCACCCGACCCGGTCGACTGGTTGGACACCGTATTGGAACGAGCGAAGAGATAATGCCCGTCGCGCAGCTGCAGATAGGTGCTTTCGTCGCCATCCTTGCTGATCGTTCCACCGACTTCGACTTTCTCCATGCCGATGAAATTCTGGTCATTCAGAACGACCGTGCCGTTGGCGCCATTGGTAGCACCCGCGCCGGCAGTGACGCGCAAAGTGTCGAATCCGGCTCCGCCTTTGACGATGTCGAATTTTCCGGCATAGTCGGTCGCATTGGTAATGCCGTTGGTCACGCCGGTACGCAATCCCTCGGCAGCTGAAATAATCCATTCCGCCTTGCCGTCATCCGCCTTGCTGGTGGTGCCGGAATAACCGGTGCCGAAGCCGCCGATCGTGAAGATGTCATTGCCATCGCCGCCGTCAAGGCTGTCCGCACCGCCATGGCCGATCAGCAGATCGTTGCCGGCAAATCCCAGATAGGAATCATTGCCGAGTCGCATGGTGGCGTAGTCCACGCCGTCAGATCCAAGGACACTTTCGCCCCCGCCGCCTGCTTCATTGGCGCCGTCCAAGCGCAGGTAACGGCCAAGGGGAATGGCTTCGGCAGTATTCGGGTCAGCCAGGTCGCGTGCGTCATAGACCACACTCACGTTCCTGAAGACGTTGGCAAACGAATAGTCATCCAGCTGAACGTCGGCCTGTACATAGCTGTCGCCGACTGCAGGTATCTGAATGCCATCCTCTTCATACTGGATATCGAATACAACTTTCTCTGCGCGCCCGCCCGCCACGCCCTGGAACACGATGCCGGTGTTGACAGCGCCGCGGTCTGCGTAGTCTTCGATGGCGTCGAAGACGTCGGCCGACAGCCGGATGCTGATACCGCTGGATAACTGAACCGTTTCGATGTTGCTGAAAAAACCTCCCAGGCTCGAGTAATCACCTGATTTTCTGAACAACAGAATATCTTCAGCGTTGTAACCGCTGACAGTCGTGGCATTCGTGTCGATGCTGCTCGGTGCTCCCGGGCGATAGGCCAGTGTCAGTTGACGGTCGGTCGCGTACGACAGGGAGGTCGCGATATCCGCGTTGCTTGTGCCGGGCGTCGCGGTCGTTCCGGAATTGTTCAGGCCGGATGTCAAACCATCGATCGAAATGGCGCCGCTTGCCGGCGTAGGCGGGGCTGAAATTTCGAAGACATCCGATCCGGCAGTTCCTTCAAATGTTCCGCCGTTCATTCCTATTTTTATAGTTGTTGCTGCTGGCATGTCTATTTGAACCTAATTTAAAAAATGATCGAGCGTTCACCTTCGCAGAACGAATTTGCACTGTCATTAGGAAAAATTCACAAGCTGCATTCACAAACTCATGGGTGATTTTTGAAGTGCGTGTATTCGAATTCAAACGGAGATCATTTCCCCGATGAGGATCGGTGCGTTCAATTCAGACAGGCCGGTGAGCTGTGCACGAATTTCGCATGGCTTGTGGGCGTGCCTTGCACACGAAGGTGATCGGGGATAGTGAATTTTCCAGGCAACGGCGCTGGCGTCATCAGGCGGGCCGGCGGCGCGCTGCGAACCAAAAGAAACGGGCGGTGCCGCAGCACCGCCCGTAGCGCGTCGAGCCAAGTGGGGGAGGTCAGGATGGACGCAGGAGATATCGTCGAAGCAGGAAGCCACTGCTGCGACGTGAACGAATATAACCAGGCCGGCATGGGAAATAAATAGGAAAAATTCCCGAGAGGATGAGCGGGACCATCCTCAGCTTTTCGGCCGGGCACAGCGTATCGGGAATAATTCCCAGCCGGTTCGCGCAAAAAGCCCCGTAAAATCACGCCGCTGGTAATTCGGGCAACTCATATGCCGACGACGGGCAATGGGGTGCGCATAGTTATAAATAATGAAATTGGGGATGGCAGATGGATTCATTGATGCCGCGCGCGTTCCGCTTCAGCGCCATGGCGCTGTCGATTGCGGGACTGTTCGTCGCGCCGCTCCTGCATGCGCAGGAACAAAACGAAGGCAAGGAAGCAAAGACACTGAAGGAAGTCGAGGTGGTCGGCACGTCGCCGCTGCCGGGTATCGGTATTGAGGAAGACAAGCTGCCGTATGACGTGCAGAGCGTGACCGCCGCCGATATCGAGCGCGGCCAGACCATGAACCTGACCGATTACATGTCGCGCAACCTGTCCGGCATCACCATCAACGAAGTGCAGGGCAGCCCGTTCCAGGCCGACATCGCGTACCGCGGCTTTCGGCTGTCGAGCATCCTCGGTTCGTCGCAGGGTCTGTCGGTGTATCTCGACGGCGTGCGCGTGAATGAACCGTTCGGTGACGTCGTCAACTGGGACATGATTCCCGAGGCGGCGATCAACAACGTGACCCTGGTGCCCGGTTCGAACCCGATCTACGGCCTGAACACGCTCGGCGGCGCGCTCGCGTTCACCACCAAATCGGGCCTGACCTCCTCCGGCACCGAAGTGAAACTGCAGGCGGGCAGCTTCGGCCGCAAGCGCATCGATGTCGCGTATGGCAACAAGTCTGACGACGGCTATCATCAATTCATCAGTGCTACCGCGTTCGACGAGAGCGGCTGGCGTGATTACTCGCCCGGCACCCTCGGCAATGTGTTCGCCAAGATCGGCCGCCAGCAGAACGACAGCAATTGGGATCTGTCGCTGGTGGTCGCGCGCAGCAGCCTGTACGGCAATGCGCTGCTGCCGAGCCGGAACTACGGCCCCGAGGGCGAAGACAGCCCCACGCGCAGCATGTACGAGAACAACCGTCACTGGATCTACACGCACTCGGACAAGACGCGCAACGATCTGAACATGCTGACGTTTAACTTCCAGCGCCTGCTGAACGACAGCACCGAGCTGTCGGCAATGGCCTATGTCAGGGAAGGCAAGCGACGCGCTTACAGCGGCGATGCCGAACGCGAGGAGGTGGCACCGGGCACGTATCAGGACGAGGCCGTCGTCAACTACAACAACAGCCGTCAGACCAGTTATGGTGGCAGCGTCAACTACACCAGATTGCTCGAAGAGCATCAGCTGACGATCGGCGCCAGTACCGATGCCAGCCATATTCGCTACGGCGCATCGATGGCGGAGTGCGAGGGCCTGAGCCCGAGTCGTTCGCCGATTGACTGCGACGAGGCTGAGCCGACCTCGGGCGTGCGCGGCAAGACCTTCGCCGTGGGCGTCTACGCCTCGGATACCTGGACCCTGAACGAGCGTACCTTCGTCACCGGCGCGGCGCGCTTCAATCATGCGAACGTATCCAACACGATCACCAATTACGACAATGGCGTCGGCAGCGAGCGCCCGCGTGAGAGCTTCAACTACAACAGCCTCAACCCGTCGCTCGGCGTCAGTTACAAAGTGGCTTCGGGCGTGTCCTTGTTCGGTAACGTCGGACAGAGCAACCGTGTGCCGACCGTCATCGAGCTGGGCTGCGCCGACCCGAACGATCCTTGCCGTCTGCCGACCGGCCTGCAGGCCGATCCCTACCTGAAACAGGTGATCGCGCGCACCATCGAGTTCGGCACGCGCTGGCGCTTGTCGTCGGATTCGGAGTTCACCGCGTCGGTTTACCGCTCGGAGAACAAGGACGACATCCTGTTCCGTGCGGTGTCGGTCAGCGGCCTGGGCTACTTCAGCAATTTCTCGCGCACGCGTCGCCAGGGTATTGACCTGTCCGCACGTACCGAAATCGGTGCGATCAGCCTGAACATGAGCTACAACTATCTCGACGCGACCTATCAGGACGACGGCGAGCTGTTCGGCGGCGAGCGCAATATCACGGTGCGTCCGGGCACGCGCATTGCAGGTCTGCCGAAGCACACGATCCGCATCGGCGTGGACTGGCGTGTGGATCCGAAGCTGGTGATCGGCGGCACGGTGGTGGCGACGTCCAGCATCGTTACGCAGGGCAACGAGGATGGCCTGATCGGCGACGGCGAGAAGGTGAACGCCAGCGTCAAGGGCTATTCCGTCCTGAACATGCATGCCAACTATGAGGCGTCGAAGGGGCTGGACTACTTCGCCCGGATCAACAACGTGTTCGACACGCGCTTCGAGACCTATGGCCTGATGGCGCTGAACATGTTTGACCAGAACGGCAATCAGTACAGCTCGCCGTCGTCACCGCCGACGTTCAGCCGTTTCGTTGCACCGGGCGCACCGCGCAATTTCATGGTGGGCGTGCGTTACCGCTTCTGATCGCAGCGGATGATCGGGCGGCGCCACGTGCCGCCCCATGTCTGCCCCCCGGTGCGGGAGCAGAAAAGCGGCGGCCATGGCCGCCGCTTTTCGTTGGTCTTTCAGGCATGCCGCCCCTGGCGCCGCGAGGCGTGACGCGAGACGCGAGCATTGGCCTTGAAATCAGCGGGCCGATCGAGTCGCCGCGATCCGAGGCGGACTTACTTCAGCAGCCGTATCGCCTTCACGTCGATTTCGACCGAGTGCAGGAAATCCTTCTCCACCTCGCCCGTGATCTCGACTTTCGTCTTGTCGTCGAAAGGCTCGGCCGGCATCACGTCGTTGTCGATCTCGATGCGGATGTCGCCGCTGGCGTCGCGGAACAGGTATTTCTCCCAGCCGACTTTTTTCACCACGTTGCCCGTCAGAGTGACGCGCTGGTCGTCGCGGCCATGCTTTTTTACGTCGGCTACCGTATTGATTGCGCCGCCTCGGGTCGCGCCTTTGGCAGCCCGGCTGCCGGGCCCCTGGTATTGCGCATGCGCGGGCGCGGCAAACGCGGCCGCCAGCGCTGCCGTCAAGATCAAGCCACCAATCGCAGTTTTCATGCAGCCTCCTTGTGTCGACGTCGGGTGAATTGTTACTGTTTTTAGCACAATATTCACGCGCAGGCCAAACCCTTTGCAATCGGTCGGCAGTCGCGGCGGCATCGGCATCAGCGGTCGCCGTCTTTGTCTGCAGCCCAAGCCGGAATTCCATAAATTCAAGGCCTTGCCAAAATTCTCCGCTGCGCCCCTTTGCTAGAATGGCAGGCTTTTGCGGTCGCCAGAACCGCCTGCAGACAACCCTAACGGAGACAAGCCCATGTCCTCACCGCTGAAGCTCGAGATCGACCAGTCGCTGGCCGTCATCACCTTCAACACCCCCGAGCGTGCCAATGTGCTCGACCTGCCGATGGCACTGGCGTTTGCCACCGCCATCGAGCAGATCGCCGGCGACAAGTCGGTGCGCGCGGTGCTGATCACGGCCGCCGGCAAGCATTTCTGCGCGGGCGGCGACATCAAGGCCTTCGCCGATACCTCGCGCCCCCTGCCCGAGATTTTGCAGGAGCTGCTCGACCCGGTGCATGAAGCGATGAAGATGCTGTCCCTGTTGCCGGTGCCGGTGGTCTGCGCGATCAATGGTCCGGTCGGCGGCGGTGGCATCGGCTTCGGCCTGTGCGGCGATATCGTGCTCGCCGCCGAATCGATGAAGCTGCGCGGCGGCTATTCGGCCATTGGCCTGACGCCCGACGTCGGCGGCTCGTGGTTCGTCACGCGCCGGGCCGGCGCGGCCAAGGCCAAAGAAGTTTTTCTGACCAACCGTCCTTTCCCGGCCGCCGAGTGCCTGGCGATCGGCCTGGTCGACGCGGTCTATCCGGACGCAGAACTGCCGCAGGCGGCGCGCAAGCTGGCGTTGCAGCTGGCGCAGGGACCGGCGCAGGCGCAGGCGCGCATCAAGGCGCTGATCGAGTCGGCGCAGCATCACAGCCTGCACAGCCACTTCGACCTCGAGCGCGAATCCATGTTTGCGTCCGGTGCGACCGACGATGGCCGCGAGGGCATACGCGCGTTCATGGAAAAACGCGCACCGAAATTCCAGTAATTGGCAGAACGCCGACATCGCACAGAAGAGAGAACGAGGAGACACATGAAAGCCGTCGTATGCAAAGCCTGGGGCCTGCCTGAAACCCTGGTCGTTGAAGATCTGCCCGAACCGCAACCGAAGGCCGGCGAAGTGCTGGTCGATGTGATGGCCGCCGGCGTGAATTTCCCGGACGTGCTGATCATCCAGAACAAATACCAGTTCAAGCCCGAGCTGCCTTTCACGCCGGGCAACGAGCTGGCCGGCACCGTGCGTGCCGTCGGCGACGGCGTCACCGGCCTGAAAGTCGGCGACCGCGTGTTCGGCTACGTGCCGCACGGCGCGTTTGCGCAGCAGATCGTGGCGCCGGAGGCGGCGCTGATCCGCATGAGCGATACGATGGACTTTGACACCGCAGCAGCGCTGACGCTGACCTATGGCACTTCGCATCATGCGGTGGTCGATCGCGCGCAGTTGCAGGCCGGCGAGACCATGCTGGTGCTCGGTGCCGCCGGTGGCGTCGGCCTGGCGGCGATCGAGATCGGCAAGGCGCTCGGTGCGAAAGTCATCGCCGCCGCGTCGACCGATGAAAAGCTGGCGGTCTGCCGCGAGCACGGCGCCGACGAGACGATCAATTACAGCAGCGAAGACCTGCGCGAAGGCATCAAGCGCTGCACCGGCGGCAAGGGCCCGGACGTGATCTATGACCCGGTCGGCGGCAGCTATACCGAAGCGGCATTCCGTTCGATCGCGTGGCGCGGCCGCCACCTGGTGATTGGCTTTGCCAACGGCGAAATTCCGAAGCTGCCTCTGAATCTCGCGCTGTTGAAAGGCGCGTCGGCGGTTGGCGTATTCTGGGGCGACTTCCTGCGCCGCGAACCGGCGAAACACACGGCGGCCATGCAGGAGCTGATGCGCTGGCATGCGGCCGGCAAGATTCGCCCGCACGTGTCGGCCACCTATACGCTGGAACAGACGCCGCAGGCGCTGCTGGACATGGCGTCGCGCAAGGTGACCGGCAAGATCGTGATCCGGACCCGCGCATGAAGAGCGCTCCGAAGGTCTATGCGATCGAGGGGGTGACCCCGGTGATCCACCCGACCGCGTTCGTGCATCCGACCGCCGTGCTGATCGGCGACGTGATCATCGGGCCCGGCTGCTATGTCGGCCCGAATGCATGCCTGCGCGGCGATTTCGGCCGGCTGATCATGGAAGAAGGATCGAACCTGCAGGACACCTGTGTCGTGCATGGCTTTCCGGGCAGCGATACCGTGATCGAAGTCGATGGCCACGTCGGCCATGGCGCCGTGATTCACGGCGCGCGCATCGGTCGCAATGCACTGGTCGGCATGAATGCGGTGGTGATGGACAATGCCGTGATCGGCGACTCGGCGATCGTGGCCGCGATGTCTTTCGTCAAGACCGGCATGCAGGTGCCGCCCAAGAGTCTGGTGATGGGCGCGCCGGCCAAGGTGGTGAGAGAATTGACCGACAAGGAAATCGCGTGGAAGCGCAAGGGCACGCTGGAGTACCAGCAGCTGGCGATCCAGTGCCTGAAGGATATGCAGGAAGTCGCGCCGCTGACCGAGGTCGAGCCGGATCGTCGTCGCTTGCGCATCGACAATCCGCAGGACCTGGTCAAGCCGGCATCCGACGGCGCCAAATGAGCCAGCGCAGTCCACTCAGCCACTGAAAGCACCATGGACTATCAGACCCTCGAGATCGTGCGCGATGGCCATGTCGCCACCGTCTGGATGAATCGCCCCGACGTACGCAACGCCTTCAATGAACAGTCGATCGCCGAGCTGACGCACGCCTTTCGTACGCTCGACAAGGAGCGTGCGGTACGTGCGATCGTGCTGGCCGCGCGCGGCACGGCCTTCTGTGCCGGCGCTGACCTGAACTGGATGAAAAAAATGGCGGGCTACTCGGAAGACGAGAACCGCGCCGATGCCGAGGCGCTGGCCGCGATGCTGCACGCGATCTATGACTGCAGCAAGCCGACGGTGGCGCGCGTGCAGGGCGATTGCTATGCCGGCGGCATGGGGCTGGTGTCGGCCTGCGATATCGCCGTCGCCGCCGAGGGCGTCGAATTCTGTCTGTCCGAAGTGAAGCTGGGGCTGATCCCGGCAACCATCGCGCCCTATGTGATGCGCGCCATGGGCGAGCGCGCTGCGCACCGCTATTTCCTGACGGCCGAGCGTTTTTCGGCGCAGGAAGCGCAGCGCATCGGCTTCGTGCACGAGGCGGTGCCGGCCGAGCAGATCGATGCGACAGTCGCGCGCATTACGCAGGCCCTGGTGGCGGCCAGCCCGCATGCGCTCGACGAATGCAAGCGGCTGTTGCGCGATATCGGCGGCGAAACCATCGATGCCGAACTGATTGCCGATACCGCCCGCCGCATCGCGGCGGTGCGCGTGTCGCCGCAGGGACGCGAGGGCATCCAGTCTTTCCTCGAGAAACGCAAACCTTCATGGCTCACTGAATAAGGGACGGCATGTCTGAAACATCCCCGCTGTTGTCCGGCCTGCAGCGCAAGCTGGCAGCACTCGGGCAGCAGCACCTGATCCGGCAGCGTCGTCTGGTCGAGACGCCGCATGCGCCGGCAATGACGGTCGACGGCCAGCCGATGCTGGCGTTCTGCAGCAATGATTACCTGGGTCTCGCCGCCGATGCGCGCGTGGTCGAGGCCTTGCGCGACGGCGCGCTGCGCTATGGCGCCGGCAGTGGTGCGTCGCACCTGATCTCCGGGCATTCGGCCGCGCATGCGGCGCTGGAAGAGCGGCTGGCGGAGTTCCTGTCGCCGTGCGTGCCGTCGGCGCGCGCACTGTATTTTTCGACCGGCTACATGGCCAACCTCGCGGTCCTGTCCGCATTGGCCGGCAAGGAAGCCGAGATCTTTTCCGAGGAACTGAATCACGCATCGCTGATCGATGGCGCGCGGCTGGCGCGTTCGACGCTGCGCGTCTATCCGCACAAGGATCTGGCCCGGCTGGAAGAGCTGCTGCAGCAGTCCGAGGCGAGCGAGCGGCTGGTGGTGACCGACAGCGTGTTCAGCATGGACGGCGACGTCGCGCCGCTGCGCGAGCTGCTCACTCTGTGCGAGCGCCATGGCGCGTGGCTGGTGGTGGACGATGCGCATGGTTTCGGCGTGCTCGGCGAAAACGGCCGCGGCGTGCTGGAGCAGCTGGCACTGTCGTCGCCGCAGCTGGTCTATGTCGGCACGCTCGGCAAGGCCGCCGGCGTGGCCGGCGCATTCGTCGCCGCGCACGCGACCGTGGTCGAGTGGCTGGTGCAGCGCGCGCGTCCCTACATCTACACCACCGCCGCACCGCCCGCGGTTGCGCATGCCTTGCTGGCCAGCATGGACATCATCGGCGGGGAGGAGGGGCGGCAGCGCCGCGCGCACCTGCAGCAGCTGATCGCCCGATTGCGCGAGCGGTTGGCGCTGCGGCGCTGGACATTACTGGCGTCGCACACGCCGATTCAGCCGGTCGTGATCGGCGACAACGCGACCACCATGGCGGTCGGTGCTGCACTGCTGGCGCGCGGTTTCTGGGTCGGTGCGATCCGCCCGCCGACCGTGCCGGTCGGCAGCGCGCGGCTGCGCATCACCTTGTCCGCCGCGCATACGCTCGCGCAGGTGGATGCGCTGGCCGATGCGCTGCTGGAGATCGAGGCCAACACGCCTGCACCGGCATCCGTATCGACATGAACACGCACGCGACACCTGGCGGCGCTTCGCCGCAGTTTGCCTGCTTCATCGCCGGCACCGATACCGGCGTCGGCAAGTCGCTGGTGTCGGCGGCCTTCCTGCATGCGCTCGGCGCTGCCGGCCTGCCGGCGGTCGGCATGAAGCCGATTGCGGCCGGCGCCGAAATGCGTGACGGCGAATGGTGGAATGAGGATGTGGCGCTGCTCGCGTCCGAGTCCACGCTGGCGCCACCGCTTCCGCGCGAACTGACCACCTGTTACCTGCTGCGTGAAGCCTGCGCGCCGCATGTGGCGGCCCGGCTGGAGAACGTGCAGATTGATCCGGCGGTGCTGGTCGACGCTTACCGGCAGGTCGCCGCGCAGGCGCCGGCCGTGGTGGTCGAGGGGGTTGGCGGCTTTCGCGTGCCGCTGACCGACAGCTTCGATACCGCCGATTTCTCTGCTGCGCTGCAACTTGATGTTATCCTCGTGGTCGGCCTGCGGCTGGGTTGCCTCAGCCATGCGTTGCTGACGGCAGAGTCCATCGCCGCGCGCGGGCTGCGGCTGGCAGGCTGGGTCGCGAATCAGATTGACCCGGCCATGCCGCATCAGGCCGACAATATCGTTGCATTGCAGGACAGGCTGAGTGCGCCGCTGCTCGGCGTGGTGCCGTGGATGAGCGTGGCGTCGCCCGCACTGGCCGCTGCCGCGATTGATTTTTCCTTGCTCGACCGCTGGCCGAAGCCTGCGCTTTAGCGTTTTGTTTCTTGTATTGGGATTTCCGCATGTCGTCGCAAACCATCGAATTTTTTGCCGCCTCGAAGAAGATCGCCGATATGGCGAAGGCGAATGAGACCTGGCCGGTGGCCGAGGTCGCCGCGCTGTTTGAGCTGCCGTTCAATGACCTGTTGTGGCGCGCGCAGCAGGTGCACCGCGCTCATTGGGACGCCAACGAGGTCGAGCTGGCCACGCTGCTGTCGATCAAGACCGGCGGCTGCCCGGAGAACTGCGGTTACTGCCCGCAGTCCGCGCATCACGACACCGGCGTGAAGGCAGAGAAAATGATGGAGGTCGACGAGGTGGTCGCCGCCGCGCAGGCCGCGAAAGACGGCGGCGCGACGCGCTTCTGCATGGGCGCTGCGTGGCGCTCGCCGAAGGATCGCGACATCGAGGCGGTCGAATCGATGGTCAAGGCCGTCAAGGCGCTCGGCCTTGAGACCTGCGCAACGCTGGGCATGCTGAAGGAAGAGCAGGCGCAGCGCCTGGCGTCAGCCGGCCTCGACTACTACAACCACAACCTCGACACCGCGCCGGAGTTCTACGGCGAGATCATCACCACGCGTGACTACCAGGACCGTCTCGATACGCTCGGC